>Ga0256839_1002325_pt1 | contig 21323 bp, 18 predicted proteins | sample 354166metaG_FD_185968 | JGI IMG/M metagenome (GOLD analysis project Ga0256839, IMG submission 185968) | Hydrothermal vent microbial communities from Mid Atlantic Ridge, Atlantic Ocean - 354-166 | ecosystem: Environmental > Aquatic > Marine > Hydrothermal vents | place: Atlantic Ocean: Mid... | reverse complement strand
TTACCCCGACCTTATGCACCAATACCTGCTTTTTCAACGGGGGCTGCGCATAAAAACCCTGGACGAGTTAATTTACAAAATCACCTTCCTGGGCTTCCCCAATATTTTCTTTCTGGCCTTCGTCAGCCTTGTCCTGGGCTTTGTAATTATGGCGGTGCTGTACCTGTTCCCGGGCACATTAACAGTAATGGCCATTAACCCCGGGGGTATGGGTTTTGGCCGGTTGCTGGTAAGTTGGCTGCAGATATCGGGGGGGCTGTTACTGGCCCTGGCCGGCAAGCACCTGCTTACCTTACTGGTGGCCACGGCTTTTGATCTGAGAATAGCTAACTACCACGCTGCTTCTTCCCTGCGTTTAACTTTTATGTTGGCGTTTATTCTCTTGGCCCTTGTTAGTGTGCAGTTTATCCTGGTGGGGCACTTAGCGGCAAATATTTATGGGGTAACCCTTTTGCTGGCGGTAATTACCCTGTGGGCAATCCTCTTTTTTAAGCTAACTTTACTTACAAGCCATACACTTCTCTATATATTTGTTTACCTTTGCGCCACAGAAATAATTCCGCTAGCAATTTTGCTTAAATTTATTATCGGGTAGAAGATAAAATCAGGATATCGTGGACGTAATGAAACAAGAGACCAAGGAAAGATTAAGGGATGTGAAAAGCATACTGGTTTCACAGCCTAAGCCCAAAAGTGAAAACTCACCGTATTATAACCTGGCCGAAAAATATAATATTAAAATTGATTTCCGGCCTTTTATTGAAGTACAGCCAATTGAGTTGAAAGAATTCAGGAAGCAGAAAATCAACATCCTCGATCATACAGCTATTATATTTACCAGTCGCAATGCGGTAGATCACTTCTTTAATCTATGTAAAGAGTTGAGGATAGATGTGCCGGCCGACATGAAATATTTTTGTATTTCTGAGCAAACGGCTAATTACCTGCAGAAGTATATTGTCATCAGAAAAAGAAAAATCTTTACCGGGGTGCGGACACCGGCCGAATTGACCGAAGTGCTGAGCAAGCATAAAGAAGAAAAATTCTTATTCCCCTGCTCCAATATCCGTAAGGATGACATCCCTAATTTTCTGGCCACCAATGGCTTTGATTTTACCGAGGCCACCCTTTATAAAACCGTAGCCAGCGACTTATCGGATTTGGCCGATATAAAGTACGATGTAATTGCCTTTTTCAGCCCTTCGGGGATAAACTCCCTCTTTGTGAACTTCCCCGACTTCAAACAGAACAACACCCGCATTGCCACCTTTGGCCCTACTACCAGCAAAGCCGCCCGCGATGCCAACTTGTTTGTAGATATCGAAGCCCCATTACCGGAAGCGCCTTCCATGACCGGGGCAATAGAAGTGTATATCAAGAAAGTAAGGGCACAACAGAACCGTTAGGCAAGTTTTTACGTAGATTTTGGTTGTAATCCGGGCAAATTTGCCTGCAAAACCAAATATTGGTTTATATTTATGCCTGAAAAACTTGCTGCTTCATGGTTCAAAGTCGTTTCTTAAGGCTTTTTGGCTTTTTTCTTTTTATCACTACTGCCGCTTCTGCCCAGCAAGACCCGGAGTTTACCCAGTTTATGTTTAATAAGCTGTATTATAACCCTGCCTTTGCCGGGGTAGAGGGTATGACTAAGTTTAACCTGCTGGTACGGTCGAAGTGGACCGGCTATGCTACCACCTTTGACGGTGCCGGGGGAGCCCCCAACACCCAGGTATTTACTATGACCTCACCTATATATAAGTTAAAGAGCGGTTTTGGCGCCTACATTATCAACGATAACCTGGGGAGTTTAAATAACCTCAGCTTTCAGGGCTCCTATGCCTACCATTTTGCCATTAAAGAAGCCAAGCTAAGCGTTGGTGTTAACCTGGGCTTCTTTTCACAGTCGATAGACTTTACCCGGTACCGCCCCAGCGACCCCTCCGATCCGTTGATTGGCAGCGGCAAAGACACCCAGGTACGGTTTGATATGGGAGGCGGGGTATTCTATCAGGCGAAAAAGTTTTATGTTTCGGCCAGTGTTAACCATCTGGCCAGCCCCAGCTTTAACTTTGGTATAGACAACCTGCGCAACGCATTGCAGCCAACCCTGTATGTAATGGGCGGCTATTACTATGAGGTTTCCTATAACTTAACCATTACCCCTTCCTTGTTGGTGCAGTCTGATTTCGCCAGAACATTAATTAACATTGGTGCAGTTGCCCGTTACAACGACAAATTCTGGGGCGGCATTACCTATAAGTACCAGGAATCAGCAGCCGTAATCCTGGGCATGAGCTTGTTAAAGTCGAAAGCCCTTGAAATAGGCTATGGGTTCGATTACATCGTTCATAACCAGGATGCCAAGCAACCCACTTCTCACGAAATCAGACTGGGCTACGCCCTGCCGGTAAGTAGCTTTGGTGGTAAAAAAGTAATAAGAACACCAAGATTTAGGCATTAAACCGAGAAAAATTTTGGTTTCTCCAATATTTTACCCAATTTGTGCTTTGATTTTTAAAAATGCACGGTTTTTTGAAAAAAAAATGAAAATATTGTCGAATTACATTATTATTGGGCAATATATTTAATTTGTGTTTGTTAATCTAAATGCGGATTAAACCTTACAACATGACAAAACTGACAATGTATAGAACAAGAACGCTTCTCATTCTTCTGGTGAGTGTTACTTATTTAACAGGCTGTGGTTTATTTGGCGGTGGCAGAGGCCAGGACACAGGCGACCTGACAGGTGTACAAGACCGGCCGGCAGGCTGGGTAATGACAACGCCTTATGGTATGGTGCCCATACCGGCCGGTACTTTCCATATGGGGCAGGCCGATGAAGACGTTGGGCAAACCCAGATAAATTATAACAAGCAGGTAACCATAGGCAGTTTCTTTATGGATGAAACCGAAATCACCAATAATGAATACCGCCAGTTTATCGAGGCCCTGAAGGAGGATTCTTTGGGTGCCGGCACCACGGTTACCGGTATTGTGGTTAATGGCACCGGCACCTGGCCGGTCGATTCGTTGTTGGCGTATTATCCGGATACCACCGTTTTTGTGAAAGACTTTTCGCACCACATGGGCGACCCGTTGCAGGAATATTATTATGCTCATCCTGCTTATGACGAATACCCTGTGGTGGGCGTTAGCTGGGTGGCGGCACAGTACTTCTGTGAGTGGCGTACCGCCTATCTTAACGATTACCATGTACGCGAAACCGGTTGGCCGATGCCGAATTTCCGCCTGCCCTCTGAGGCCGAGTGGGAATATGCTGCCCGGGGTGGGCGTGATATGGCCAAGTACCCCTGGGGCAACCCATATGTAAGGAATGCCAAAGGCTGTATGCTGGCCAACTTTAAGCCCGGCCGTGGTAACTACTACGATGACGGTTATGCCTATACAGCCCCGGTTGGCGAGTATTTCCCCAACGATTATGGCCTGGTAGATATGGCCGGCAATGTATCGGAATGGACCCAGGATGCTTTTCACCCTGCTGCCGTACCCCTGGTATGGGACCTTAACCCGGAGTATAAAGATGAAAATGAAATGCGTAAAGTAATCCGTGGCGGATCTTGGAAAGATGTGGCCTTTTATCTGGAAACAGGTACCCGGGCTTTTGAATACCAGGATTCTACCCGCGCTTATATTGGCTTCAGGTGTGCCATGACACATTTGGGCAGATCTAGTGGCAATGAATTTTAATATGTGACAATAGTTTTATAACTTGTAACCAACTTCAGTATAATTATACAATTCGTACATTCTTTGATGAACTAAAATTCCAAAACAATGAGTAAACAAAAAAAGGGAGGATTTACCGAACTACTATTTAAAACCATCATGCCTAAAGTTTATGGTATTGGTGCGGCAGTAGTAATTGTAGGTGCTTTGTTCAAAATTCAACACTTACCCGGTGCCGGTGTAATGTTGGGTATTGGCCTTGGCGTAGAAGCTGTCATCTTTTTTCTGAGTGCCTTTGAGCCGCCTCATCAGGAGCCGGACTGGTCGAAGGTTTACCCCGAACTGGCCGATGATTATAGTGGCCCGGTGAATAAGCCGGCCGTACGCAGTGCCGGAGGCCAGGGCGATAGTCTGTCACAAAAACTCGACCACATGCTGGAAAGCGCCAAAATAGGCCCCGAATTGATTGAAGGGCTTGGTAAAGGCATGCGCAGCCTGGCCGAAAATGTTAAACAAATGAGTGGCCTTGCCAATGCGGCCGTGGCTACCGAAGAATATGCCAAAAATGTTAGCAGTGCCTCGAAAAGCCTGCTCGACATGAATAAATCTTATGCCCAGACGGCCAGCGCTATGAGTGAAATGGCCAATGCCTCAACCGATGCCAAAGAATACCATACACAGGTGCAAAACATCACCAAAAACCTGGGTGCATTGAATTCAGTTTACGAATTAGAACTTCAGGATGCCAACAGCCACCTGAAAGCAATGAATAAGTTTTATGCTAATGTGGCTGGTGTAATGGAGAGCATGGAAAAAGCCGGTAAAGGCTCGGAGAAATTCTCTCAGGAATTGCAAAAATTAACCGGCAACCTTACCTCACTCAACGCAGTTTATGGCAGTATGCTCACGGCCATGCGGGGTGGTGGAAACTCCGGAGGGGGTGTAAGTCAAAACCAGGGACAGTAAGTTTTAATTGATGTTGAATTTAAAACCATAAAGATATGGCAGGAGGTAAAGAAACCCCCAGACAGAAAATGATTGGGATGATGTACCTGGTGCTCACCGCCCTGCTTGCCCTGCAGGTAAGTAATGCGGTACTCGAAAAATTTATCTTCATCAACAGGTCGTTGGAACGTATGGCTTTCAATTATGAAGAAAAAAACAACATGACCGTTGCGAATGTCGAGGCCAAGGTAAAAGAGCGTAACAGCCTCCCGGAAGAAGTAGCAATTCTTAACCTGGCCAAGGAAGTGAAAGAAAGGTCAGACGAGGTTGTGAATAATCTAAGGGAATTGAAGAAAAAGATGGCAGATATTACCGGAGGCTGGGATGAAGAAACCGGTGAGTTGATAGGCGCCAAAGACTATGATAAGGTAAGTACTATGATGTTGCAGCAGGGCCGGGCGAAAGAGCTCGAAAAAATGCTCAACGATTATGCTAAGTTTTTGACCGAGAAAACCGGGGATGAGTTTGAGCCCCTGGCCAAAGATGCCAAGGATATAAAAGAATTTGCCAAAGACCCGAACCAAAAGGACAAGCGTTTTGCCGAACTTTATTTCGAAAACACCCCTACGGCAGCCGGTATGGCCACCGTAAGTTACCTGGAAACAGAGGTGTTGGAGTATGAACGCAAAGCCCTGAAAATCCTGGCCGATAGCGTGGGGGCTGCCGATGTGGCCTTTACGGACATCTTTCCTTTGATCAGGCCCGAGTCGCGTATTGTAGCGGCCGGTGGCAAGTACACAGCCGAAATGTTTATTGCCGCTTCTTCCTCAGCTTTAAACCCCAAGTTCTATATGAATGGCAAACAGTTGCCGGAAGAAACCCTTGATTTGGGCAATGGTGTCTTAATCAAAAAAGGCCGCGTAGAGTTTACCGCTACGCCCGGTAATTACGATAGGGCTACCCAGATGGCACGTAAATCGTATGAAGCTACCATTGAATTGAATGGCAAGGAATACAAACAAACGGTAGAGTATTTTGTTGCCAAGCCTACCATTATGATTGCTTCGGCTGCCCTCTCGGCCCTGTGGAAAAACTGTGGCAACACACTAAACGTACAGGTGCCTTCGTTAGGTAATAGCTACAACCCGCAAATTACGGCTACCAATGCCACCACTATTCCGGGAAGTACCAAGGGTGAAATAACCATTATACCAAAAACAAGGGGCAAAGTGGTCATGACAGTAAAAAGCAGCGGTACCCTGATAGGTACGAAAACCTTTACGGTGAAGGATATTCCCAAGCCTACGTATAATATTAAGATACCAAGCTCAGCCGGGAACATCGTTGATGGTGTGAAGGCCAAGTCTTTCCGTCAGGTAACCATTGAGGCCGTGGCCGAACCCAGCTTTGCCCAGGATGTGCCCAAAGATGCCCGCTACCGGGTGCGTGAAATAGAGGTAAAACTGATCCGCAATGGTGACCCGCGTAAGCGTCAGGTGTTTAAGAAAAGTAAGATAAACTTGTCTTCTTTTGCCGCTGAGGCAAGAAAAGGCGACTTGTATGTATTTACCATTAAGCAAACAATACGGGTTAACTTCCAGAATAAATCTGAGCGGGTGCCCGTGAAGAACGAAATATACAAGGTGCTTGTATCGAATAACTAAGAAGAATTATGAGACGATTGAATAGATGGTTGTTGGTGTTGGTTTTTGTTATAGGTGTGGCGTTTACCGGTTTTGCCCAGGAAAGCATTACCTATGCCAACCCTAATTCGGTAAACCCCATCCCGTATTACGAACAGCTTTATAAGCAACGTATCTGGACCCGGGTAAACCTGAAAAACAAGCAAAACAAAGGCTTCTTTTCCAAGAACCGGGAGTTCACTAAAATCATTATTGATGCCGTATTGAATGATGAAATTCAGACCATCTATGATGCCGAGCCCGGTTTGGGTGAGCTTGAGCGAACCATAAACAAAGAGGAATTCCAGCAACGCCTTTTGAAAAGCCAGGTGGATGAAGGGCCGGCAGAGGCACAGCCGCTGTATGAGGAGGACTTTCCGTATAATACGGATGAGGTTGTGGAGTACAACGGGGTGAACTACATAAGCAAGAAAGATGATAACCTGGGCTTTTTCCCGGATTCAAACCCGGATTACTGGGGCATTTGGGAAGGGGAACAGGCCGAAGAGTATATGCCTTCCGAAATCACCATGATTGAAATCATGGAGGATGTAATCTTTGACAAGCGCAGGGCACGGGAATACCGGGATATCATTTCTGTGAAACTGATTGTTACCGGGGAAAATTCGGTGGACGGGTCAAATTACTATGTAGCCACTTTCGCCTATAAGGACCTGGAGAAGTTTTTCCGCGAGCATCCTGAAAAGGCTTTGTGGTATAACCAATATAATAGTGCCGAAAACCGTAACCTGGCCGATGCCTTTTTGTTGAGGTTATTCCATGGCGAACTTTACAAAGTGGATAACCCTGATGATTTAACGGTTCAGGACCAATACGGGTTTAATAAAAATGGCGACCCGTCTGTTAAGGCCGGGTTGATCATGGCCGAAAAACTTAGGATGCAGATGCTGGAGAGAGAGCATAATCTCTGGTCATACTAAGGAAGTTTAGTTTATCAAGAATTAAAAGGTCTCTGCCTACGGGTGGAGGCCTTTTTTTATGGCCTCCCGGATACTACCGGCCCGGGCTTTGCCCACAACCTTTTCCAGCTCGGAAGCACCGGCATTTTTTATTTTGGTTACCGATTTAAAGTGCTTTAATAGTTTATCGGCCGTAGCCGGGCCAACCCCTTTAATGTTTTCCAGGCCGGTATTGATTTGTTTACTTCGTTTATCCCGGTGAAAACTGATGGCAAAACGGTGGGCCTCATCACGGATTTGTTGCAGGAGCTTAAGGGAAGCCGATTTTTTGGAGATATGCAGCGGCAACGGGTCATTCGGCACATAGATTTCTTCTAAGCGTTTGGCAATACCGGCAATGGCGGTTTGGCCGTAAATGTTGAGTTCTTTCAGGGCTTTTACCGCTGCGCTTAATTGCCCTTTACCGCCATCAACCAGGATCAGGTCGGGCAGGGGCTGTTTTTCAGCTAGCAGCCGCTGGTATCTTCGTTTAACAACTTCATGCATCGAAGAAAAATCGTCTGCCCCAATCACGGTTTTTATCGTAAACTTACGGTAATCCTTCTTACTGGGTTTGCCCTCCCTGAAACATACCATCGAAGCCACCGGGTTACTGCCCTGCAAGTTAGAGTTGTCGAAGCATTCGATATGGCCGGGAACTTTTGTCAAAGACAAATCCTCCCTGAGCTGCTTCAGGGCAAAACTACCTTTGGGCTGCGTGGCCACCTTTTCCCTGCGCTCTTTTTTCAGGCTAAAGGCGTTTTTTAAGGAGAGCTCTACCAGTTTACGCTTGTCCCCGATTTTGGGCACTACCACCTCAATATTTGGCGGCAGGTCGGGGATGGCGATATTGGTGAGCACGGTGATTTTGGCCGGGGTGCCGGTAAAGTCTATCAGCTGGCCTAACACCGAATGCAGTACCCGCCCGGGCGGTTGTTCCAGCCGGTTGTTTACCGCCTTGGTCTGGCTTTGGATGACAGCCCCCTGGTGGACGTACATATAGTTGATCAGGCAGGTGTTGCCGTCTTCTACAATGGTAACAATATGCAGGTTGCCGTACCTGGGGTTGGCAACAATGGTATGGGTGGTAAACTTCTCCAGTAACTGCAGTTTTTCTTTCAGTACCTGGGCTTCTTCAAACTTTAAGTCAGCGGCAGCCTGCTGCATTTGGCTTTTAAAATACTGCTTTACCGTACTTAGGTTACCTTTCAGTATATGCTCTACCTGCTTTACTTCCTGCAGGTAATCTGCTTCTGGTTGCAGGCCCTCGCAGGGGCCAAGGCAATTGCCGATATGGTATTCTAAGCACACCTTGTATTTTTTGGCCGCTACATTTCTGGCCGAAAGGTTGTACTTGCAATTGCGGATGGTATATAGTTTTTGCACGAGTTGCAGCACATTGTTCATGGCCACCACACTGGTGTAGGGGCCGTAGTAGTTGCCCTTGTCCGGCACATAATTACGGGTTGCATATACCCTGGGGAAACGGTCGTTGGAGATACAGATATAGGGGAAGGTTTTATCGTCTTTCAGCAAGATGTTATACTTGGGCTGGTTGGCCTTAATCAGGTTGTTCTCCAGCAGCAGGGCGTCAAATTCCGAAGGGGTAATGATGGTCTCGATTTTGGCTATTTCGCTGACCAGCTTTTGGGTTTTGCGGTTAAGGTTTTGCCGGGCGGTAAAGTAGCTTTTAACCCTTTTTTTCAGGTCTTTGGCTTTACCCACATAAAGCAACTGGCCGGATTTGCTGAAGTACTTGTACACCCCCGGTTGGTTGGGCAGGTTACGGGTATCGGCAGGGTCAACCGTCATGGCGCTTACATTATGTCATCCTCATCAAGGTCAACCTTCAACGAATCCAGCTTTTGCTGTAACAGCGAATCAGCCGGGTTGGTCAGGCCGTATTTGGCGCAGTCGAGGGTTACGTTGAGAGGCTGCCGCGGCCTGGGGAAGGGGCCTTTTTCATAACCGAGGGAATCGTTGGCATATACATCGGTCATAAATTTGGCCCAGATAGGCAGGGCCATATAGGCGCCCTGGCCGTATTTAATGCTCGGAAAATGGATGGCCCGGTCATCTCCGCCTACCCAAACCCCGGCTACCAGGTCTTTGGTAACCCCCATAAACCAGCCATCGGAATAGTTTTGCGTAGTACCGGTTTTGGCGCCAATTTCATTACCGCCATCCGTCAGGTGCCAGCGCCAATCCAGGCTGCGGGCAGTGCCGCCTTCCTCTTCAATGGTGCCTTGCAGCATGTAGAGCATCAGGTAGGCATCGCGCTCGCTCAGGGCCTGCTTTTGCTGGGGCACAAAATTTTGTATTACCTCGCCATTTTTGTTCTCTATGCGTGAAATATAAAAAGGTTTGGTCCAGGTACCGGCATTGGCGAAAGCACTGTAAGCACCAACCAGCTCATACACCGAAACATCGCTTACCCCCAGGGCCAGCGACAATACAGGCGCCAGCGGGCTCTCAATCCCGAGTGAGCGGGCCTTTTTTACCACATTTTCGGGGCCAATAAGGCTCATAATACGGGCGGTAACCGAGTTTTTAGACCGCGCCAGTCCCTGGCGGAGCGTAAGGCTTTCCCCGGTGAACTTCATGTTAGCGTTCTCGGGCGACCAGGTGGGCGGATCGCCACCGGTTTGATAGGTGCGCCTTTCATCCACTACCTCATAGCAGGGGTAGTAGCCATTTTCTATGGCTGTGGCATAAACAATTGGCTTGAAAGTTGACCCGGGTTGGTTTTTTCCCTGCCGCACGTGATCATATTTAAAATAGCGGTAGTTAATGCCGCCTACCCAGGCTTTTATATGGCCGGTGTGTGGGTCCATGGCCATAAAACCTGCCTGCAAAAATTTCTTATAATATTTAAGCGAGTCCATGGGCGACATAACCGTATCAATATCGCCACCCCAGGAAAACACCCGCATGGGCCGGGGGGTGTTGAGGATGATGCCAATGGAATCGGAATCTTCGCCATACTTTTTTTTCAACCTTCGGTAGCGTTCGGTACGCTTGATAACGATATCCAGGAAGCCTTTGATTTCTTTGCCATTTTCGTTCACCCAGGGGTTCTTATCCCCCCATTCTTCGAGGAAGGTGGCCTGCAGGGAATCCATCCACCAGTACATGGCATTTTCGGCATATTGCTGCAGGTCTTTGTCGATGGTTGTGTATATTTTCAAGCCGGCCTCAAACAAATCGATATCCCGTTGGGCACAAAACTTCAGTAAATCCTTTTTTATTACTTCCCTGAAGTAGGTGGCCAGGCCCGTATTCTGGCTTTCCACCTTATAATTGCTCAGGTCTATCGGCAAAGCCCGCAACGAATCGGCCTCCTGCGCGGTAAGCACCTCAGCCCGCTCAAGTTTGGTGAGCACCTCATTCCTTTTGCTTACCGAGCGGTCGTAGTTTAGTATGGGGCTAAAGCGGGTAACCCCCTGCAGCAGGCCAACAAGGGTGGCCGATTCCTGGTAATTAAGCTCTGCCGGCTCTTTACCAAAAAACGTTTCGGCTGCGGCTTTTATGCCAAAGGCATTGCTGCCGAAATCTACCGTATTGAGATAAAGGGCAGCTATTTCCTCTTTGGTAAACGTTTCTTCCAGGTGTACGGCAATAATCCACTCTTTGGTTTTCGACACCACCAGCCGGGGTATTCTTCCCAGCCGGGCAATTGAGCCTTCCATGGCTTCGCCCCGTGTAGAATAAAGTTTTTTGGCCAGTTGCTGGGTGATGGTGCTGCCCCCACCGGCAGGGTTAAAGGTAAGCAGTCCTTTGGCTACCCGCAGGTAGGCAATCATATCAAGGCCCGAATGACCAAAATAGCGATGGTCTTCCGAAACGATAAGTGTGGTGCGCAGTTCTTCCGATAGGTTTTCGAAGCTTACCTGGCTGCGGTTGGTGCGGAAGTACTTGCCCATCTCCTCGCCATTGGCATAATACAGGGTAGAAGAAAGGTCATTTTCCGGGTTTTCTAATTGTGCCAGACTGGGCATGCCACCAAACAAGCCCAGAAAATCGTGGCTTACGGCCAGGATATAAAGGGGCAGGCCAATAAATAAACCGGCAAACACCAACCAGATTCCGATGATGATTTTTTTCTTCATGTGCTAATTTTAGCCAAGATACGAAAATTCAAAAATGCTCTCTATAAAACTCCAGATAAGCCTCAATTTCTTTCGATTTATACAGGATGTCGAAGTTCGACTCCGAAATTACAAAATTAGGGTTTTTTGTGGCATCAAACAGTTGCTCTGCTTTTACCGTATCAAAAAACAACAAGGCCTCGTCTTTGGTGGCAAAGGGTTTCACCAGGGTAATGCTTACCGAATCGTTTAAGTTCAGGCTGCCAATAGCAAAAAGTTTATCGCTAAACAGGTTTTTGGCCAATGCCTGTAGTTTTTGTTCGTTTTCAGTGGCGGGTTCGTTGGCGGTGCCCAGTACGGCATAAAAATACTCTTCGGTGGTGCTGTCGAAATATTCGGCAGCCTTTAATTTCACCAAATTACTGCGGTAGGTGGACGAGGCCTCCAGCAGGGTGTTGGCGTAGCTGTTCAGTTCGTGGTCGGGGTATTCTGCGATAAACTTTTTTAACGCCAGTTGGTAATCGGCCAGGGGCTGGGTTTTGCCGATAATCAGAATCTGCAGCAATTTTAAATTAGCGGTAAACGTCACGTCCGGGAAACGGCCCAGTAAACCGGCAATAATCCTGTTGGCGGAATCGTACGCTTCTGCGCGATAAAGCGCATAAACGTTTTTATACGCTTTGGTCAGCAGTTCGTTGGCCTGGTTGCTTAACTCTTTATAGTCGGGGTTGTCAATAAGTTTGGTATAAATTGATTTTGGCATATTGGCATGCATAAAATCACTCACTTGTGCGGCTTTATCGGTTTGCCCTAAATCATTATAAATCAGGAAGAGCAGGTAATATGACTCTGCGGCATTTTCGGTTTCAGGGTAGTTGTCCAGCAAAGAGTTAAAAGCCGTAACAGCATTTTCTTTTTCTTCCAGGTCAAAATAATAGATCTTGCCCAATTTGTAGTAGGCTTCTTCCAGGGCCTTATGTGCCTGCTTTTTGGCCTCCTCGGTGCGGGGCAGTTGCTGGTACTGCTGCAGGGCAGTGGCCATAATGGCCTGGTCGCGGCTGATCTCTTCTGTGGGCTGGTCATCGGCCTTGTTGTTATTTTGCTCTTGCTGGTTTTCATCGGTGGCGGTCAGGGCTTGTTTTACCGATCTGCGCCAATGGTCTTCCAACGCCCGGGTACCCCAGACCTGCCGGAAACTTGTACGGCCGGCCGCTACGGCCGAGGGGTTGGAGAAATACCAACTGGAAGCACCGACCCCGGTGGGCTTATCCATACGGGCCAGGCTGCCTACCTGGGTGCGTTGCCGCTTTTTTGCCAGTTTGTCGGCTGCTTCTTTTTCGTCATATTCTAGAGCTGCAGTGGCAATAAATTTGTTCATCACCGAGGCGGAGTCCTCTCCGGCCAGCGTTAGCAGGCTGTCTTGCAGGTTGATGGTGTTGATTTGGGTGATAAACTCAGTCAATACCTCCTGGCGGTGCTTAACGGCCTTGTAGTGCTCGTAAGTTTCGGGCAATACGCTTACGGCACTGTCGTAGTAGGCCTGGGCCAGGGTATAGTCTTTCAGGGTATCATAATAAATTTCGCCCAGGCTGATGTAGGCGACACCTTTTTGGCGGGGGTCGTTAACGCTGTTGCGGATGGACAGGTTAAGCTTCTCAATGGCCTTGTCCAGGTTATTCTGCTTGCGTTCAAATTTGGCCCACTCATAATAAATACGGTCTTGAAATTCGATGTTTTTCTCGTCTTTCACCAGTTTTTTAAAGTATTTCCTTACTTTTTTCAGGTCTTTGCTGTCGCCCAGTTCGGTAACCTGGGCAATGTTAAGCTTGGCATAAAACGACAGTTCATACTCGGGGTTGCTGCCAATACATTTTTTATAGTATTCATAGGCTGCGGAGGCAAAGCCTATCTCCTGGTAAATCTGGCCGATAATAAAATAATAGCGGGCCCGTTCATTTTTATCCAGCAGGGGGTCGGCCCGTACCAGGTTGCGTACCATCAGGTCTTTGTCGCCCAGAATTTGGTAATAATAGGCGCGGGTAAGGTAGAGGTGCTTAAGGTTTTTTTTGTTTAATATTTCAGATTCAAGAAAATTTGAGGCCGCCTCGGCATTGGCCAGGTCGCCATTTTCAATAAAGGTGCGCATCAGGTTTACAATAGCCCAATGGCGGGCATCGGGGTCTTCCCCTGTGGTGTTTACGTATTTAAATGTGGTAATGGCATTAGGGAAATCATAGCCGTACATTCTTGCCTGGCCGATCAGGTTGTAGCTGTCGTCAACCCACTTGCTGTTTTTATGGTACTGGATAACAATAGAAGCCTTTTTTATGCAATCCTCCAGCTCATTTTTATAGGTTTCGGCCATGGTGGAATCCAGGGGCGGATAAACCCATAGCACGTGGTTATAGTCGGGCTTCATCGATTTCCAGATATCGGCTTCTACCTGCTTGATTTTCTCCAGGCCGATAAAGTACGCGTTAAAATGGGCCGTTGTATTATGAAAGGCCTTATTTAACGGGGCGGTGCTTTCGGAAGAACAACTGTGCAGGATGGCGATAACTGTACCCAACAGCGCCAATACCCACCATTTTTTATGCATGAAAGAAATCAAGTAATATCAGGTTTCTACTTTGAAACGTAAAAATGAGTTAATTAATACAATAATACTTTTTAACCGGGAAAATTCAGCAGAATTTGCGACCCGCTAAGTTGAAACCCCCAATTTGGGTGTTTTCGGGGCCGGTCTTCCCCGTAATTATTTGACAGGTAACAATTTATCAATTAATTTAGGTCATTATTCAGCGTATTTCGTGAATAATCCGCGTTAATATCTATTTTTGAGCGCAAAACCGGCAATCTAACCACGTGAAGGCAAAAAAAACATTCTCCAACTGGCTTACTGAGCGTTACCTGCTTATTATCCGAAATGAGGAAAATTTTGCCGAAAAAAGGTTCCTGGGCTTTACCTATGCCAAATTCTTCCTGGTTTCCTTTTTGTTGTTTGTGGTATTTATGCTTATAAGCCTGTTTTTAACCGAAACCATCCTGGAGCAGTGGTTTGACCCGCGCCATGCGCAAATGCAAACCAATAAGCAACTGGTAAAACTAACGATGGAACTTGATTCCCTTTCTGAAGAAGTAAGAAGAAAAGATCAATTTATTGCCCTTTTTCGCGGTTTTCTTACCGGGGAAACCGATTCGGCCACCATTGACAGCTTCCGCCAGGGGGCCAACATCAGCCGTAACCTCAGTATCGACTTATCAACCAACCCCATTGATTCGCAATTTCGCCAGGAGTTTGAAATGGCCGGCCAGGAGGAACTATTGGGCCTTAGCGGTAATTCGGAACTGCAGGAAATCTTCCTTTTTTCACCGATTTCCGGGCTTATATCAAGAAAGTTTAACCTGCAGGAGGACCATTTTGGCGTAGATATCGTCTCTAAACGTAACGAACCGGTGATGGCTGTGGCCAGTGGTACGGTGGTCTTATCCTCCTGGACCCAGGAAACAGGGTATGTGATTGCTATTCAACACAATACTAACCTTATCTCAATATACAAGCATAATGCTGAATTATTGAAAAAAACTGGTAGTTTTGTCAATGGAGGAGAGGTTATCGCTATAATTGGCAATACCGGGGACCTTACAGACGGCCCGCACCTGCATTTTGAGCTGTGGTATAAGGGCAACCCGGTTGACCCGGAGGATTTTGTGACATTTTAACTAGTAAAGAACGGATATATGTTTAACAAAGAAGAAAAGAAAGTGGCTGAGGAGCTAAGCAATTCGAGTAATACTATTGGCAAAGGAACAACTATTGAAGGGAACATTGAAACCTATGGCAACTTGCGGGTTGATGGCAAGGTGATAGGCAACATTATTACCAAATCTAAACTGGTTTTAGGCCAGACATCACAGGTAGAAGGCAATATTCTGGCACAAAATGCCGAAGTGCTGGGGGAAATCAAAGGGAAAATAGAGGTTTCCGATTTGCTTACCCTGAAGTCTTCATCGGTAATTCATGGCGACATACTTACCAGCAAGCTGGTGGTGGAAACCGGGGCTACCTTTAATGGCGGCTGTAAGATGGGCAATGTGGTGAAAGAAATTAAAATTGGCGAAAACGGACAAAACGGCATCAAGCGGCAGGAAGTCAAAACAGCTTAAAAACTATGTCAGGTTTAGCGGCCTGGCGTTTCAGTTGGTGGCCGTAATTGCCGTTGGCACCTGGTGCGGGTACTGGTTAGACAACCGTATGGCGCTCCGGGCGCCAATTTTTACTTTATTGGGGGCGCTGGTTTCGTTGGCGGCTGCCATGTTCTACCTGCATAAGCAATTAAAATAGATGCGCGGTATTTTTACCATTTCAGCTTTGGCCCTGGGCCTCACCCTGCTTACGTACCTGGCATGCCTGCTGCCGTTATTGGCCTGGCAGCCGCAATATCTGTATATGGTCGTATTCCTGCTGTTGCTGACCATCATCACCCACCAGATCAACCTGTTTTCGGCCGGCCGGCAAGGGCGGGCGGTAATTATTCCCTACCTCGCTTCTACCGTGTTAAAGCTCTTGCTCAGCAGCGGTTTCCTGATCGCTATGGTATGGATAAACCGGCCCCTGGTGCGGGAGTTGGTTATCCTCTTTTTGGTTTATTACGCTGCTTTTTCGGCCCTGGAAATTTTTTTGGTCAACAAACGTCTGCGGCAGCAGAAATTGTAGGCCAAAAATTTTTTTTCGCTAAGATACTCTCTACATTTGCACTTCCAAATGGAAGGCATATAAATGAATAGCAGGATTTTGAAGAATAACCATCTGAAAGTCAGGTCAATATTTTTAGCTATAGCGCTTGGTTTGCTGTTTTTTAATTTCAGTTTTGCCCAATCCGAATCGACAGTTGAACAGGCAGAGGAGGCCGAAGCGTTTAACCCCGGGGATATGATAATGCACCATATCCTCGATTCGCATGTCTGGGAATTTTGGGAAGGAGCAACCCTGCATTTGCCGATAATTGTTTATTCCAAAGAGCGAGGCCTGGAAATCTTTTCTTCGGCCAACCTCTATGACGAACACCATAACCCGGTAGAATATAAGGGCTATACCCTGGAACACGAGCATATTGTTCGTACGGATGGCGTGCATGTGTATGATTTCTCCATCACCAAAAATGTGGCGGCTTTGTTTTTAAATTCACTGGTGATGCTGCTGGTGTTTATTGCCGTAGCCCGGGGCTTTAAGAAGAATGCCGGTAAAGCGCCCAAAGGCATCCAGTCTTTCTTTGAACCGATTATTATTTATATCAGGGACGAGGTAATAAAACCAAATATTGGCCATGGGTACGAGAAGTATGTGCCCTACCTGTTGTCGTTGTTTTTCTTTATCTGGTTTGGCAACCTGTTTGGCCTGATGCCGGGGGCGGCCAACCTTACGGGTAATATTGCGGTAACAGCCACCCTGGCTTTTTTCACCTTTGTGATTACCAATGTCAGCGGTAATGCCAATTATTGGAAACATATATTCTGGACACCCGGGGTGCCCCTGCCTATCCGGTTTATTATTTTGCCGGTAGAGCTTATCGGGGTAATTACCAAACCCATTTCGTTGATGATACGGTTGTTTGTGGCCATTTCGGCCGGGCATATTGTTATCTTGAGTTTGATTGCCATGGCCTTTATCTTCCAGAGTTATGCGGTGGGTATCGGCAGTTCAATCATTTTAGTATTTATAAATTTAATTGAAATACTGGTAGCTACCATTCAGGCCTACGTGTTTACTATATTCACTTCGGTATATATTGGTTTGGCTACCGAAGAAGCACATTAATATTGGAACTTTTGTTTAATCTATAAATTAAAAATCATGTTATTATCTATTTTATTAGACATGAGCTTAGCAATTATGGGCGCTGGAATCGGTGCCGGTCTGGTTGCAATAGGCGCTGGAATCGGTATCGGCCGTATTGGAGGCTCGGCAATGGAAGCAATGGCTCGTCAGCCGGAAGCTGCCGGGAAAATCCAAACCGCTATGTTGATTATTGCTGCCCTGGTAGAGGTAATTGCCCTCTTCGGTGTAGTAGTAAACTTCATGATATCGCTAGGTTAAGTTTATTAAGGGATCCCGGGCATTAGGCCCGGGACACCTTTCTTTTATTTTAAACACAAAACAGGATAAAATGGAATTATTAACCCCCGGCATAGGCTTAATGTTTTGGCAGGCAGTAATTTTTTTACTGCTGGTATTGCTTTTGGGTAAGTTTGCCTGGCGGCCGATCCTTGACTCGTTGCGTATTCGTGAAGAATCTATAGAAGAAGCGCTGCGGGCTGCGGATGAAGCCCGTGAGGAAATGGCCAGGCTGCAGGCAGATAACGAAAAATTGTTGGCCAAAGCCCGGGAAGAGCGGGAAGCCATGCTGAAGGATGCCGCCAAGATGGCCAGTCAATTAAAAGAAGAAGCCAAGGAGGATGCCAAAAAAATAACCGCCAAAATGATGGAAGATGCCAGGGCCGGCATTGAAGCCGAGAAAGAAGCGGCTTTAAAAGAAGTAAAAGACCAGGTAGCGGAGTTATCGGTAGAAATTGCCGAGAAGCTCATCCGCAAGGCCCTGGGCGATGAAAAGGCACAAAAGGCTTTGGTAGAGGAGTTCCTGGCAGATAAAAACCTTAACTAATTATGCATAACCACCGCGCAGCATCACGTTATGCCAAGTCGCTTATAGCCTTGGCCCGGGAGCAAAAAGTGCTTGACGAGGTGCATGAAGACATGCAGCTTTTTAGTGCCGTAGTAGCGGCCAACAGGGTTTTTGCCGTGATGCTGAAGAACCCGATCATCCTGCATGAAAAAAAGAACAAGGTGCTGCATGCCTTGTTTGACAAACGAATGAACAAGCTTACCCTGGCCGCCTTTAACCTGATCACCAAAAAGAGCCGGGAGAATATCCTGGCTGAAATTGCCTTCGAGTTTCAGGTGCAGTATAATGCCATTAAAGGCTTACAGGAAGCCGAGGTGACCACCACCATAAAATTAGATGAAGGCCTGCGCAAGAAATTCAACCAATTGGTTGGGGATATTTCAGGCAAAGAAGCCAGGATGAAAGAAATTGTTGATGCCGACATTGTAGGCGGTTTTGTATTGAATGTTGGGGATAAACGATTAGACCAGTCGCTGAGGACCAAACTGAAGAATATTAAACGCGAACTAACGAATTAGAATTACGAATTAAAATTAGCAGATAATGAACGATGTACGTCCGGATGAAGTATCAGCCATATTGCGGGAGCAACTCGCTAACGTAAAAACTGATGCTGAATTAGAAGAAGTAGGTACAGTATTACAAATAGGTGATGGTGTGGCCCGTATTTACGGCTTAACCCAGGCCGAGGCCGGTGAATTGCTGGAGTTTGAGAACGGGGTCAAGGCCCTGGTGCTTAACCTCGAAGAAGATAATGTGGGCGCAGTGCTTCTTGGGGCCTCAAAGGGAATTAAAGAAGGCGATACCGTAAAACGTACCCAACGCATCGCCTCGGTAGAAGTTGGCGATGGCCTTTGCGGCCGGGTGGTGGATACCCTGGCCAAACCCATAGACGGCAAAGGGAAAATAGAAGGCGACCTTTACGAGATGCCACTTGAGCGCAAGGCCCCCGGGGTAATTTACCGCCAGCCGGTAAACGAGCCATTACAAACCGGTATCAAGGCCATCGATTCCATGATTCCTATTGGCCGCGGCCAGCGTGAGCTTATCATTGGCGACCGCCAGACCGGTAAAACAGCAGTGGCTGTTGATACCATTATTAACCAGAAAGAATTTTACGATAAAGGCGAGCCGGTATATTGTATTTATGTGGCTATCGGCCAAAAGGCTTCTACCGTGGCCGGTATAGTGGCCCAATTAGAAAAAGCCGATGCCATGAAATATACGATTGTGGTTTCGGCTTCAGCTTCTGATCCGGCCCCGATGCAATTTTATGCCCCGTTTACCGGTGCTGCCATTGGCGAGTACTTCCGCGATACCGGCCGGCCGGCATTGGTAATCTACGATGACCTTTCCAAACAGGCCGTGGCTTACCGTGAGGTGTCGCTGTTGCTGCGCAGGCCTCCCGGGCGTGAGGCCTACCCCGGTGACGTCTTCTACCTGCACTCAAGGTTACTGGAAAGAGCAGCCAAAGTAATTAATAATGATGCCATTGCCCGGCAGATGAACGATGTGCCGGAATCAATTAAAGACCTGGTGAAAGGAGGGGGTTCGTTAACCGCTTTGCCTATTATCGAAACCCAGGCCAGTGATGTGTCGGCCTATATCCCTACCAACGTAATTAGTATTACCGATGGCCAGATATTCCTGGAAACCGACCTCTTTAACTCAGGTATCCGCCCGGCTATTAATGTAGGTATTTCGGTATCCAGGGTGGGGGGCTCTGCCCAGGTAAAATCAATGAAAAAAGTAGCCGGTACCCTGAAACTGGACCAGGCGCAGTATCGTGAGCTGGCGGCCTTTGCCAAGTTTGGTTCCGATCTTGATGCCGCTACCCTGTTAACTATTAACCGGGGAACCAAGAATCAGGAGATATTAAAACAGGCGCAATACTCACCTTTCAGGGTGGGCGAACAAGTGGCTACAATTTTTGCTTCTTCCAAGGGGTACCTTGATAATGTGCCGGTTGAAAATGTGAAAGCCTTTGAAACCGAGTATTTGCAGGTATTAAACCAAAAGCATAAAGAGGTAATTGATACCCTGAGTGCCGGTACCTTTGATGAATCGTTAACGGATGTCCTCAAAGAGGTAGCTGTTGAGGTGGCTAAAAACTACGAAAAGTAAACTTACGTAAGGCATTACGATCATAAGAGCCGATGGCAAACCTGAAAGAAGTTAAAAACAGAATAAGTTCGGTAATTTCTACCCAACAAATTACCAAAGCCATGAAAATGGTGGCGGCAGCTAAGTTGCGCAAGGCCCAGGACAGGATCCTGCAAATGCGCCCTTACGCGCAAAAGCTGGCCGAGGTACTGGAAAATGTTAGTGCCGGGCTGGAAGCCGGGGCCAACAAATACAGCCTCGACAGGGAGGAAAACCATATTCTGATCATCGCCATCAGCTCTGACCGTGGCTTGTGCGGGCCTTTTAACACCAATATTTTTAAGGCAGCCGTAAACCTTATCCACGAGAAGTACGAAACGCAATATAAGGCCGGGGACCTCACCGTGCTTACCATCGGCAAGAAATCTACCGAGTTCTTTAAAAAGCGTAAGTATAATGTAGTGGATGATTTTTCCGACATGTTTCATCACTTATCCTTTGCGAAAGCCCGCCAGGCAGCCGGGTTTGTCATGCAAGGCTATCGCGAAGAAAAATTTGATAAGGTAGAGATTGTTTATAATGAGTTTAAGAATGTGGCCACCCAGGTTATCCGGACCGAGCAGTTTTTGCCGATTAAGGAGGCAGAGGGTGAGCAGGATATGAGCAATGATTATATCTTTCAGCCCAGCCAGGAAGTGCTGATTGAAGAGCTTATCCCTAAATCGCTGAAGGTGCAACTGTATAAGGCCATTCTTGAGTCTAATGCCTCGGAGCATGGCGCGCGCATGACCGCCATGGATAAGGCCACCGAAAATGCTGATGAAATACTGCGGGATTTAAGGTTAACCTATAACCAAACCCGTCAGGCGGCCATTACCAAGGAAATCCTGGAGATTGTAGCCGGGGCGGAAGCGCTTGGGTAAAGCGGTTAAATAACTACCACCGTATGAATAGCCTGCAATATGTGGGCTATTATTGTTTTGTGTCCGTATTATGTAAATTTAGCCGGTGAAACGGCTGTTACTTGTACTTCATTGGCTGAACTTAGATACGGCCATCGGGGCCGGTATTACCGCATTGTTTGTGGCCCGGCACCTCGGGGTGGTCATTCCCGCAACAGTAGTACTCTCCCTGGCACTGGCCGTACTGGCCATCTACAATTTTGATCATTTG
>Ga0256839_1002324_pt1 | contig 21325 bp, 15 predicted proteins | sample 354166metaG_FD_185968 | JGI IMG/M metagenome (GOLD analysis project Ga0256839, IMG submission 185968) | Hydrothermal vent microbial communities from Mid Atlantic Ridge, Atlantic Ocean - 354-166 | ecosystem: Environmental > Aquatic > Marine > Hydrothermal vents | place: Atlantic Ocean: Mid... | reverse complement strand
GCATTCAAGCACTGGTAGTGATAAAAATTATGAGCGCTTGGAATTTTTGGGTGATCGTGTTTTAGGGCTAGTTATTGCTCAATTGTTATTTGAAGAATTCCCAAATGAGAATGAGGGTGATCTTGCAAAAAGATTAGCATTTTTAGTGCAGGGAACTACTTTATCCAAGATTTCTGATCAAATTTCACTTGGGGATTATATTCTTCTATCTGACGCTGAACGCGATGCGGGCGGGGCTGCAAATAACCATATTTTAGCAGATGTGTTTGAGGCAGTTATAGGAGCGATTTATATTGATAGCGACTGTAATATTGATGCTTGCCACAATTTAATAAAAGCACAGTGGGGCGGTGTTCTTGGTTCAATGATAGAGCCGCCACAGCATCCTAAAACAGCGATACAAGAATGGGCGCAAGCTCAAGGGCTTCCTCTTCCTATTTATAAAATAATTGGGCAAACTGGGCTAGATCATGCGCCGATATTTGAAATCAAACTGTTGGTTAAGGGGCATGATCCAATTATAGCAAGCGGCAAGTCACGCGCTGAAGCAGAAAAATCCGTTGCAAAAGAATTTATGAAAGGCGTTAAGTAAATGGGCGGCGAGCAAGAATATACAGGCGATAAGCGTTGTGGCTTCGTTAGTGTTATCGGCATACCTAATGCTGGCAAATCAACGCTGGTAAATGCTTTGGTTGGCTCTAAAGTTTCTATCGTCTCACAAAAAGTTCAAACAACGCGCATGCGTGTTTTGGGTATGGCGGCTTATGATAATACGCAAATAATATTGATTGATACTCCTGGTATTTTTAAGCCTACTAAAACTTTGGAAAAGGCTATGGTTGGCTCTGCTTTATCAAGCTTTGAAGGGTCTGATTATATCATTCATATGATTGACGTAGCCATGAAAAACCCACTTGGGCGCAATAAAATGATTTTGGATTCATTGGGCAGTCAAAAAAATGTAATCCTTGTTTTGAATAAAATAGACAAGGTTTCAAGATTTGATTTATTAGGTTTAACCAAAGAAATGAACGATGCTTTTCCTTATATTGCAACATTTATGATTAGCGCGTCTGGTAAAAAGGGCTTAAAGGGGCTTTCCAGTTATTTGGCAGGTATATTGCCAAAGCAGCCATGGATATATCCTGAAGACCAAATGAGCGATATGCCGATGCGTCTTATGGCTGCAGAGATAACACGTGAGAAAATATTCCACCAATTACATGAAGAATTACCTTATTCCATAATGGTTGAAACTGAGAGTTGGGAAGATTTTGATGATGGCAGTATTAAAATATCTCAGCTTGTCTATGTTCAAAGAGAAAGTCAAAAAGCTATTGTGCTTGGAAAAAACGGCTCTAAAATCAAATCTATTGGTCAATCTTCACGGTTGGAGCTTGAAGAGATTATGGGGAAGAAAATTCATCTGAAAATCTTTGTTAAAGTTCAAGATAATTGGGCGGAGCGAGCAGAAAATTATGAGATGTTCGGCTTAAATACCCAGCAATAATATTTATAGCTCTTTGTGGATAAAGTTTCTTTTTATTTTTATCCATTGGCGAAAAATTATCGTTCCTGATAGATTATAATTCTTAGTTAGAGATCAAAGAAAATATGTTTAGTATCAATGCGTTGCGTTGGTGTTACTATTTTTTATGTTTATTGGAGGATTAAAATGAGTTGGACTGAAGATCGCGTGGATATGTTGAAAAATCTTTGGGGCGATGGTCATACCGCCGCTGAAATTGCCAAAAAACTTGGCGGCGTTACGCGTAATGCAGTTATTGGTAAGGCTCATCGTTTAAAGCTTTCAAACCGTGTTTCTCCTATTCAGAACAAAAAGCCTGCGAATAAAAATATTGCACGCAGTAAGCCTAGTTTGGAAAAGATGGTTAAACCTGCTTCTGCGCCTAAGGGCTCTAGCATTATTGCTGAAAAACAAGCATCTTTCATTCCTGACAACTTATATAGTCTGATGGATTTGAAACCTCGTCAGTGTCGCTGGCCTTCTGGTGACCCTAGGGAAGAGGGCTTCGGTTTTTGTGGTGATAAAACTATCTCTGGAATTCCTTATTGCGAAGAACATGCAAAGCTTGCTTATCAGGCCGCGACGCGTAATCGTATTCTTAATAATACTGCTAATAAGGGCGCTAAAAACACTGTGGGTGATAATGCTATTGCAAAAGAGGCTGTGTCTTAAAAAACTTGGCTTGCCCTTCAACCACATGTCCCTCTGCCGTTATTGCAAGATGAAGCTTTGTCGTAATTAGGCACGTTCATGCCCTTGCTTTGCTGCCCCCTTTTAGCCCGCCGCCGTGACGATGGGTTTTTATGGTCGTGGAATCCGCAATAACAATATTCATTGTTAACTTCTTATCTTGTTGTAATTTCAGAATAATACTCCACCAAATACCGCGATCATTTCCCTTTTTAAAACGCAGGTAAATCGTATGCCAATATCCAAAACAAGGCGGAAGATCACGCCACCCAACGCCCGTTCTTAAAACATACATTGCGGCACAAAACACCTGATAATTACTCACTTTTTGTGGACGACCAGCCTTAGAATAGCGTTGCTTAATCAGTGGGTTAATATGTTCGTTGAAAAAGTCTTCTGAGATAGGGTAAAAGCGTTTGCTCATGATAATTCCTCCATAAAAGAAGTGTAGCGTGAAACTTAATAATTAGCTAACAGTGTCTATAAGATAGCACTCAAGGTAGAGCGCATTCTATATTTCCAGTATTGGAAATTCCCACTAGATATTCTCCTGATGGGCAATCTTGGGCATTTAGAGTCCAGTTTAGCCTTCTGCAGACAATTTTATTTTCATGAATTGCATATGCAACTTCATTTGGCGGGCATCTATCTTGTGTTCCGTTTGATTCTGTTTGCGCCGACCCGCTTCCTGCTATGGCAGCAGGCAGCAGGCAATTAGTAGTGCCAATGCCATCACAATATCTAGTGGCTACAGTGCTGGTCTGCGCACTTAAATCACCAGCCACATGTAGCTTATGTGATGGATTTATTGTATCAACACCGACATTACCTAAGTTTGTATTATAGATATTATTGGAATTTGCTAATGAGGTTTTCCAAAGGGAAGAGGCGCCGTTTGCTTTGAAAAATAATATATCATCATTATATTCGTCATTATTTGCAATTGATCTAATGCCTTTTCTAAATATGGCATCATTATTGTCGCAATTTTCAATTTCGTCATCTATTCCACTGCCTGCAGGAGCAGGGCCTGGTGCTGCTGCCGCTGGTGGGGTGCCTGGTATTAAGGAGACAAGGCAGTTGTCAATCATTACTCCCGCTGATGAGTAGCCACCTTTTCTGTTTTCCCCATGAGAGTATATAGTGTAATGCGCTGAATCAGGCGGGGTGGTTAAGCTTATGTTATTTTCGTCTTCAATGCGTATTCCGCCAGTATTTGGGTTTGCTGGGTTAAATACATCATGTACAAAACGGTTGGTCATATGCTCTGTTACTGCGTAGGATAGGTAAGTTGAATAACTATCTAATCTATAATTTTCAGAATATGGCGTATATTTTACATTTTCATATAAAGTGCGAAATGGCACTATTCCAATCATAATGATATCTGGTTGACCATTTTGATCGCCATCTCTGCTGAATATATTTCCTGGAGTTGGGCAAAAAAGATTTGGGGGCGTTCCATTACAGTTATCAGTATTATTAGTTAAATCTGCATTGCTTCTGCATAGTTCGATGCCGTAATTACTATTTGTTGGTGGCAGAGTTGGGTCTGCGGGGCATGGGTATCTGCCTTTTAGCCCATAAAATTCATTAATAGCAGATTGAGATATTTTCAAATGTTCTAATGTTTTCTCATGCTTTAAATTTATAGTATATAATTTTAAAGATTCTGCTGCTGCTATCATTATAAACCCTGAAATAAGGATTACAAGCGCCATTTCCACTAGAGTAAATCCAAATTGGTTTATCTTGATTTTAGAGTTTTTATTCACCATTGGATTTTTCCCCTATTCCATCTGCACTGTGCATTGACATGCACCCCACACCTTGAAATTACTGCTTCCATAATCCCAGCATATTGAGCCTGCTATTTCATCGCATGAGCAAGTAGAGCCTACTTTTTCGCCTTGTTGTGTATCCTCAAAATTAGCCGCTCCTGATGGCTCTTTCCATGAGCAAGCCCTGCAATCGTTACTTATTAGCTCCCAATTTTCTTCTGCTTCCCAATTATTGTTAGCGCAGTCCCACTCCCTTTCATATGTCAATGTACCACTTAGATTTGAAGGGCAGTTTTGCGTTACTGTATCTGTTAAGCCGCTATCACAAACGCAAGATGGAATTGGGCTGTATGGCACAGGATCTTCAAAGTATCCTGGGTCAGGCATGCCGCCACTTGTGGTCGCAGGACATATCCAATTTGACACTGAAAGCGTCGCAACACCTGTTTCTACGCCGCCATTCCAGCTCCAGCTATTTGTATATCCGGAGTCGCAGAATGATCTATCAATATTTGGGTCATCTGGTTCGCAAGAGCAATCATTTGTATTTGCGATTGGGGTGTTAGAAGTTACTTGCTCATTATTAACACAGGTTACATCATAGGTTAAGGTAACTTGCCCCGATAATCCATTTGTGCCACTTGTGCCATTTACTTCATCATAATATGAGTTACAACTTTGGGTCTCTGTCACTGTTCCTGGCTCACAAACACATTGGCTAGTATTGCTATATATTCTGTGCCAACTATGGCGTGTTTGTGGGCAAGCGTGCACTAGAATATTAATAACTGTTCCTGTAAATCCCGAAGGGCAGGCATATGGACCTGCTACACGGTAATCCTCCCTGCACCAACAATCGTGGTTTCCAATATTATTTTCTGGATCTGTGCCAGTATAGCCCGTTTCCGCAGGCCATCCTGCTGCTGCTGTAGGGTTTGTTGGCCATGTCCACCATCGACTAAGCGTCTCATGCGCACTTATGTGGTCCCATGTTCCAGCAGAGCATTGGTATGTATCACGTATCAGAGAGTAATTTGAATTAGGACCGCAATCTACTATAGTTCTCTCTTCATTATTAATATTATCTATAAAATCATTAATTTGGTCGTAATCTAGACCTTCTAAGGCATTTTCAAAGTAATTTTCATCATAATCGGTGATCATACGGCATTCACCAGAATATACTTGCCTGTATTCACCACTTCGGGCTTCTTGAATTACTCCATTATCTCCGCATGTTGTTATTATATTTGAGGCTGCACATCCTGGTTCTGGTGCAGTGTCACATATCACACTTCCATCTGCATCCACACCTTTCATAAATGACCCATTCGGGCATGATGCAAATACTTCATCCGCGCACATAGCTCTTTTAATTTCCACTCCAACTAAATAGCCATCTTCACCTTGAGAGGGTCTATAGCAGCTAATACCTGATCCGATGGTTGTTTCAGCTTCCAGCCTTGTTCCATCATCATTTAGGCTTCCTGCAATTAGGCGGGGCGCAAAGCAATCAACTGCTCCTGTTGCTCCTTCCTCACATAATGTTGCAGAATAAAAATCACCACTTGCTTGCACTGTTCCGCTGCTTGATGGTGATATTTTTGCTATTACTTTTTCTGATGTAGTTAAGCTTGTAGATGTATTTACTCCTACAGCAAAACTATGGATATTCTTCAAATGTATATTGTCATTATTAGCTGAAGAAATCTGCCACTCAGTTGGCATTATGCTACTGAAGAATTTTATACGGTCATCAAAATTATTATCTTTTTCGCCTGATAAAAATACACTATTAGCGTCGCAATTTTCCTGTTCTAATGCTGGTGATGTCGTGCATATGGCACTTTGTAAACCAGCTCTTGTATAGCCACTAATTTTATTAGGACCATGAGATAAGATGACAAAATGTGCTGTGTCTTCCAGGTCAATTATAGATGCACCAGTTTTATCAATGATGCCTATACCGCCACCACTCATAGTAAATGTGCTGCTAACCGTTAAATCCCTTGTAACAGCGTACTTGAAGCGGTTAAGCTGGGTGTCATATGATTCAGATTCTTGCAAGTTCAAGGTTTTAAATGGAAGCGCGCCAACAAGCACAAATTGTCCAGAAATATTGCTTGAATATGTGCAAATACCATTTATGCATGATCCAGCAGGATTTATAGAGCAATCTTCAAAGCCGTAATTTGCATCACCTGGCACGGCTGTTTGTGATGCAGGGCAAGGATATCTAGAATAGATAGAGCGAAAACCACCAAGCTCGTTAACAGCAATATCTAATTTCTCTTCCGTTTCTGTCCAATCTTTATCAATGCGATAATTTTTATAAATTGCAATGGCAGGAGCAAGCACTAAGCCGATTAATACCAAGACTATGGCTATTTCTAATAATGTAAAGCCTTGCTTATTATTGTACTTTTTTATGGTATTACGCATTTAAAATCTCCATTTGCATCTATGCCTGAAATTAACTCATCATCATTGCAAGTATTAGCCTTAATAACATTTGTATCAACCGCTATTACTTCGCCATCTCCGATTGGGTTACCATTACTGTCTTTAGTTATGTTGCAATAAACTCTATTATTTGCCAGCATCATAACTGCTTGATCGCCAGCTAGGGTTAAGCCTGCATCGCATTCCATAGCATCTTTTGTGCCAGTGATTAGTTCAGGGTCAAAGCAATTAGCACTATTAGTGTCACAGATTGCATCGCTGTGCACTCCACCATCTGTTCTTATATCACCGACTACATCTATAGTTTCGCTGGGCGTAGTTGTTCCAATTCCAATAGCATCATTTAATGTTATAACAAAATTACTATTAGAATGTTGAAACCATGTTGCCTCTGGCACTGATTCTTGTTCTAATATTATATCGTCGTAAAAGCTTGCACCTGCCTTTTCAGAAAAAGCATTTCTATCATCAAAGAATCTATTATCAAAATCACAATTTTCGGTTTCATATCCATTTGCTGCCGAGCTGCATATTGATATATTTATGCCATCTTTTGTAAATCCACCAGTCCCGGATGCCCCCGTTGAGAAAAGAAAAAAGTCTATGTCGCTTGCTTTTTCTTCGGGAAGCCCTCCGTTTGTAGGAGCTACGGGGTCATCAACAGCGTTAACACGAATTTGCCCTGAATTTGCTGCAAAAGTTAAATTATTAGTTTGCTCGAATGTTACCGCATAAATAATTTTATTACCCCAGTAATCCAAAGCATTTTCTTGCTGCATTTTCAGCGTAGTAAAAGGCGTGCCGCCAATAATAACAGCATTATTTGTATTATCAGTTTTGCAAATTCCTTCATTAGTTAGCCATAGCGGGTCGGTACATAATTTTACATTGGCTAATGTGCAATCACCAGATTTGCCAAAACCAGTTGCATTTTCACCTAAAATAAGGCTAGCAGGGCAGGGGTAATAGCCGTTTCCACTAGCGTAATATTGATTAATGGAGCCTTTAATATTTCCCAATGAGCCGCGGGTCATATTGTTGCTCTCTTTTTTTATTCTAATATTATAGTCTTGCATAAGCGGCGTTACTATAAGTCCAATGACGATTAATCCTATGGCAACCTCTATTAATGAGATGCCATTTTCTTTTTTTATGAATTTGTTTATTGCTATTTTAAACATTACACCCCAAATATATATAAAATGCACCTAACAATAAAGTTTATCACATCTTTAGTTAAAGTTTTATGAAAATCTCTTTGTAGAGTAAATTAGTTATATAATTTTAATGTCTACTGCTTCGCGACCTTTATCAACAAATTTTAAGGTAACATTGACGCGTTGTCCTGCTTCTAATTCTGGTATTTCAAGCTTATCTAGTAAGGTTTTATGGATAAAAACATCTTTCATGCCGTCATCGGGAATTATAAAACCGAAGCCTTTTTCAGGTTTATACCATTTGACAAGCCCGCCCATTGTAACTGTTCCTGTCTCCTCATCTATTACAGGAATAGTGCTTGCTGCGCCTTTGTCTAGCACTTCTATAATTTCACGAACCTGACAGCCTTTATCGCCTTGAAAGACTTCACACATGAGTATAGCGCCTTCACCAATCGAATGTAGCCCCGCTTGTTGTAGTGTGGTGATATGCAAAAATGCATCGAAGTTACCTTCATCAGGCACTAAAAAGCCAAAGCCTTTTGCGCCATTGAACCATTTTAAATGCATTTTGACGGTTGATAGCCCCTCTTCGGGAGGGACGGATTGAATATTATCTTGCAGCATGGAATGCCTCTAATTGTAGTTATGTACTTAACCGGAATAGTTACGCAGAAAATATGTGGATAGAAACCACTTTTCTATAATGCCCTATTTTTATCATAAAATCTAGCAGCTTTTGTTGCACTCATACTATGCTATGTTTTAGCTTGTATTTTGCAGCATATTTTTACTATTATAGTTATAGGCTTATGTTATAGTGGTGTTATGACAGAGAGTAACTATTTATGGCTTGATGATTACCCAGAAAAAACTGACTGGAACATGGAAATAGATGTTCAGCCAGTCTTTAATATGCTGCGCGAAACGGTCAGCAAATATCCGCAAAATCCTGCATTTGATTTTCTTGGTAAGAAATATAATTGGCAAGAAATATATGATTTATCATGCAAAATGTCTAAAGGGCTGCAAGAGCATGGAATTAAAAAGGGTGATAGAATCGGTTTGTTTTTGCCTAACTGTCCGTATTTTATAATTTCATATTTCGCAATATTAATGAGTGGCGGCATAGTCGTTAACTTAAACCCTCTTTACGCTAATGATGAGCTTTCCCACCTAATAGAAGATAGCGAGCTTGACCTAGTTATCACGCTGGATTTGAAAATTCTCTATGTTAAAATGGAGAAAATGTTGCAGTCTACACGTTTGAAAGAGCTTGTGATTTGTCCGTTTACTGAGGTTTTGCCGTTTCCCAAAAATATATTATTCCCGCTTGTTAAGCGCAAGGAAATGGCACGAATACGCCCGCAAAAGCGCGTCATCTCATATAATGATTTAATAAATAATGACGGCAATGTTCAAATTCCAGATATTAATCCTGAGGAAGATTTGGCAGTATTGCAATATACTGGCGGAACTACTGGTCTGCCAAAAGCAGCCATGCTCACTCATCAAAATATCTATGCTAATACGTGCCAAGCACAGGAATGGTTTTATGATATCGAAATTGGCGCACAAAAAATGCTTGGCGTTTTGCCATTTTTTCATGTATTTGCAATGACGGCAGTTATGAATTTCAGTGTTATAAATGCACTGGAAATTATTGCATTGCCGCGCTTTGATCTTGGCGAAGCTTTAAAGGTAATTGATAAGAAAAAGCCGCATCTTTTCCCTGCTGTTCCTGCTATATATAGTGCAATTAACGCCTCGCCTTTGCGCAATAAATATGATTTATCTTCTATTGAATTTTGCCTATCGGGCGGAGCGCCGCTCCCTGCTCAAGTTAAGGAAGAATTTGAGAATAAAACTGGCTGCATAGTGATTGAGGGTTATGGTCTTACCGAAAGCTCTCCAGTTGCTTGCGCTAACCCTATTGAGGGCAAGAATAAGACAGGCTCTATTGGTTTTCCACTTCCTAGAACTATTATTGAGATTATTAATGCTGATGATAAGAAAACCCACATGAAAGCAGGTGAGCGCGGTGAGCTTTGTATTCGCGGCCCGCAAGTAATGAAAGGATATTGGAATAATCCCGAGGCAAGCGCGGATGTGCTTCGTAAGTGCGATGATGGTGGCGTGCGCCTTCATACTGGTGATGTGGCAATTATGGATGAGCAAGGCTATGTATTTATCGTGGATCGCTTAAAAGATATGATTATAACTAATGGTTATAATGTATATCCACGTAATGTTGAGGAGGCAATATATAAGCACCCTAGCGTGGAGGAGTGCATTGTTGCGGGATTGCCCGATGCAAACCGCGGTGAAATAGTAAAGGCATGGATTAAAATCATGGATGGACGCGAGCTTAGCCATGATGATTTGCGGGCATTTCTAAAGGATAAAATATCACCAATGGAAATTCCTAGACGCATTGAATTTCGCGATGAGCCGTTGCCTAAAACCATGATTGGCAAGCTATCCAAAAAAGATATTTTAGCGCAAGAGCAGGGAGTTTAGCCTCTTAATACGCCGCCGCATTTATTTGCTACTGCATCAATTACATTATTCATTAGATCTTCTAGTTGACCTTCGGTTAAAGTGGCATCTAAGGGCTGTATTTTGATGTTAAGGGCAAGAGATTTATACCCACCTTCTACGCCTTTTCCAGTGTAGACATCAAATATTTCCGCATCAATTATAAGCTTTTTATCGGCGGATTTTGCTGCGCGTAATACGTCGCTTGCATTGATATCATCTTTTACGATAAAGGCAAAATCACGGCTTAGAGGCTGGAACGGTGATAGCTTTAATAATGGTTTTGCTGCGCCATTCTTATTACGCGGCGTAGGGATATTTTCTAAGAATACCTCAAATCCCACCACAGAATTTTTAACGCCCATTTCTTCTAAAATGGCGGGGTGCAGCTCTCCGAATTGAGCTATAATATTCTTACCTAAGCGCATAACGCCCGATCTTCCGCTATGGTAATAATTCGGCGCATCGCGTGACATTTGAACGTTTTTAGCCGCCATTCCGCATGCCTCTAACACGGCAAGTGCGTCTGATTTTGCATCATAAGCATCAACATTGCGCGGGTTTTGATCCGCCGCCCAATGGCGAGTTACGGCTTGCCCCGCTCTTATGCCTGCGGCAATGGTGCTTTGCCCATCTGGTTTGGAGGTTTTAAATACTGGCCCGACCTCGCATAATGCAATATTTTCAAATCCGCGGGCGGCATTTCGTGATGCTGCTTCTATTAAATTGGGCAAGATAGATGGGCGCATCTGGTCAAGTTCGGAGCTAATCGGATTCCCTAGTGTTAGGGCAGGATTATCGTTAGAGCCAAACTTAGCGGCAAGTTCTTTTGGCATGAACGACCATGTAACGCATTCATTCATGCCTGAAGCGGTCATAGCGGCTCTAGCAGTCCGGGCATTTTTAAGGTTTTGAGTTTCTGCCGAACATGTAACAGAGTTTTCACTGCGTACTGAAATGGGTTTAATCTTATTAAAGCCGTGGATACGCACTATTTCCTCAACTAAATCAGCTTTGCCCTCGACATCTGCGCGCCATGATGGCGGGGATATTTCATATTCATCACCTAATTTTTCTATTTCAAAGCCAAGTCTTTGCAATATATCAAGTTGGCTTTTCTCATCTATTTTTATGCCGCATAGTTTTTCGGTATAGTTAGTATTAAATTTTATGCTGCGCTTCCATGAAGGCGCATCGCCTGCTTTTACAAGCTCGCTTACTTGGGTATCATCATCACCGCATAGCTTGAGAATGAGGCGGGTAGCCATTTCTATGCCGCCTTTGGTAAATTCTGGGTCAACTCCGCGATCAAAACGGTAGCGCGCATCACTTTGAATTGCCATGTCACGACCAGTTCTAGCAGTTCTAGAAGGGTTGAAATACGCGCTTTCAACGAAGATATTAACCGTATCATTTGTAACAGATGTAGAAACGCCGCCGACAATTCCGCCAAGCCCGATAAGCCCGCTATCATCTGTAATGCCAATCGCATTTGCTGCAGTTTCATAGCTTTTATCATCTAAAGCGTCGAGTTTTTCGCCTTCATTAGTTGCCCTTACAATAATATTGCCTTGCAGCTTATCCGCGTCATAAACATGCAGCGGGCGCGCTTGATCCATAGTCATAAGATTTGTGATATCAACTAACGCAGAAATAGGGCGCAGACCAATAGACTTAAGCATATCTTGCAGCCATTTTGGGGATGCCCCGTTTTTGACATTCTTAATTACGCGACCATAAAATAATTTACAGCCATCTGTATCTTGGATTTTAACATTTATGGGAGATTTGAACGTGCCTTTAGCTTCGCTTTCATCTTGAGGTTTTAACGTTCCAAGACCAGCAGCGGCAAGGTCGCGAGCTATTCCTCTAACGCCAGCGCAATCGGCGCGGTTGGGCGTTAGGCATATCTCTATTACCTTCTCATCAAGCCCGTAAATATCAGTGAAACTTGTGCCAATCTCATATTTATCATCAATCTCAATAATGCCTTCATGGGCATCAGACAGGCACATTTCTTTTTCGGACACCATCATGCCGTTTGACTCAACGCCGCGGATTTTTGTTTTCTTTAATGTAATATCAAGCCCTGGGATATATGTTCCCGATGGGGCAAAAATCACCTTCATTCCAGCACGCGCATTTGGCGCGCCGCAAACAATTTGCTCAATCCCGTTTTCAGTCTCGACAGAACAAACTTTAAGCTTATCCGCATCAGGATGTTTTTCTGCGCTTTTCACATACGCAACCTTAAAAGCGGCAAATTGTGCTGTTTTATCTTCGAATTTTTCCAGCTCTAGCCCGATATCGGTTAAAGTTTGACAAATTTCTTCATCATTTACGCTGGTTTCGAGGTGGTTTTTGAGCCAATTTACCGTGAATTTCATTTAATCATCCATATTTTTATTTAGAGCTGATAATCTAAACGGAAAATACATAACTTTCCAATGGTTTTCTTGCAATTTTTACTATTGATATGTTAAGATTTACCATATATAAAATCATATTGAGTAATTTTTGACTAAAAAGGTAGTAATGAACCAGCCAAACGCAAACATAATCGAGGAAGTTAATCCTGAAACTGTAGGTGATATTGTAAAGCGCAATATTTCCGAGGTTAAGAGCCTTTTGCAAGATGATAGCCCTGACCTTGATAAAGGCAGTGCTTTATTGGCTGAAAATAAGGCTTTGCTTAGTCATGGCGGCTTTTCTACGGAAATTACGCCAGAGATTTTAGAAGATGTTGCCAAAAAAGTTGCGGAAGCTCCTAAAATAAATGCGCAAGATCAACAAATTGAGATTGGTAAGCATGAGTTTCTTTTGCTTATCCAAAATGCAACTGGTTTGGATTTTTCAAATGGCGAAGCTAAATTTTCTATGTTTGATATATATAACGCGGTTGTGAGCATGGCAGAACCGGGCGCTATGGACGCGGTTATGGATAAAATGAAGCAAGCCATTGATGATATAAAATCTAAAGATCCTAGTGCTACTCCAGAAAAGCAAATAGAAGCAGTGATACATGCTGGTAAAGACGCGGTGAAGAAGATGGAGCAGGAAAAAGCGCCTGCGGTGTCTGAGAATAACGATAAAGATAAGGGACTTGGCGGAGTTAATGGCACGGCGATTACTTATGAGGTTAGTAAAGAACCTGATTTAGCAGTTGCAGATGTCGCAATTAAGCCAGCGATTCAAGATGGCACGTCACTTATAACGGGCAGTTTTACAAATAATGTATTTGCTGAGGGCGTTATGGTTGATGCAAAAATTGATCCTTCTGCTCTTGCTGCTAACCAGCCTGATTTCTCATTCCCAAACCAAGAGCAAGAGGTTAAAGCGCCTCTAATTTCTAATGGGCTTAACTAATCGGCAGCACATAAAAAGTAAAATTTAGCTTTATTCCGAAATTTTCATACATGGCTTTTGCCTCGATATTATCCGAGCTAGTAATCCAATACATACGAGCCCATTTTTCCTTTGTAGCAATTTTTGTGACTTCCTCGACAAGGCGTTTACCTATGCCTTTACGGCGATGCGCTGGGGCTACATACACATCTTGCATATAGCATACATGATTTATTTGCCCCGTTGTTGGGTGCAGTATATAGTGAACAATGCCTAGCATATCACCATTTTTTATGGCGCAAAGTCCGTTTACTTGTGTGTTATCAGGATTGCAAAGCCGTGACCAAGTCTCGGTTGTGACCTCTTCATTGCGCTGCCCCATATTATTTCCATCCCAAAGGGGAAGCCATGCAGCAAAATCATCAAATCTTAAAGGTCTGGTGATTAAACGGTTCAAGATTTAACGCCCGTTGCGTTATTAGGTCGGTCAAGCGGGTCAAAGCCGTAATGCTCTAGCCAGCGCACGTCACTTTCATAGAATGTACGAAGATCAGGAATGCCGTATTTAAGCATTGCCATGCGCTCAATTCCCATGCCAAAGGCAAAGCCTTGGTATATTTCAGGATCAAGCCCGCAATTTTTAAGGACATTAGGATGCACCATGCCGCAACCTAAAATTTCTAGCCAGCCATCAACTGAGCCATCTTTATTGCCGCCAATTTTGAGACCTCCGCCTTTGCGAGAGCAGCCAATATCTACTTCCGCGCCTGGCTCAACAAAGGGGAAAAATGAAGGGCGGAATTGTATAGGCAGATCATCAATATCAAAAAATGCGCGAACAAAATCCATCAAACAGCCTTTTAAATGCCCCATATTAGTGGATTTATCAATCATCAACCCTTCCATTTGGTGGAACATTGGAGTGTGTGTCATATCGTAATCGGAGCGATAAGTACGCCCAAAACATATAATTTTATGTGGCGGCTCATTATCTTGCATATGCCTTATTTGCACAGAAGATGTGTGAGTGCGGAGCAATTTTTTTATATGCTCACCTTGCGCTTGCTCATCATCTGGAAGGAAAAAAGTATCTTGCATCTCGCGCGCGGGATGACCCGCGGGAAAATTAAGCGCGGTGAAATTATAGAAATCATCTTCAATGTCAGGACCTTCGGCAACGCTAAAGCCCATATCTGCGAAAATAGCCGTAAGCTCCTCGATTGTTTGAGATATTGGGTGGATATGTCCTTTTTTTTGGCGACGAGGTGACAGGGTTATATCTATTGTCTCATTAGCAATTCTTGCATCAAGCTCTTGCTTTTTAAGCGCATTTTCTTGATGTTTTATAAGCTCAGCAATCTCATTTTTGAGAGCATTAAGAGCTTGCCCCTTGGTTTTGCGTTCATCAGCGTCCATGCCCCCCAAGGTTTTCATGAGAGCGGTTATACGACCTTTTTTGCCCAAAACACTAACGCGCATATCATCGAGAGCTTTTAAATCATTAGCCGATTTAATCTCGCCTGATATTTCTTCTTTTAAATTTTGTATATCATTTGTCATGTAAGGGATTTAACACAAATTATGCAGAGAAATAAAGTATTATATCTATACTTTTAATTAATAATATAATTGTATATAATGATGTTATTGAAATAACTGATTCTCATGGCATATTCTTTGCCGCTTTCAAGTATATAGGATAAAACTATTATGGCGCGCTCACGTACTATTAAACGCCCCCGCAAACAAAAATCATCGGCATTCCTGCCAGATTCGTTGCAGGCTTTTATTGCGCGTCGCCTTATTGATGGCGTTGCTTTATCATTATTTGTGTTTGCTGTTTTTATCATGTCGTCATTGCTTAGCTACAACAGCGCTGATCCATCTTGGAATAGTTCGGGGAATAGTTCGGGATCACAAGATGTTTCAAATATTGGATCTGCTACAGGGGCGTGGATTTCTGATATTTTATTGCAAACGCTAGGTTTCGGATCGTTTATATTGGCGGCTGCATTCGTTATTTGGAGCTATCGTATTTTCAAGCGTCAAACAGTGCGCCCTGTGACTTTGCGGCTTGCTGCTATTATGGTGTCTGCTGTTTTAGCATCTATTGCTCTATCGCAAGTGCAGTCTGGAAGTTGGTCTGTTCATCCATATTTAGGAAGCAGCGCTGGCGCTATCATCATGAATAAGATTATGTCTGTGACATCATTTTTGCATGTTCCATATGCTAATAAAATAATAGCTGCCGCTTGCGGAGTTTTGTCATTATTGATTTTTTTATATGGCGCGGCTTTTAGTCGATATGAAATTGCCTCTATGTGGTTTAGAGTGAAAGTGGTTGTGTTTACTATGGTAAATATATGTATTTCTGCACTTAATAGATTTTATAGTTGGGTTGCACATTATAATGAGCCTGAATATAAAAGTGATCCTATTAACCTTGGTATCATGGAAAAGCTTCGCACAATGAAAGAAGAGCATATATATGCAAAATCTGAGCGTGAGGCTCATATAAAAAATACTAGAGTGCAAAAAGAAGATTCAGCTTTGGTTAATGAAAGCAAGCTTTCTACAAAGCCAAATAATGATGCCCCTCCTTCTACTATGGCATCTATTCCAGTTGTAAAACCACTTTCCGCATCTGAAAAGGCGACAAATAAATCGCAAGATTCAGCTCAAACGCGTTTTGCGCTTTCTGATGTTGATGGTGAGTGGGAATTGCCGCCTTTGTCTTTGATACAAGATGTGCCTGAAGATATAATATGCCCTACATTAAACGAAGATGCGCTGCGCCGTAATGCTGAGCTGCTGCGTAATGTTTTAGCTGATTTTAATATTCAAGGGGATATTGTTAAAATTCACCCTGGCCCTGTTGTAACTCTTTATGAGTTTGAGCCTGCCCCCGGTACAAAAAGCTCTAAAATTATAGGTTTAAGTGATGATATTGCGCGCTCTATGTCTGCTATATCTGTGCGTTGCGCTGTTGTTCCAGGGCGCAATGTTATCGGGATAGAGCTTCCCAATAAAGTGCGTCAAACGGTGTTTATGAAAGATATGCTGTCTTCAAGGTTATATGAGAAAACGGGCGCCAAATTACCACTTATATTGGGTAAGGATATTGGCGGGCAACCAATATTAGCAGACCTTGCAAAAATGCCGCATTTGCTCGTTGCTGGTACTACTGGCTCTGGTAAATCAGTTGCTGTTAATACGATGATTATGTCGCTTTTATACCGCCTTTCACCCGAAGAATGTCGATTTATTATGATTGACCCGAAGATGCTTGAATTATCGATTTATGATGATATTCCGCATCTTTTAACCCCTGTTGTAACAGAACCCGGTAAGGCTGTGGTTGCCCTAAAATGGGCAGTGCATGAGATGGAAAACCGTTATCGCAATATGTCTAAGCTTGGCGTTAGGAATGTTGATGGATATAACCAGCGTATCCGCGAGGCTCTTAAAAATGGCGAGCAGATAATGCATAAGGTGCAAACTGGCTTTGATCCTGATAGCGGTAAGGCAACTTTTGAAGATCGAGCTATGGATTTGACGGAGCTTCCTTATATTGTGGTGATTGTTGATGAATTTGCCGATCTTATGTTGGTTGCTGGTAAGGACGTGGAAAATGCAATCCAGCGTCTTGCTCAAATGGCGAGAGCGGCGGGAATTCACCTTATAATGGCTACTCAAAGACCATCTGTTGATGTTATTACAGGCGTTATTAAGGCTAACTTCCCAACACGTATTAGCTTTCAAGTCACCTCAAAAATAGATAGTAGAACCATTCTTGGTGAGAGTGGAGCGGAGCAACTTCTTGGCATGGGTGATATGCTTTATATGGCACCAGGAGGGCGGATAACACGCGTTCATGGGCCTTTTGTGACCGATGAAGATGTTGAAAAAGCAACTACATTTTTGCGATCTCAAGCCTCGCCTAGCTATATTGAAGATGTTACATCTGAAGATGGCTTTGGTAGTGCTTCGGATGTCATGAACGCAATGTTTGGCGGTGAGGGCGGTGATGATAACCAAGTGGATGAGCTTTATGATAAGGCGGTTGCCGTTATAGCTCGCGAGGGTAAGGTTTCCACTAGCTTTATCCAGCGTCACTTGCAAATTGGCTATAACAGAGCCGCGCGTATTATTGAGGAAATGGAAAGGCAGGGGGTTATATCTCCCGCTAGCTCAACTGGTAAACGTCAAATATTGATTAGTGATTTTAGCGATGCTTAAGATTTGCTTTTTGCAATATTTAGGATAATCACGAATTTTGCGCCCGTTGCATTTCCTGTTTTATTTTCTGCATATATTACACCGCCATGAGCCGTGATGATTTGCTTGCAGATGGATAGACCAAGCCCTGAATGCTTACCATATTCTTCATGTTGGGGGCGCTCGGAATAAAATCTTTCAAAAATATCTTTAAGCTTGTTTTCGGGAATGCCGCAGCCTTCATCTTCAATGGTGATGGTTGCGCGTCTATCTTTTACTTCCACTATAATTTTAACTGATGCCCCTTTAGGTGAAAAAGATAACGCATTTGAGATGATATTTTGAAAGACTTGCATAAGCCTGCCTTCGCTTCCCATTGTAAATATATCTGAATCAGAAGGCATATTAAGTGTAACCATAACACCATCTTTTATAGTTTGGTTGTTGCTTTTATTATTTGCTGTTCTTTCAAGCGGGGTTTTATATGAATCTAAAAGCTGTTTTAATAACTGCTTCAGGTCGATAAGATCAAAAGCTTCACGTGATAATTCTGCATCAAGTCTGGATGCGCTTGATATATCTGTTATAAGGCGGTCTAGGCGATCAACATCATGTTTTATTATATCTAATAACTTATCACGATCTTTTTTCTTTGTTACTATTGATGCCGTTTCAACTGCGCTTTTAAGTGAGGTAAGCGGATTTTTTATTTCATGCGATACGTCCGCTGCAAATGATTCAATTGTGTCCATGCGCTCCCATAGGGCATGTGTCATATCGCGAAGCACAATCGAAAGCTCTCCGATCTCATCATGTCTATTGCTCATATCAGGAATTTCGTTATGTTTTGCTTTTCCTTTACGTACATTTTCAGCAGCAACGGCAAGCTTTCGCAAGGGGCGTGCAATAACTCCTGATAGATAAATAGACAAAAGAATAGTGATAGCTAATGTTATTAAGAATATTTTCAATATGCCAAACCACGTTTCTCCAAGTGCTTTTTTTATGTCTTCATCACCCCCAATTAGCAAGACTATACCTGTTATTTTAGAGTGATTTAATATCGGCATAGCGGCGGTTAGAATAATTTCTCCATTTTCATCATGCCATGCGGAAATACTTAATTTATTAGATTTAGCTCTAACAACGTCATAATAATCACTTGCTTTTTGGGATTTAACCCCAGAAAACACTGAAAGTTTTTCTTTGCTTGAGAAGAATGATGCTGCCCAACCTGCTGTATTTTTTAGCATTTCTACGCTATCAAGCTTTTGTTTTTCTTGCTTTTTAAAAATTTGGAATATGGGCTTTATATTATCTTCTTTTATGGTTATGTCTGAATCTGTTATCAAATCACCATTAATATCAAAAACCAATATGCGCTTATTAAGTGTCGCTCCAAGCCTAGCCGATAGTCGCTTTGCTTTTTCTTCTGATAGTGACACAGAGATGGTGTTTTTTGATTTAGTAAGATTTACAGCTTCTTCTGATAACGCCGCGGTTATAAGAGTTATTTCTGTTTTAAAACGCTCTAACTTTAATTCAATTAGGTTTGATTGGTGTTGCCCAAGATAGATAACACCAAATACTAAGCTTATAACAGCAATAATATTGATGCCAATAATGCGCACAGTAAGCCCTGTAATGCGTCGTTCTTTGCCTCCCCAGTACAAATCTAAAAGCTGTTCAATTTCACCGCGGTGAGAGCTTGTGCGAAGCCATCTATTGGTCTTCTTTGTATCGGTAGCCGATTCCGTACAATGTTTCGATTTTGTCGAATTCGTCATCTATTTTCTTAAACTTCTTTCTTACGCGCTTAATGTGTGAATCCACGGTTCTGTCATCTACATATATGTTTTCACCATATGCAAAGTCAATTAATTGATCTCTATCTTTAACATGACCAGGGCGCGATGCCAGAGCCTTTACCAATAAATATTCGGTAACCGTTAGATTTAGAGGCATGCCCTTCCATGAGCATAAATGCCTTGCGTCATCTAATATCAAATGCCCATATTCGATATTATCATTTTTGGAAGATTCGTTTGTTGTTAAATTTTTTCTACGCAGTAAAACCTTTATGCGCTCGATTAAAAGGCGCTGTGAGAATGGTTTTGTAATGTAATCATCCGCGCCCATTCTAAGACCTATGACTTGGTCAACCTCATCATCTTTAGAAGTTAGAAATATCACAGGGACTTGGCTTTTTTCGCGGAGTTTTGATAAAACCTCTATGCCATCCATGCGTGGCATTTTCACATCAAGAACCACTAAATCGGGGGAGGTATTTAAAATAGCTTTAAGCCCTTCCTCCCCATCATTAAATGTTTTAACGTCAAATCCTTCCGATTCCAGAGTCATAGACACGGAAACTAAAATATTTTGATCGTCATCGACAAGTATAATTTTTTCACTCATGTCTTTTATTGTCTCAATCATTTATATAACTTAAAACTTTACCAGCTAAATATACTGACCCTACTATTAAGATTTTAGCATATTTATCATTAGAATGTATAAATTTAATGGCTTCTATGAAATTATCATGCTCATAGATTTCTATATTCTCTTTTAGATCAGATTTATTTTTAGTATTAAGCTCGGGTGAAATGGAAACGATGTGTATCGATTTTATTAGTGGTAATAATGGCTTTAAAAATCCGCTTGCATCTTTTTTATCAAGCATGCCCATAATCAAGTGAACATTGCTGCCCCATTGCTTAATTTCGATTGCAAGAGCCTCGCCTGCGCTGTCATTATGTCCGCAATCAAGCCATATTTCAGTTTCTAAATCATCAATATTTATGCGTTGTAGCCGCCCAAGCCATTGCACAGATTTCAAACCCTTAGCCATGGCTTTATGCGAGATATCAAGCTTATCACTAACGGAAAATAAGCATGCAAGAGCAACCCCTGCATTTTGAATTTGGTGCGCGCCTTGCAATGAAGGCAGCGGGAATTCATGCTCTTTGTTATTATAAGAAAATACAATAGCATTATCTTTTTGTTTAATGTTCCATTGATATCCACTTATATAAGGTTTTGCGCCGTATGAGCTTGCCTCATTTTTAAGGATCTTGATAATATCATCATTTCCTTGATAGCTTATTATACAAGGAATATTCTGCTTCATTATGCCAGCTTTTTCCTTGGCTATTACCTCTATATTATCACCTAAAAACTCAGTATGATCTAAAGATATACGGTTGATGATGGTCGCTAGTGGTGAATCAATTACATTTGTGCAATCAAGACGCCCACCCATTCCTACTTCTAATAGCAATATATCTGCTTTCGTATCTGAAAATGCTTTAAAAGCTAGCGCGGTTGTTATCTCAAAAAATGATAGCGGCGCGCCGTCATTATATTCCAATGCTTGGTCGATTAATTTTTCCAAATAAAGATTGTCAATATTTTTGCCACTTAAATATATACGCTCATTCACCTTAATAAGGTGGGGTGAGGTATAGCAATGAACGCTAAGCCCCGCATTTTCCAAGATGGAGCGCAGTATAGCAATGACAGAGCCTTTGCCATTTGTTCCCGCAACATGGATAACAGGCGGCAAATTCAAGTGAGGATTACCAAAAGCTTTTAGCAGGTCT
>Ga0256839_1002323_pt1 | contig 21341 bp, 16 predicted proteins | sample 354166metaG_FD_185968 | JGI IMG/M metagenome (GOLD analysis project Ga0256839, IMG submission 185968) | Hydrothermal vent microbial communities from Mid Atlantic Ridge, Atlantic Ocean - 354-166 | ecosystem: Environmental > Aquatic > Marine > Hydrothermal vents | place: Atlantic Ocean: Mid... | reverse complement strand
CCCCCCCTATCCACGCTGTATTGGTCAAGTATTTCTGTCGATTTTTCTCAAGCCAAACTGAATCAATAATATATTTTTTAAACGCCTAAAAAGAAGGCAAAACGCCACCTCTCCTTTGAAAGTACTCGACGTTGAACTTAGTGAAGAGAGCCGTTATAGCAAACTACTTCTGAATCACGTTTTCTCACCGCCCGAGTCCATATTGGGCTATTTGATGAAAAATACGCAAAGGTCTCAATCGAAAATTTGCGGAATCGGTATACTGTGCCTATGCCCAAAAAACAGCCCCCCCGTAAAAAGAGCAAACCGGCCACTAAACGCCGATGGTTGACGTGGCTGCTGCTGATACTGTTTATCTCTTCTCTTGGTTTGATTGGCTACACCGCCTACCTTGATCAAGTAGTTCAAAAAAAGTTTGAGGGTAAACGCTGGTCGGTGCCTTCACGGGTTTACGCTCGTGCGCTGGAGCTATACCGCCAACAACCGCTCACCCCGGAGAATCTACGCACTGAGCTTGATCTGGCCGGTTATCAAGCCACCGCCAATGGGCTGGATCCCAATACCTACCGCCATAGCGCCGGGCGCTTTATGATCACCAGCCGTGCGTTTCGGCATTGGGATGGCGAAGAGCCTGCCCGTTCGATCAGTTTGCAGATTAAGGGTGGCGTGGTTGTGCAGCTAAGTGATGCGAATAGCGAGCAGCCGTTGAGCTTGGTCAGGCTTAGGCCGGTCGAGATTGGCATTATCCGCCCTGCGCATCAAGAGGATCGTATTCTGGTTCAACTTGAACAACTGCCTCCCCTATTGCCGATTGCTCTACAGGCGATAGAGGATCGAAAGTTTGCCCGCCATCCGGGTATTGATCTACAGGGTATTATCCGTGCGGCCTGGGCTAATTTGCGCGCCGGGCGGGTTGTTCAGGGGGGAAGTACCTTGACCCAACAGCTGGTGAAAAACTTTTTCCTCAATAGCGAAAGAACCTTAAGCCGAAAAATAAATGAAGCGATTATGGCGCTGTTGCTGGAGTGGCGATTTGAAAAGCCGCAGATTCTTGAGGCTTATATTAATGAAATTTACCTTGGTCAAGATGGCAATCGCGCCATTCACGGCTTTGGTTTAGCCGCGCAGTTTTACTTTAACAAGCCGGCACAAAATCTCACCCTGGCAGAGTCTGCTTTACTGGTGGCAATTGTGCGCGGGCCAGCCTATTACGACCCTCGTCGTCAACCCCAGCGTGCAATCGAACGCCGTAATCAAGTGATCGAAACTCTGCATCGTGATGGTGTTATCAGCTCGAGCGAAGCCGCCGCCGCACTGGCTTCCCCCCTCGCCGTCGCACCCAAACCTAATCGGGGCGAAGGGCGTTACCCTGCCTTTATGGGGCTGGTTAAACAGCAGTTAGCGCACCATTATCGTGACCAAGATCTACGCAGCGAAGGGCTGCGCATCTTCACCACACTGGACCCCATCATTCAACAGACAACCGAGCGGGCGCTGGTCAAACAGCTTGAGCGGCTACAGCCGGATCGTGCCAAGCTACAAGCGGCGGCGGTAGTCAGTCGGCTGGGCAGCGCCGAGGTGAGTGCTATGGTGGGTGCCGCCGAGCCACACTATTGGGGCTTTAACCGTGCTCTGGAGATGCGCCGTCCGGTAGGGTCACTGCTTAAACCTGCCATCTACCTGACCGCCCTCGCCCAATCACAACGCTATACCCTGGCAACCTTGATTGAGGATGAGGTGATTAACCTGCCCCAATCGGATGGCACCGTCTGGTCACCCGCCAACTACGACCACATCAGCCACGGCGCAGTACCGTTGATAAGCGCATTATCACAATCCTACAATCAAGCTGCGGTGAAACTGGGTTTGGAGTTGGGGTTGCGCTCTGTGGCTGATACTCTGCAACAGCTGGGCATTGATGCCTCGATCCCCCCCTACCCGTCGGTGATGCTGGGCACCTTGGAGCTTTCGCCACTGGCGGTGGCTCAAATGTATCAAACCTTGGCAGACCGGGGTTATTACACCCCCCTGCGCGCAGTACGTGATGTTTTAGATGCCAGAGACCAACCGCTGCAACGCTATGGTTTGAACACCGAAAAAAGGTTCTCCTCCGCAGCGGTTTATCTGCTCAATGAGGCGCTGCGGTTAGCCCTGCGAGAGGGCACCGGCAAACGAGTGGGTGCACAACTACCGCCGTCACTATCACTTGCGGGTAAGACCGGCACCACCAACCAGCTACGTGACAGCTGGTTTGCCGGATTTGGCAGTGAATACCTCAGTGTTGTATGGTTAGGCAATGATGATAATCAGGTGATTGGCCTCAGCGGTGCGAGTGGTGCCTTGCCCATTTGGGCCGCCATAATGGGTGAGATTGAGGGTAATCTGGAACCCTTGCCTGCCCCACCCAACATCATTCGCCGCTGGATAGATGCCGACAGCGGTTTATTGGCAGACGCGGGTTGTGAAGCTCGTTTTGAATTGGCCTTTATCAGAGGCACCGAGCCGCAAACTTACGCCCCCTGTAGCACACGCCGGGAGTGGGGAGTGCTGGATCGATTAAAGAAGTGGTTTGAATGATGAGACGTTACGCCGGTATATTATTAATGTTAAGCCTTGCGGGGTGTAGCACACTGCCAAAGCCGACTGAACCGCAAAGCATCAGTGCTGCGGATACGCTGCTGGCGCAAGCAGACAACAAAGCGGCCAATGGCGAGACAGTGCAAGCCATTGCCATATTGGAGCGCGCTGTGCGCCTGCAACCACGCAATGCTCGCGCTTGGCTGCGGCTTGCCGAACTCTATTTAACACGTCATGAATATCGTAAAGCGGAGCAGTTTGCGGGCCGGGCAGTGCAGTTTGCAGCGGGTGACCCACCCTTAATCCAACGCAGCAAAGCCCTCATCAAACAGGCCAATGAGCTGCAAAATGAGCCGGGTTAGCGCGCCATGACAGGCTATTATCAAAAGCTCAACTCACCGCTGGGTTCTATTCATATTGCAACCGATGGTGAATTTCTAAGGGTATTGGCCATCGGTCATAACTGGGCGCGTTTAAAAACCGGCCTGGGAGAGGTGGTGGAGCAGCCGCACCCACTGTTGTCACAGGCAGCGCAGCAGCTGGATGAGTACTTCTCACACCGAAGAAGCCACTTTGATCTGCCACTCTATTTTTGCGGCACTGATTTCCAGAAGTTAGCCTGGAATGCGCTGCTCACCGTACCCTACGGTGAGACAAGAAGTTATGCACAACAGGCGGCGCTGATTGGCAACCCAAAAGCGGTGAGAGCCATCGGCAGAGCCAACGGATTAAACCCCATCTCGATCATCGTACCGTGTCACAGAATTATCGGAAAATCGGGAAAGCTAACCGGCTACGCTAGTGGCCTAGGTGATAAAAGCCATCTACTCGAGCTTGAACGCCGCTTTAGGGCATCACATCCCGCAACAACATCACCACCGCAATAATCGCCAGCGGCATCACAATATTCAGCCGAATACCCACCTTCATCATCTCAGCCATGGTCACCCGCTCAGTGGCAAAAACAATGGCGTTGGGTGGTGTCGCCACCGGCAACATAAAGGCACAGGAAGCCGCCAATGTAGCGACCAATAACACCATGGTCACATCCATGCCCGCCACCGTAGCCACCGCCGCCAAGACCGGCAACATCACCTGGGTGGTGGCGGTATTACTGGTCACTTCAGTCAGGAAAGTAATCACCAACGCAATACCCAACAACATTAATGGCAGAGGAATAACCGCAAGGAAGGCCAACTGTTCGCCAATCCACTGTGAAAGACCCGAATTCATCATTCCCATCGCCAGTGCAAAACCACCGCCCAATAGAATCAGAATCTCCCACGGCAAGCGACCAATCGCCTCATGGCCAAGAATAGGCTTGCCGTTGCGTATCGGGATCAAAAACAGCAACAGCGCCGCCAGCATTGCCACGGTTGAGTCATCGACACCGGGGTAAGGCAGTAGTGATGACCACCCGGGAATAGAAAAGCTATCTCCGGCGATTCCCTTGCGGGTCATCCATGCCAGCGCAGTCAAACCCAGCACCCAGGCGACGAACTTCTCATCCCGCTTCATGGTGCCCAAGCCCATCAACTCATCATGCACACCGCTCATCGCTTGCTTGGGCCAAGGCATATTTTTCACCCTGCGCCCTAACAACAGCACCACAAGCGTAATCCCCACCACCACCAGCGGCACACCCACCATCATCCACTGCATAAAACTGGGCACCAACTCCGGATTAATCAGCCGCATATTCTCCAAAAAAACAAAGTTGGGCACGGTACCCACCGGCGTGCCCATGCCGCCGATATTGGCACTGTAGGCAATCGCCAGCAGCAAGGTGGAAGAGAGCATCAACATTGTTTTTTGGTCAAACAACTTATCAAGTCGGCTCAATACTGCCACCACAATCGTCACCATCAGCATGGTGGTCGCAGTATTGGAGATCCACATCGAGAGGAAGGCGGTCGTCAGTGCAAAGCCCAGCAAAATTTGTAAAGGACTGTGGTGTAAGCGTGACAGAATCAGCAGCGCAATCCGCTGATGCAGCCCACAGCGCTCCATCGCCTGGGCGATCAAAAAACCACCGACAAACAGGAACATGATCGAGCTCATGTAGCGGGGCGCGGTCTCCTTGGCCGTGGCGATGCCACTGAGTGGAAAGATGATCAACGGCAACAGCGCCGTCACCGCTAATGGCACACACTCGGTCAGCCACCAAATCGCCATCCAGAGCACCACACCCAGCATGGTATCGGCATGTTGATGGCCTGGAATATCCACTAGCAGCGGCAAGCCAATACCCACCAATGGCCCAAGGATTCGTGCAATCTGTTTTGTTGCTATCGCCAAAGTCTATATTCCCTAGATCGAATAATTCATGGATTATGCACAATCTCACGTCCCTATGGAATCTCTGATTAAGTCTGGATAAGTTTAGGCTGAGAGGGGGGGCTCACTCATCTCGGTAGACGCTGGTTTTTCGATCACTTTTTCCTTAATATAGAAATATGCTTCCACCAAAATAGCTGCTCTTTAGGGAACCTCTGACTCAACCCTAATCATAAAAGGATTTGTGATGAAATTGGCCCCATTACTCTGTCTATTTCTACTATCTCACACACTCAGCGCCTCCCCGACGCTTTACCGCTGGCAGGATGATGAGGGGCAGTTCCATTTCTCCGACAAACCACCCGCACACAAACCCAGCTCCCTTGAGGTGTTAGAGATTAATGGCCGATCACTCAACTCAATGCCGTCAACTAAGCTGGATAACCCCCCCACTCTCCCCCGCAAAACAGAAAAAACAGAGTCAAAACGTAGCCAGCAGAGCAAACCCACCAATACCCGCCGCTGCCAAAGCTACCAACGCCAACTCGACAAACTCCGCTCCAGAATGCGTACCGGCTACTCGGCGACACAAGCACCCAAACTATTACAGCGAGAGCGTGAATTAAACGAATTGATCTACCAACAGTGCAAAAAAAGCCTGTAGCCACAGCAGCAACACTTTAATTCGCCTTCCACCCTTATCCGACTTATAATTCACCTCATTATTTGCCACTAAAAATGGAAACAAAACATGAAACGAATCGGTGCCCACGTCAGTGCATCCGGCGGTGTTGAAAACGCCCCCCTAAACGCCCAAAAAATCGGTGCAAAAGCCTTTGCACTCTTCACCAAAAACCAGCGTCAATGGAAGGCAAAGCCACTCACCGAAAAGAGCATTAATGCCTTTAAGGCCAACCTGATAATAGCGGGTATCGCCCCAGAACATGTGCTCCCCCACGACAGCTACCTAATTAATCTAGGCCACCCAGAACAAGAGGGGCTGGATAAATCTCGCGCCGCATTTATCGACGAAATGCAGCGCTGTGAGCAGCTGGGTTTACCCTTGCTCAACTTCCACCCCGGCTCCCACCTAAAAAAGATCACCGAGGAGAAAAGCCTGGATCGCATTGCTGAATCGATTAATCTGGCTCTGGAACAGACCAGCGGTGTGATCGCGGTTATCGAAAATACCGCAGGACAAGGAACCAACCTTGGGCACCGGTTTGAGCACCTAGCGCACATCATCGACAAAGTAGAAGATAAGAGCCGAGTAGGCGTTTGCCTCGATACCTGCCACACCTTCACCGCCGGTTATGACCTGCGCAGCCGAGAGGCGTGCGACAAAACTTTTGCCGAATTTGAAAGCATCGTTGGCTTCCAGTACCTCAGAGGTATGCACCTTAATGACTCCAAACCTGACCTCGGCTCACGGGTCGATCGCCACGAAAGCTTAGGCCTAGGAAAGATCGGTATGCCCTGTTTCGACTACATCATGAACGACCCGCGCTTTGAAGAGATCCCCATGGTATTGGAGACCATTGATGACACACTATGGCCTGAAGAGATTGAAATTCTTTATGGTTTGGTGGGTTAATTTGAATACTTCATGCTAATTAAACGCCCTCAATAGCACTCTCATTTCCTAGCTACCTGCCTCAAATCAGACTCACTGATTTGAGGTCATTTGGCTACACACAACAACCTCCCCCTACCCATCCCCAAAAAAGTGGCTATATTTAGAAGTGTAATATTTTTACACCGAAGGTATTTAGTCGCTATTCAGCGTGTTTAGATTTTTCTTCAAATCGAGGCATTTTCGCACGGAGAGAGGGAGCCTATAGGGAATAGGTGACCGATTGAGTACGAAAACAACGAAGAGTTGGGGCAGAGGATGAATACGCTGAGTAGTTGCGATATTTATTACCTCACTGAGCAAAGTGTGGCGCGAACAAAAATCGCAGTTTATATTTTTCGCCTCGCAAACCACTCAGGATGGGAGGAGTATATGAGCCAGTCACAATATGTTATTGAAGCGCAAGCCCTGAAGTATCAGACCCACCTGATTCACATTACCGAGTTAGCGGAGCGCGTTGAAAAAAAAGGAGAGCTTAGCGATGCAAGGCAGCTGTACGATGCCCTTGGCTGTATAAAGGAGGAGCGTGAACTTCTTTTAGCACAAATAGATAACCTTAAATATAACATCCATAAAATCTGCCTAGAAAACGGCCTGCACGAGCCTCACCCGATAAGGGTGTGGGAGGCGGTGGCCAATAAACTCGACAAATTGATCAACTCATAGCCACTCTACTATCAACCAGAGGCAAAGCTCGGTAAAACCTATGTGAGTATAATTGGGAGTTTACCCAATTGAATGAGGGCTTGATTTTTTCCCACGGTTCAGCGCATTTGCAGCGCGAGTCTGGCGTGATTAATCAACTGCTGAAAGCTTTCAAACTGCGATTTACTCACAGGAAGGTTTGAGTCGGACATGTCGGCATAAAACATTCCTAATGGCTTTTTCCCATCGCCAAATGCCGCTGCAACGAAGTTGTTCACCCCTGTTTTTTGTTCAAAATCTCGAGGTAAGAGTGTGCGCCATTTTGGTTCCATGGTGTCCATGACATGGATGGATTTATTGGCAAAGATCACTTTTGAAAAGAGGTCGTTATCCTTATCAACTGCAAAATTAATGAATTTTTTCAATTGATTATCACCCTTTCCGGCCACCATACGTGCGGCATATCGGTCATGTGTTGGCGATAGCAGGCAGAGTGCAACCCGGCCAAAGCCTGCTCCTTTACACAGGCCATCCATCAGCGTCATGAATATTTTATTGATATCCTTCCGCTGCATCATCATTGAGGTCATCTCACCGATGGTCTGTAACAGCAGTGCCGGATTACCTTTTTCCATGTTAACTTCACGCTTATCAGCCAAATCCACACTGCCATCGATGCTTTGGGCGTAATAGGCAAGCTGCTTGGCAATTCGGTCTCGACAGGCGTCGCCACTCTCCATTATTTTTGGTGATAATAGTTTTTTATTGAGGTTAAACTCTTTCGCTAACTCACAGCCCATCTCAAATGCTTTGTTTAATGCCCCCCGAATAACATCGCCATCCATTCCGGTAATCATTTTCATCTGCGCTAGCACATCAACCAATGATCGGCTAGTACGGTAGGGCTTTAAATAGAGCGCACTCATCACCTGGCTTGCAAGGTCTGGGACGAATCGATTGAATTCGGCGGATGTAGTTACATTACCGCTGGGCTGTTTTTGTGCACCAATGGTATTTTTAATGAGAGGCGGAAAGCCCCAGTCAGTAATAAGATCTGAGGCGATATCATCAAAGCCACAGGAGAGCACTTCTCGCTGTGCTGACTGCCATTTTTTCCCCTCACCTTCACATAGCCTCACCACTTCCATATATTTATCGGGCATGGCATAGGCGGTCACCATCTCCCCCAGATTGTGTATCAAACCACAGAGATAACTCTGCTCAACTTTGTCTACCCCCGCTTTCAGTGCCAGTTCACGCATAAATGCCGCAGACAGATAGGAGTGAACCAGCATACTGTTCATATCCAGTTCGTGCTCGCCATGGGAGAGTGAGTCGAGCAGTTTAAGGGAGAGACTTATATTTTTAATGGTATCAAAGCCTAGCACCATAACGGCTTGAGAGATGGAGGCTATCCGCGTTTGACCGCGATTGTAGTAGCTGGAATTAGAGAGGCGCAGCATTTTTATGCTGAGGTTTGCATCCTTCATCACCTCCATTGAGAGCTGCATAGCATCGGAATCCGGATTTTCACTAATCTGGGAAATTCGGTTAACGCTGGCGCTGAATATGGGCAGATCACCCAGCTCATCGAGATTATTCTGCAGTGCTAAATAGGTTTTTTCATTGCTTTGCATAGTATATTCTAAAGCCTTCTTGGCTCAGTGAGCCATAGTCCAATCAATGGGTCGACACGCCTATGGAGAGCTTTACCCTCTATCTGAAGTTTAGAGCGTTATATTTTATTGCCAACCACCTCAATACTCCCTATTAATAGCACAAGACAGAATAGAAGAAGGTCAGCGCCGTGCAGTCATGTTTAATAAAGTATCTCTTATTGCTCTCCCTGCTCTGCATTTCTCACGCCCATGCAACAGCCCTTCATGATCCGCAACTCTCTTGGAAAACAGTGGAGAGTCCACATTTCCTGATTCACTTTCACCAGGGTGAGGCCACGCTTGCCAGCGAAGTTTCTGCCATTGCGGAGCAGCACCATCAGCGCCTCAGCCAGGCATTTAATTGGCAACCAAAAAAGAAGACTCATGTTGTCCTTACCGATCGTTTTGATTTCAGTAACGGCTGGGCAACCCCCCTACCCGATAACCGTATCACCCTTATTGTACGCCCACCCAGTAGTGGCAATGGTCTGGAGGATTATGACCATTGGCTGGAGCTGGTTTTTATTCATGAGTATATCCATATTTTACACTTGGATATGGCCAACGGCAGCCCCAAAGCCTTACGCAAGCTATTTGGTCGCTTGCCACTTTTATTCCCTCATCTGTTTCAGCCCAGCTGGCTGATTGAGGGGTTGGCGACAGAGTATGAAACCAACCAAAAGCGTGGCATTGGCCGTGGACAAGGGGCACTGTTTCGCGGTGTGATGGCCATTGAGTGGCAGCACGGTATAAAACCACTGTCACAAGTCAGCGCGAGTCCCACTGAGTGGCCTGCGGGTATGGTGCCCTATCTTTACGGGGTCTATTTCCAACAGTTTCTTAGTGAGCAGTATGGTGAAGAGAAAAAGCTTGCCTGGTTGGCCATTTATAGCCGACAGCTTTTCCCTTTTATGCTAAATACCGCGTTGCGGCGTGCTTTTGGCAAAGATTTTTCAACACTGTGGGGAGAGTTTGAGCGCTATTTAGATCAGCGTTTTGAGAAGGATTTTCAGCACTTCCAACAGCGAACCCAAGCCAGCACCGCGATCACCCATGAGGGCTACTATTCGGGCAACGCGCAGTGGTTAGAAAATGGTGATCTCTACTACATCGTTGATAGCCTCTATGATAACAACGCCCTTTTCTACCGAGCGAACGGAAGTGAAAAAGGTGAAGCAATCAGTGATATTCAGGGGGAGCAGTTTGATGTTCATCCCCAACATGGCATTTTGATGGTTCAGCCTGAAGTGAGTAACAATAGCAATATTTTCAATGAATTATATCTTCTTCCTCATGGAGAACATCACCCCCGACAACTGACCGAGAATGGTCGCTACCAATATGCTGTCTGGGACCAGCAACAGATCATCGCCGTCCATTACGAGCTTGGCCGCTTTGCGCTGCATCATCTCGATATTGACGGCCAGTTACTGGAGGTGTTGTGGCAAGGTGAACCCCACACTGTCATTGGCTCAATTACCCTCTCACCCGATGGCAAGCAGTTAATTGCAGCGCAGCTCAATCAGGCTGATGGCTGGGATCTGGCGCTTTTCGATAGGCAGCAAAAGCAGTGGCGACCACTGACCCACAATAGTGACATTGAGTTACAGCCGCGTTTTAGCCCGGATGGAAAATCGGTGTTGTTCAGCGCGGATTACAGTGGTTTTTATGAAATTTATCAGCTCGACCTACAACACCAGAGACTACAGCAGCTGACCCACAGCTGGGGTGGCGCACACCATCCGGCACTCAGTCGTGATGGCCAAACCCTCTATTACAACAAGCTCACCGCCAACGGTTGGAATTTGCACCAAGCAACACCTCTGGCAATCGCATCGCACAGCCCCAACAGCCTACGCACGCCTTGGGTTCAACCCGCTATTGCTGAAACCACCCCATCACCCTACCAATCATTTCGCCATATCACGCCACAGTGGTGGTTTCCCTTCTTTAGTCTAGAGCCTGGGCTGACCACCATCGGCGCAACCACCTCTGGCAGTGACCCTCTCTATCGCCACCAATACTCACTCTCGCTTGGCTTCAACTCCATCGATCCAACCCCTTTTGGCAGCATGCTCTACCGCTATAACCGCTGGTATACCGGGTTACAACTAACCGCGCAACGCAGCAATGGCTACTATAAAGATGGGGCTGATAACGTCATTGCGATTACCAATAGTGACGACCTCATCCTCAGCACCGAAACCCCTTTTATCTGGCGAGACCAGCAGTGGGCGCTGCACAGTGGCTTAGTGATCAACAACGATGGCTTCAGCTTTGTTGAACAGGGTTACGCCACCTCAAATGAGACTAAAAACAGCCTGTTTGGCCTTGCCGTAAGCTATAACAGCAGCCGCTACTATCCCCGCTCAATCAGCACCATCGATGGCCGCAGTATCAATTTAGTTGTTGAGAAGAGCAAGGTGATCTACGGTGACTACCAAGGTGTAGTTAAGCGCTTAGATTGGCGCGAATATATCCGCATAGGGCGCGCTGCCACCTTCGCCCTCCGCTATGCCCACGGCCTAGGCGAGTCATCAACCCCGCAATTTGAGCTGGGTGGCCATAACATTATCCCCATTACCCGCCCTGGCACCGGGCTATCAATCCCCCCATTCAACCAACAACGATTTGCCCTTCGTGGCTACCCCGAAGGGTTATCCTCACTACGGGGTCAGTCGATGCAACTCGCCAGCGCAGAGTTAAGAGTCCCCATTAGCCGGCTGGAACGCACCGCCTCCGTCCCACCCATCGGCCTACAACAGATATATGGCTCGCTCTTTTATGATCTGGGAGCGGCCTGGAGTGAGGGGGAGTCTCGAGAATATATGCGAGGTGCCGGTGCCGAGTTACACACTCAGATTTTGCTCGGCTATAGGCTGCCTCTAACCCTAACCCTTGGCGTCGCCAAAGGCATTGACCTCGGTGGAGAGAGACAGTTTTATCTGCGACTCTTGGGTCAATTTTGAGGCGGCTCTGAAAAATCGACTTTCCATTATTATTCCGGCTCTGAATGAGGGTGAGGAGATCGTGCGGACTCTCAAGCGGCTGGCCAGTGATCGCAGTGCTGGACACGAAGTGATTGTGGTTGATGGTGGCAGTGATGATAAAACCGCCCTGCTGGCTGTGGATAGTGCTGACCATGTTGTGAGTTCTGAGCGTGGCCGCGCTCGACAGATGAACCGAGGTGCGGCGCTGGCAGCGGGTGAAATTTTGCTGTTTTTACATGCGGATACTCAACTACCAGAAGGTGGCGTTGCACTAATCCAAGATGCCGTTGCCAGTGGGAGTGTATGGGGGCGTTTTGATGTGCGGTTGTCAGGCCAGCACCCGCTGTTTCGAGTCATTGAAAAGATGATGAATTGGCGCTCCTCCCTAACCGGCATTGCAACGGGAGACCAAGCCATTTTTGTGCGCCGTGAGCTGTTTGAAGCGGTGGGTGGGTTTGCTGATCAGCCGTTAATGGAAGATATTGAGCTGAGTAAACAGTTAAAAAAAGTAGCCACCCCTCACTTGATTCGACAAGCCGTGGTGACCTCCAGTCGGCGCTGGGAACAGCGCGGAATTTTCACGACCATGCTGCTTATGTGGCGGCTGCGTTTTCTTTATTGGCGGGGGGTGGATGCTGAAAGTCTGGCCAAAATGTACCGGTGAGGTGGAGGAGAAAAGGCCCCCATTAACGCCCGTAGAGTTTCACCAAGTGATGAAAATACCCTTGCTGCCCTGGTTGCAATTGGTGCCAGTCAAATTTCCACAACCAGTTACCTTCAGATGTGCCCGGTACATTCATACGGTGTGAAGAGTCCAACCCCAATATATCCTGCATCGGTATGACCGACCAAAGCGCAACTGATGCCAATGCTGCGCGAATCAGTGGCCACGGCATCGCCTCTTCCGGGCGGCCCAGGTACTCCATCACAGCGGCTTGCTGCTCGCCCGATAGCCCGGCATACCAGCCACAACTGGTGTCGTTATCGTGGGTTCCTGTATAAACCACACTACAAAGCTCATGATTATGTGGCAGATAGCTGTTTTCAGCACCCCCATCAAAGGCAAACTGCAATATTTTCATGCCAGGAAGCTGAAAGCGCTCACGCAATGCATGAACCTCTGGTGTAATCAAGCCGAGATCTTCTGCCACCAGCGGAAGTGAGCCTAGCGCCTCGGTAATCGCATCGAACAGCGCGGCATCCGGACCCTTTACCCAGTGCCCGTGAATAGCGGTCTCCTCGTGTGCCGGAATCTCCCAGTAGGCTTCAAAGCCGCGAAAATGATCAATCCGTACCACATCAAAAAGCTCCATTTGGGTACGCAGCCGATCGACCCACCAGGCGTAGTTATTTTTGGCCATCGCTTGCCAATCATAGAGTGGATTGCCCCAACGCTGCCCTGTCTCCGAGAAATAATCCGGTGGCACACCGGCCACAACGGTTGGCTGCCCCTGTTCATCCAGCAGGAAATACTCCCGATGTGCCCACACTTCGGCGCTATCGTGTGCCACAAAAATCGGCATATCACCAAACAACAGCACACCCCGCTCTGCAGCAAAGGCTTTCAACGCTTGCCATTGTGAGAAGAACATATATTGCTCAAATTTAACCCGCCGGATACTCTCTTCAAGCCCCAGTGCGGCGTGAGCCAATGCATCCGGATCGCGGTCTCGCAAGGGTGCTGGGAAATCCACCCAAGAGCAGAGGTGGTGAATCTGGCGCAGTGCGCGATAGAGTGCAAAATCGTGCAACCAGTCGTGGTGAGACTCACAAAAGGCGTTAAACGCCTGCTGCTGTGACTCATTCGCCGTGGCTAAAAAGCATTTATAAGCATCGCTCAAACAAGTTCGGCGCAGGGCACTGTTATCAAGTTGACGCTTGGCTTCCAGTTGCTCATGTTGCAACCAGCCCTGCTCTACCAGCGTCTCAAGGCTAATCAACAACTCATTACCCGCATTCACCGAGAGGCATTGATAAGGAGAACCATCGGCGTGTGTCGGGCCAGTGGGCAACATTTGCCACAGTGTGGCACCGCTTTGCTGCAAAAACTCTACAAAACGGTAGGCATCCGCCCCCAAATCTCCACTGGGGAGCGAGGTGGGGTGTAACAGAACACCCGCCCGGCGTTTCCTGTCATTGGGATTAAGCATTCCTGCTCCTAATTTGCTTGGCCAGGTCGCATGGTGCCGCCCATTGCGGGTGCACCACTGCCGTGAGTAAAGACGTGGGATAGATAATCGGGAGGCTCTTCTCCCAACAGCTCATAGAGTCGTGCAAGGTGCATACGAAACATCTCTTCAAAATCACTGACTGAATCAGAGGGGTTGTAATCACCAAACCACCAAAACCAGTCAGATCCTTCGCAAATGAAGAGTTGTTGTTCAGCGGCTTCCAGCTCAGTTTCACTTAAACGATCGGTGGCGACCACTCGGTCATAACAGCGTTTTACATCGCCCAACATATCCCAGCCGCGGTTCTTATCGACATCGCCAATCCAGGTGGAGAAGGTACCATAGACCCAGCTACCCGCCATCAAACCTTGTAACTTGCCGATCGGCGGTTTGCTTTCAACCACTTCGGAGTAGGTGGTTAGCTCAATTCCGGGGTGCTCAGAGAGCCGTTGGTAAAGCGCACTCAGAAAATAGTAGCCATTTTCCGGGTAGTACTCCCAGGCATTTTCACCATCCAGAATAATTGAGACGACACTCCCATCCATATCTTCACGATGCTCGGCGATGTTTTCCAGGTTTTGAACCAGGTTATTGACCGCATCATCGGCATGCCATGTGGAGTAGGTAAAGCCGAACATATCTGAAAGGCCATCATCACGAAAAAACAGGCGAATATTCTGCTCCTGAACCTGATACCCCTGATGAGAGCCACGACACTCCAGCCCATCCACCGAGCAACCATCACGATTGATGCTGTTACGCATCACATTTTCACCCGTTGCACTCCACTGAAAGCCGTATTCATCAAACACTTCCAAGGCATCCACTGAGACACCGCCCTCCGCAGGCCAGATCCCTTTCGGCTTAAAGCCAAAGTAGCCTTCAAACACATTAAGACCATGGCTAATGTGACGGCGCAGTCGTTCATCACCACCGGGATACTGCTGCAATAGCGGCAAGGGTGCGTCTGGCATCGCCTCTTTTGCGGAGTCAATCGACAACAGCAGTGGCGCAATGGGGTGAGCGTATGGGGTCATTGAGAGTTCAATCTGACCACTCTCTGCCAGCTTTCGGTAACGAGGGATTAAACCCGTCAGTAGCTCACCAATCACTTCCATCAACGTGTTGCGGTCATACATATTGAAGTTGATACCCTTCTCGATCAGATGTTTAATCCGGTCATCCTCTCGCCTTACAAACTCACCCAGCCAAGCAAGGTGATACCAAACCAATAGATCAGCCAGGTATTGCTCTGAGATGTAACAGAGTGCATCTCGGTTGGCACAAAGCCAATCTGCAATTTCAGCCAAGCGTTTGAATGGCGCAAAGCGATTAATCACCGTTTCACGGTTTGCACGCAGACAATTTTTTATCAAGCGGAGACGTTTGTCACAGTCACTCGGCATGACTGAACGATTCAACATATTCAGCATGGGATCGTTGATTGAGGTTTTACGCTTGAGGTGTCTTTGCACTTGCAGTGCATACTCCTCAATCTGCTCCAGTAGTATCGGCACAAAATTGACCACCGCCTTGGCTTTGGGCACTGCCTCTAGATGAGCGGCCATATCCACATAGTCTTTAATAGCATGCAGGTAAGTCCAGGGTTGCTGAAACTCACCGCTGCTGAGGTCGCGATACTCCGGCTGATGCATGTGCCAGCACAACACCACCTTCAATCGACCTTTATCTGACATGTCTATACTCCTGATCTAACATTTCGGGGGTAACCAGCACCACACCGCTTTCTGAAACATAAAAACGCTCGGCATCCTTCTCGGCATCCTCACCAATAACAGTACCTTCAGGAATGATACAACCCTTATCAATAATCGCTTTCTTAATGGTGCAGTTTCGACCAATCTCTACATTAGGCAAAATCACACTCTCTTCGATATGAGAGAAGGAGTTGATGCGAACCATTGAGAACAGCACTGATTTTTTAACCTCGGCACCGGAAATAATACAACCACCGGAGACCAGTGAATCAACCGCCATACCACGCCGGCCTTCATCATCAAAAATAAATTTGGCGGGGGGAAGCTGCTCTTGATAGGTCCAAATTGGCCACTCATTGTCATACAGATTAAGCTCAGGCGTGATGCCGGCTAGCTCAATATTTGATGTCCAGAAAGAGTCAACCGTGCCCACATCACGCCAATAGCCATTGCCGCCAGTTTGAACATCGCGAAAGGCGTAACCAAAGACTCGATATTTTTTAATCGCATTGGGAATGATGTTTTTTCCGAAGTCATGATCTGAACCCGGTGTATCGGCATCACGAATCAACTGCTCACAAAGAAATTTGGTATTAAAAACATAAATACCCATGGATGCCAGTGCGGTTGTGGTGCTACCAGGCATCGGATCCGGGTTGTCAGGCTTTTCGGCAAAGTCTGTAATGCGCCAATCTTCATTTACCGACATTACACCAAAGGCCTTGGCTTGATCCATCGGTACTTCAATACAACCGATGGTCATATCCGCCTTGGATTCAACGTGGGCCGCGATCATCGTGCCATAGTCCATTTTATAGATATGATCACCCGCAAGGATCAATATATATTCAGCATTGTGGGAGCGGATAATATCGAGGTTTTGATAAACTGAATCAGCGGTACCCACATACCAGTTTTCAGTGATGCGCTGCTGGGCTGGCATCAGCTCGACGAACTCGCCGAACTCTGCACGCAAAAAACTCCAACCATTTTGAATGTGCCCGATCAGCGAATGGGCTTTATATTGGGTGAGAATCCCCACCTTGCGGATACCCGAGTTGATACAGTTAGAGAGCGGGAAGTCAATAATACGAAACTTACCACCAAAAGGAACCGCAGGCTTGGCCCGCCACGCGGTCAGGTGTTTAAGGCGGGAACCACGGCCACCCGCCATGATCAAAGCCAAGGTGTTACGGGTAATTTTACTGACAAAACGGCCCTGCATAGCGTTGTTCGAATCATTCTGCTTCATCTTTTTCCCCCTTGTGAATCCTCATCTATCAGATCGATCTTAGTACATCAACCACTTTATACTGGCGGGTCAGCGTTGCTGTGCCATTTCGCATCAAGGCATAGCACGCAGAGAATGGTTACTCCCTTGGCAAGTGCTATAACGCCGAGGTGGAATGCCACAGAATCGCCCGAAGGGTTGATCTGTCAGTATAAAGTGGTTGATGTACTAGTGGTTGGCTACTCTCTCAAAACTCAAGCCCGCCAAATAGTTACCTATTCTTAGTGATTGAATATGATAATATCCTCTCAAAGGTATGAATGAAACAAAAAGATTGGAGATATCGATGGCGACCTGTCCCCGCGACATCTACAACCATAAAGGCGTGAAATTAATATGAAAATCACCCAAGAGTTACAAAAAATAATCGATGCTCGCCACCACGACCCATTCAATATTTTGGGGCGACATCCCGCCGGTAAAGGCAAAGAGAAAGTTGTCGCCTATCTCCCCGAAGCAGAACAGGTATCGCTACCTGAAATCAATGCAACGCTAAAACGCATCGCAGGTAGTGATTTTTTTATCTGGCAGGGCAAAGCGGGCCAACTCCAGCAACACTATTTGTTAACCTGGCGTAATGCCCAAGGCGTAGAACAGACCACCCACGACCCCTACTGCTTTGCTGCACAGCTCTCTGAGTTCGACATCCACCTGTTTAGCGAAGGGAAACATTGGCACCTTTACCGTGTGCTCGGAGCCAACCACCATCAAGTTGATGGCATCGAAGGAATGCTTTTTGCGGTGTGGGCACCCAATGCGGAGCGGGTCAGTGTGGTGGGTGATTTTAATAACTGGGATGGCCGAACACACTCGATGCGTAATCGGGGTGGATGCGGTCTATGGGAAATATTCATTCCCGCCGTCAGTGAGGGGAACTTCTACAAGTTTGAGATTCGCAACCGCGAAAGTGGTGAAATACTCACCAAAACCGACCCCTACGGAAAGCAGTTTCAACTCCGCCCTGAGACTGCCGCCATCATCACCCCAAAAGAGAGCTACCCGTGGCAGGATGATGAGTGGAAGGCGCAAAACCAGAGCGACAGCTGGCTTCACGATCCCTGCTGTGTATACGAAGTTCACCTCGGATCCTGGCAGCAGAGCGAAGAGGGGAAGTTTTTAAATTATCGTGATTTGGCCCACCGCCTGGCGCACTACGCAAAAGAGATGGGATTTACCCATATTGAACTTCTGCCAATTACTGAACACCCGCTCGATGCCTCCTGGGGCTACCAAACCACCGGTTATTTTGCCCCCACCAGCCGTTTTGGCACACCGGATGACTTTCGCTATTTTGTAGATTATTGCCATCAACAAGGCGTGGGGGTAATTTTAGACTGGGTTCCGGCTCACTTCCCTAAAGATCGTTTCGCCCTTGCCCGCTTTGATGGTACACCACTCTACGAACATGAGGATCCCCGTAAAGGTGAGCACCGGGATTGGGGCACGCTCATCTATAACTTTGGTCGCAATGAGGTGAAAAACTTCCTGCTGGCCAGTGCTGTTTACTGGTTAGAAGAGTTTCACATCGACGGACTGCGTGTGGATGCCGTCGCCTCCATGCTCTATCTGGACTACTCACGAGAAGCGGGTGACTGGGTACCCAACAAATTTGGTGGCCGCGAAAATCTGGAAGCGATCGACTTTCTGCGTGAACTAAACACCATCACCCACAGCCAGTGCCCAGGCACATTTGTCATCGCCGAAGAGTCTACCGCCTGGCCTCAGGTGACACGCCCGACCTACCTCGGAGGCCTTGGTTTCAGCATGAAATGGAACATGGGCTGGATGCATGACACCTTGGAGTACTTCAGCCAAGACCCGGTTTATCGCACCTATAATCACAACAAGCTCACCTTCGGCCTGCTCTACAGCTTTACCGAAAACTTCATGCTACCTTTCTCCCATGACGAAGTGGTGCACGGCAAAAAATCCATGTTGAATAAAATGCCGGGAGATGAGTGGCAGCGCTGTGCAAACCTGCGCCTGCTATACACCTACATGTACACCTATCCGGGTAAAAAACTTCTTTTCATGGGCTGTGAGTTTGGCCAGGGAATCGAGTGGAATCACGCACAAAGCCTAGAGTGGCCACTGCTGGAACACGCACACCACCGAGGCATTCAATCGCTGGTTAAAGACCTTAACCACCTCTATCGCCAAGCCCCTCCCCTGCACCACATGGATTTCCAGGAGCAAGGGTTTGAATGGATCGACTGCCACGACTCAGTGCAATCCGTTATCAGTTACCAACGCAGTGACGGCAATCAACGCTATCTAATTATTCTCAACTGCACACCCGTTCCACGGCAGGGGTATCGATTAGGAGTGCCGGATGCAGGCCGCTATCGGGAAGTGATTAATTCTGACTCAAGCTACTACGGTGGAAGCAACCTAGGAAATGGTGAACTCATCCAATCAGAACAGATCGCGTGGATGGGGCAACCGCACTCCATCAACCTCACCCTGCCACCGCTCGCCGCGCTGGTGTTGACGTTAAACCAAGAATAAGCCGATTTTAATATGAATATTCTCTATGCCAGCAGTGAGGCTCATCCGCTGATAAAAACAGGCGGACTTGCCGATGTCGCGGGGAGTCTGCCCGTTGCAATCAAAAAACTAGGCCACGACATTCGCCTACTTTTACCCGCCTATCATGAGGTGCTGGCCAAATGCAGCGACCTCAAGGAGGTTGCACAACTCAACTTGCCCACCGCACAATACCCGGTAAAAATCTTGCAGGGAAAGCTACCCAATAGTCAGGTCACACTCTGGTTAGTTGATTATCCGGCAGCCTTCAATCGCCCAGGCAATCCATACATGACACTGCAAGGAGAGCCATGGCCTGACAACCCACACCGTTTTACCCTGCTCGCCCGGGCAGCCGTGGAGTTGTCGCAAAATCGAGCCGGACTCAATTGGCAAGCCGACATTGTGCACTGTAACGACTGGCAAACCGCGCTCACCCCCGCCTTGCTTAGCCTTGAACCACTCCGCCCGGCAACCCTCTTCACCATCCATAATTTGGCCTACCAGGGCATCTACAAAAAAGAGACCTTCGATGCGCTAGCACTGCCAACAGACCTTTGGCACCCACAGGGGGTTGAGTTCCACAAACAGCTCAACATGATCAAAGGTGGCATCGCCTATGCGGACATCATCACCACAGTCAGCCCAACCTATGCGCGTGAAATCCAGGGAAGTGAATATGGCAATGGCCTAGAAGGGATGCTGCGCCACAGAAGTGAGCGGCTCTTTGGTATCCTCAACGGGGTCGACTACCATGAGTGGAATCCGGAGAAAGATCGTTACCTAGTAAAGCGTTACAGCGCAAGCCGTTTTGAAGATAAGGCAGAGAACAAACGCGCACTGCAAAAGGAGAGTGGTTTACCGATACGGGACAAGACACCCCTCATCGGATTAATTGCCAGGCTGGTGGATCAGAAAGGGATCGATCTACTCCTCAACGCCCTACCCCATTTAATCAAACAAGATGTACAGCTAGTGATTTTGGGTAGTGGTGAGCAACACTATGAGCAGCAGCTTCTACAGTGGCAACAGTGGCACCCCGAAAAAATCTCCGTAACCATCGGCTACGATGAATCACTGGCACATCGCATTGAAGGCAGTAGTGACATGTTCCTGATGCCATCACGCTTTGAACCCTGCGGCCTAAACCAGCTCTACAGTCTTAAATATGGCACCGTACCCATTGTGCGGCGGGCAGGTGGACTGGCCGATACTGTGATCGAGGCGAGCAAACAAAATATTGAAAACAGAACCGCCACCGGTATCGTATTTGACCATGCCGACACCCACGCCATCTGCTGGGCACTTGACCGCGCTATCACCCTTTACCACCAACCGGAAGGTTGGCAGCAACTGTGTAAGAGCGGAATGGCGCAAGTATTTGACTGGAAGGTCTGTGCAGAACAGTATCTGGCGCTCTATAAGAAAGCCGAGGGTTTTAGAGGCTAAAACTTCAGCTAACCCTCTTTTTTGCCACACTGGAACAATCATCAATCCAGAGGCATGTGCGCTCTTTGCATACGCCATCGACATCGGTGGCATAACAGGGAGGATTACCCTCATTAGACTGAATCATGCGGATCAGCTCAAACTTCTTCAGCCTACCCACCGTTAAACCACGCTGTTTAGCAATTTTACGCACTTGCGGCATTTTCATGCTGTTCCCCCTATTATTTACCTGTAACATTTAAAATTCAGCTGCCTACTCGCGACAATAATAGGCTATAAAAGAGACTAGATCACTAAAGGAAGCTCTGAATAAGCCATGAATGTTTTATGCTGGCTGAAATCGTCCTCATTTATCCCGAAAATTGCACCAATAGAACAACTATTACTGCGCATTTCAGAATAGATG
>Ga0256839_1002322_pt1 | contig 21357 bp, 16 predicted proteins | sample 354166metaG_FD_185968 | JGI IMG/M metagenome (GOLD analysis project Ga0256839, IMG submission 185968) | Hydrothermal vent microbial communities from Mid Atlantic Ridge, Atlantic Ocean - 354-166 | ecosystem: Environmental > Aquatic > Marine > Hydrothermal vents | place: Atlantic Ocean: Mid... | reverse complement strand
GGGTGGTAGAGGGTCTGCTCGATGCGCTCCACCGCCGGGCTGTCGGACTCGATCTTGATCAGTTCGGCATTGTTCATGTGCTCGTAGGCCAGCTCCATGACCTTTTGCGCCATGGTGGCGGAGAACAGCATCGACAGGCGCTTTTCGGGCTCCGGCAGGCGGCGCAGCAGGTAGCGCACATCCTTGATGAAGCCCATGTCGAACATGCGATCGGCCTCGTCGAGCACCATGCACTCGGCCGATTTCAGCGTGTACAGCCTCTGCTTGAAGAAGTCGATCAGCCGCCCGGGGGTGCCGATCAGGATGTCGATGGGCTGTTCGAACTGCGCTTTCTGCTGCTCATAGGCCTTGCCGCCGTAGCAGATGGCAATCTTCTGGCCGGTGGCGGCCGCCAGCTGCTCGGCGTCCTTGTGGATCTGGATCGCCAGTTCGCGGGTGGGGGCGAGTATCAGCGTGCGCGGCTTGCCGGGCAGGGTTTTCCGGTCGCTGTGCAGCAGACGGTTCATGCAGGCCAGCAGAAAGGCCAGGGTCTTGCCGGTGCCGGTCTGCGCCTGCCCGGCGCAGTCGCGCCCTTCGAGCAGGACCGGCAGGGCGGCTTCCTGGATCGGTGTGCAGTATTCGAAGCCGTTGTCCTTCAATGCCTGTTGCAGCTTCGGGTCCAGCGGCAGAGTGTCGAAACGCGTCTCTGTCAGATGGTGTGTGCTCATGCTTCGTCGTCGTTTTCTCGGGTTGACCCCTCATCATACCATGCACCGGCGGATGTCGAGCAAATAGGCGCCCGGTCGTCACTTGGGCACTCAGGGCGCCTTGACAGTATCCGGGGAGTTCAATAAATTGGCCGATCTTTCAATGAGTACGCATCCCGATGCGCTGGAGAATACCCCGTGAGTGACAAAATCGTGTATCTGACCGACGACAGCTTCGAGGCCGAGGTGCTGCAATCCGATCTGCCGGTGCTGGTCGATTACTGGGCCGACTGGTGCGGTCCCTGCAAGATGATCGCGCCGGTGCTGGAGGAGATTGCCGAGGAATACGACGGCCGGCTCAAGGTTGCCAAGCTCAATATCGACGAGAACACGGCCACCACCCCCAAGTACGGCATTCGCGGCATTCCCACGCTGATGCTGTTCAAGGACGGCAATGTCGAGGCCACCAAGGTCGGCGCCCTGTCCAAGTCACAGTTGACCGCCTTCATCGACAGCAACCTCTGATCCGGTCACCGCGCCGGTCCACCCGGGCTGGCGCGGAACGCGTCCTGTTGGACGCCCCCGGTTTTGTGTGCTACTCTTCGCACGCATAACACGCCAACATCACCGGCGACGCCTCGAATCGAGGCACTTCATCCCCAACCCGTTTAATACGTTTTCAAGGCCAGAGCATTCCGGGTATCGTCATACCGTTCACTATCCTGTTGCGTCCGGACGCCATCGTCCGCGGGCCGTATCCGTTCCCGAATCTTTCATCAACCACTCGTCTTTCGATCCAATCTCTATGAACCTCAGCGAACTCAAGAAAAAAAGCGTCCCCGAACTCATCGACATGCTCAAGGAAATGGGGGGCGACCACACTTCGCGCATGCGCAAGCAGGACATCATCTTCAGCCTGCTCAAGGCCCAGGCCAAGAAGGGCGAGGACATCTTCGGCGATGGCGTGCTGGAGATCCTGCAGGACGGTTTCGGTTTTCTGCGCTCCGCCGACAGTTCCTACCTGGCCGGCCCCGACGACATCTATGTCTCGCCCAGCCAGATTCGCCGTTTCAACCTGCGCACCGGTGATACCATCAGCGGCAAGATCCGTCCGCCGAAAGACAACGAACGCTATTTCGCACTGCTCAAGGTCGATCAGATCAACTTCGACGCTCCGGAAGCGGTCAAGCACAAGATTCTGTTCGAGAACCTGACCCCGCTGCACGCCCAGGACCGTCTGGTGCTGGAGCGCGGCAACGGCAGCACCGAGGACATCACCGCCCGCATCATCGACCTGGTGTCGCCCATCGGCAAGGGGCAGCGCGGCCTGATCGTGTCGCCGCCCAAGGCCGGAAAGACGCTGATGCTGCAGAACATCGCGCAGAGCATCGCCAGCAACTATCCGGAGTGCTACCTGATCGTTCTGCTGATCGACGAACGGCCGGAAGAGGTCACCGAAATGTCGCGGATGGTGCGCGGCGAAGTGGTCGCCTCCACCTTCGACGAACCGGCCAGCCGCCATGTGCAGGTGGCCGAAATGGTCATCGAGAAGGCCAAGCGGCTGGTCGAGCACAAGCGGGATGTGGTCATCCTGCTCGACTCCATCACCCGCCTGGCGCGGGCCTACAACACCACCATACCGTCCTCCGGCAAGGTGCTGACCGGCGGTGTCGATGCCCACGCGCTGCACCGCCCCAAGCGTTTCTTCGGCGCCGCGCGCAACATCGAGGAAGGCGGCAGTCTGACCATCATCGCCACCGCACTGGTGGAAACCGGCTCCAAGATGGACGAAGTCATCTACGAGGAATTCAAGGGCACCGGCAACATGGAGATCCATCTCGACCGCCGCATCGCCGAAAAGCGCGTTTTCCCCGCCATCAACATCAACCGCTCCGGCACCCGTCGCGAGGAGCTGCTGATGTCCCAGGACGAACTGCAGAAGGTCTGGATCCTGCGCAAGTTCCTGCATCAGATGGACGACCTGGAAGCGATGGAGTTCGTACTCGGCCGCATGCAGAACAGCAAGACGAATGCCGAGTTCTTCGACCAGATGAAAAAATAGCGTTCATTACGCAGTCTGGAACCGCCGAGCCGTCTTGCCTGGCGCCCCCGGACACGCACTGAACGCCATTAGAAGCGCGTTCCTGCCGCGTTGAACGGCTGCTTGCATGTTCATGGTTCCCTTCATCCAGTGTGCGGCCGCGCGGAAGGGTTTGCCTTGATGGTTGCGGAGGCGCATGAGCGTGATCCATTCCTTCGAACCCTGGATCGGCATTGAGCCCCGGGTATTGATCCTCGGCAGCATGCCGGGAGTGAAGTCGCTGCAGGCGCAGTGCTACTACGCGCACCCGCGCAACGCCTTCTGGCCGATCATCGACAGGCTGTTCGGCCTGGACGGTCCAGCCGATTGCGCGGAGCGCCGCCGCCGGTTCGAAACCCTGCCACTGGCCTTGTGGGATGTGCTGCAAAGCTGCCAGCGGCCGGGCAGCCTGGATGCGTCCATCGTAGCCGACAGCGTTCGTCCGAATGCGATCCCCCGGCTGCTGGAGCGGCACCCTTCCATCGGCTGGCTGCTGTTCAATGGCGCCACGGCCGAGCGCCTGTTCCAGCGCCACCTGCTGGCCGGGCTGCCTCAGTCGAGGCAGTTGTCACTGCGACGGCTGCCCTCGACCAGTCCGGCCTACGCCGGGATGGGGTTTGACGAGAAACTGAGTCACTGGTCGGCTGCCTTTGCCGAGGCAGGAATAAACCCCGAAGGTTGTTTATCTATCAGCAAATCATGATAGAATATGCGCCGGCACAATCCGCCATCCTGCCTTTTCCTTAAAAATCAATGGTTTAGGTATCTGATCCACAGCAGGTTGATCGGATAGGGAGCGGTGTTACCGAATACAGGGCGTTCCGCGGGATCCGATCACGCGCGCACCCGAGGATTTTTTTCACTTTCAGTTTCTAGAGAACGACTATGGCAGACCTTGAAAAGTACCGGAATATCGGCATCTTCGCGCATGTCGACGCGGGCAAGACCACGACCACAGAGCGCATCCTCAAGCTCACCGGCAAGATCCACAAGACCGGCGAGGTGCATGAGGGCGAGGCGACCACCGACTTCATGGATCAGGAGCGCGAGCGTGGCATCACCATTCAGTCCGCGGCCACCAGCTGCGAATGGAAAGGTCACCGCCTGAACATCATCGACACCCCGGGACACGTGGACTTCACCATCGAGGTCTACCGTTCGTTGAAGGTACTCGACGGCGGTGTTGGCGTCTTCTGCGGCAGCGGCGGCGTCGAGCCCCAGTCCGAGACCAACTGGCGCTATGCCAACGAGTCCCGCGTGGCGCGCGTGATTTTCGTCAACAAGCTGGATCGCCTGGGCGCGGATTTCTACCGCGTGGTGGACCAGATCGAGAATGTGCTGGGCGCCAATCCGCTGGTGATGACGCTGCCGATCGGCGTCGAGGACGACTTTGTCGGTGTGGTCGATCTGCTGACCCGCAAGGCCTGGATCTGGGACGATTCCGGTCTGCCGGAGAATTACGAGATCACCGATGTCCCCGAGGACATGAAGGACAAGGTCGAGGAGTACCGCGAGAAGCTGATCGAAACCGCGCTGGAGCAGGACGACGATCTGCTGATGGGGTACCTCGAGGGTGAGGAGCCGGAACTGGACGAGATCAGGAAGTGCATCCGCAAGGGCACCATCGCGCTTGATTTCTTCCCCACCTATTGCGGCAGTGCGTTCAAGAACAAGGGCATCCAGCCGGTGCTGGACGCGGTGGTGGATTACCTGCCGAATCCGGTCGAGGTGCCGCCGCAGCCGGAAGTGGACCTGGAAGGCAACGAGACGGGTGAGTTTGCGATCGTCGATCCCGACCGTCCGCTGCGCGCGCTGGCGTTCAAGATCATGGACGACCGGTTCGGCGCCCTGACCTTCACCCGTATCTACTCCGGCCGCATCAAGAAGGGCGATACGGTACTGAATACCGCCACCGGCAAGACCGAGCGCATCGGCCGCATGGTGGAAATGCACGCCGATTCCCGCGAGGAGCTGACCGAAGCCCAGGCCGGCGACATCATCGCCATCGTCGGCATGAAGAATGTGCAGACCGGCCACACCCTGTGTGACCCGGATCATCCGGCCACGCTGGAACCGATGGTGTTCCCGGATCCGGTCATCTCCATCGCCATCAAGCCGAAGGACAAGGGATCCACCGAGAAGCTGGGCGTGGCCCTGTCGAAGATGATGGCCGAGGATCCGTCCTTCCGCGTCGAGACCGACGAGGACTCTGGCGAGACCATCATCAAGGGCATGGGCGAGCTGCACCTGGACATCAAGGTGGACATCCTCAAGCGGACCTACGGTGTCGAGGTCGAGATGGGCAAGCCGCAGGTGGCCTATCGCGAGACCATCACCAAGCGGGTCGAGGACAGCTACACCCACAAGAAGCAGACCGGTGGTTCCGGCCAGTTCGGCAAGATCGACTACATCATCGAACCGGGTGAGACCGGCAGCGGCTTCGAGTTCGAATCCAAGGTCACCGGCGGCAATGTGCCGCGCGAGTTCTGGCCCGCGATCGAAAAGGGCTTCAAGTCGATGATGGACGAAGGCGTGCTGGCCGGTTTCCCGCTGCTGGATGTGAAGGTCACCCTGATGGACGGTGCCTACCACGCGGTGGATTCCTCGGCGGTGGCCTTCGAGATCGCCGCCAAGGGCGCTTTCCGCCAGTCCATGCCCAAGGCCGGACCGCAGTTGCTGGAGCCGATCATGAAGATCGATGTGTTTACTCCGGAAGACAATGTCGGTGATGTCATCGGCGACCTCAACCGCCGCCGTGGCATGATCAAGGCCCAGGAAGCCGGTCCCACCGGTGTGCGCGTCAAGGCCGAGGCACCGCTGTCGGAGATGTTCGGCTACATCGGTGATCTGCGTACCATGACCTCGGGTCGCGGTCAGTTCTCGATGGAGTTCGACCACTATGCGCCCTGTCCGAAGAATGTGGCCGACGAGGTCATCAAGGAAGTCAAGGAACGCAACGCCGCCGGCTGACGCAACCCGAGCCGCGGCACTGTCCAAGGCCCCGCTCCGGCGGGGCCTTTTTCGTTTGCGGGCGTGTTATTCTCCACAGGTTACACCTCATCGATTCCCCGGAGTGAGAGCATGAAAATCGGTATCATCTGCGGCTCCCACCGCGAGCCTTCACAAAGCGAGAAGGTGGCCCGTTACCTGCAACGGCAGGTTGAGGCCAAGGGCATGGACAGTTGGCTGTTCCGCCTCGCCAACAATCCCTTGCCATTGTGGGACGAAGGCACCTGGAACGACGACCCCAAGTGGCCGCCGCTGCTCGACCCGCTGAAACAGGAGCTGACCGCCTGCGACGGTTTCATCGTCATCGCCCCGGAGTACCACGGACAGGTGCCCTCGGGCCTGAAGAACTTCTTCCTGCTGTTCAGTCGTTACGAGCTGGGGCACAAGCCGGCGCTGATCGTCGGTGTCTCCTCGGCCGACGGCGGCGCCTATCCGGTGGCCGAATTGCGCATGAGCAGCTACAAGAACAACCGCATCTGCTACCTGCCGGAGCACCTGATCCTGCGCCATGTGGAGAACATCCTCAACGACAACCCGATGGACAACGACGAATCGGCCGACGGGTATTTCCGTGAGCGCATCGACTGGGCACTGGACCTGCTCAAGGGGTATGCCCGCGCGCTGCGCGAGATGCGTCAGACCACCCGCATCCACCACGACAAGTTCCGCAATGGCATGTAACATGCGGTGTTTCCCCTTGCCGTGGAGATACCCATGAAGGCGCTTGACGACGCACTGGTGCAGGAAATCAACCTGCTGCTGAAATTCCCCGATACCTCGCTCGAGGGCATCAAGGTCCATCACGATGCGGATCCGCAGCTGATTGCGGCGGCACAACGCCTCCACGAGAAGGGATTGACCACCCTGCCGGACGGCGGTTACCTGACCGATCTCGGTCGCGAGGCCGAGGAAACGGCCATCCTGCTGCTCGGTTTGCTGAAGCCGGATTGAGCGCCGGTCCGCGTTTTTCGCCCGCGGATACCACCGTTCGGCAATCCCGCCTGCAGTCGCCGTACGATCTGCTATAAGTCATGGCTTGAGACACCTGATGCCGTGGCTGCTGCATGCCTTCCCGTACCCTACTTCGTTCCCGCATCGTCCCGATCGTACTGACCGGGTTTGCACTGATTCTGCTGATGGTCGGCGGTTTCTGGTATGCCTTGTCACGGCAGTCGCAGGAGCTGATCGATGTGCTCGACAGTTCGCGGGACATCCTGCGCGAGATGGAGCTGATCGAGAGTCTCACGGAACTGGCGCGCTCCCGGGCCCTGCTCACGCAGCGGATGCTGTTCATTCGCGACCCGTTCAAGCGCGATGAGATACGCCTGGAACTGGCCCGGCGCGCGGCGCAATTCGCGTTGCAGCGCCGTGAGTTGCGGCAAATGCCGCCCGATCCGCGGCTGATCCGCTTGCTGGACGCGCAGCGGCCGTTCATACAAAGAGCTTTCGAAGAACAGCAGAGGGCAGAAGACCTGGCGCTGGAAAACGACCTGAAGGCGCGGGAGGAGGCAGGCCGTCTGCTGGCGACGCGGGTCTACCCGGCCCAGGCGGGGATCATCGACCGGTTCCTCGAAATGCAGCGCATCGAAAAATCCCGTCTGATGAAGATCATGGAAGAAGCCCGCAATCTCGAGCAATCGCAGAAGAACCTGCAGTGGACCCTGATTCTGCTGATGCTGGCCGGCGGACTGCTGATCATCCTGTTCATGATCCGTGCCATCCGGGGCATGGAACGCCGGCTGTTGCACGAACGGGAAAAGGCCGCGGTCACCCTTGGAAGCATCAGCGATGCCGTGATCTCCACCGACGAACAGGGCCTCGTCGAATACGCCAATCCGGTTGCAGCCGGCCTGTTTGGCCTGCCGCTGCCGAAACTGAAAGCGTTGCCGGTAATCGATCTTCTGGAGACCCGCCTCAGCAATGGCCGCGCGCTGGTTGCCCAGTTGCGCGCGATGCTGGAGAGCGGTGGCTACCCTTCCGGTGTCGCCAACTTCCGTGTCGGGTTCCGCGGGCGTCCACGCCAGGCGCTGAGCGTCAGCCTGTCGCCGATCAGCATCGAGCCGGGTGTGCATCGGGGTCTGGTGCTCAGCTTCCGCGATGTCAGCGAGTCGGAGGAACTGCTCAACAAGGTGCGTTACCTGGCCTCCCACGACACGCTGACCAATCTCCTCAACCGCCGGGCCTTCGAGCAGCGCGTGCGCAAGCGCCTGCAACAACAGAAGCCGGGCCAGGAGCATGTCTTCGGGCTGATGGATCTGGATCAGTTCAAGATCATCAATGATTCGGCCGGCCATGCCGCCGGCGACGAGTTGTTGCGGCAGCTGTCGCGTCAGTTGTCACCGCTGTTCGGTTCCGGTGATCTGCTGTGCCGGCTGGGCGGCGACGAGTTCGCTTTCTTCCTGATGAATGCGGGTGAACAGCGTGCGGTCCAGGTGGCGCGGCGCCTGCTGGATACCGTCGAAGGTTTCGCCTTTAGCTGGGAAGACAACATCTACCGGTGCACCGCCAGCCTGGGGCTGGTGCCGGTCAGGGGCGGACTGATCGATTACGACTATCTTTACCAGAGTGCCGACCTGGCCTGCTACACGGCGAAAAACGAGGGGCGCAACCGCTGGCATTTCCTGACCTTGCAGGCCGATCTGCAGCAGCAGAAGGTACAGGAAGCGGCGCGCCTCAAGTACCTGACCCACTCCCTCGAACGGGGCGACAACCTGCTGCTGTTCAAGCAGCTGATCGAGCCGATCAGCCCGCGCATGGAAGGCCACCGCCATGCCGAGGTGCTGATCCGCATGCGCGGCGTGGACGGCAAGGTGGTGTCGCCGATGGCCTTCCTGCCGCTGGCGGAACGCTACGGGCTGATGGTCAAGCTGGATCGCTGGGTGCTGAAGCGGGTTTGCGACTACATCGCCGAGCACCCGAAGGAGCGTACGGTCTATGCAGTGAACCTGTCGGGTCAGTCGCTCAGTTCGCTGCCGGCAATGAAGGAACTGCTGGGCATCATCATCGAAAGCCGCATTCCGGCCGAGCGCCTGTGCATCGAGGTGACCGAGACGGTGGCCATCGGCAACCTCGATATCGCGCGCAAGTTTATGAAGGCCCTGCGCCAGCGCGGCTGCAGCATCGCCCTCGACGACTTCGGGTCCGGACTCAGTTCTTTCTCCTACCTCAGCAGCCTGCCGCTGGACTACATCAAGATCGACGGCGTGTTCGTCCGCCGCATGGCCGAGGACCGCGCCGCACGCGTCACCGTGGAAGCCGTGCATTTTATTGCCCGCAAGCTCGGCCTGCGCACGGTGGCCGAGTTTGTCGAGGATGCCGATTCGGTGCGGCGTCTGCAGAAGATCGGCATCGACCTGGCGCAGGGTTATCATTACGGCAAGCCGGAACCGCTGGAGGCCGAGGACACCATAGAGATCACCCAGGTATTGCGCGCCATCAGCTGAACGGGCCGCTGGAGCAGGGTTGATCTGTGTCAACTCATAAAGGACTCAACGCCAATCATTCGCGTTTGTGCGTTGTCACTATCAGCATCTGCTGATACGCTCCAATACCCAGTCCAGCCGGCTACAGCCCCAGGCGTGTTTCATGCAGTCCGTCGATCTCAATCATTCTCCCCAGGGTTTTGAAGGCATCATCCAGCGCATCGAAGGCGGTGCCGAACTGCAACGCAAACTGATGAGCCTGGGCCTGCGCAAGGGGCAGTCGCTGCGGGTGCTGCAACGCCGCAACCGGGGCGTCGTGGTCGCCAGTCAGGGCAGCCGTATTGCCCTCGGCCCCGATGTGGCGGCGCGCGTGTTCGTGACCGCCTCGCCTGCTTCCCGGCAGACCGTCTGATGACCACCATCGCCATCGCCGGCAATCCGAACTGCGGCAAGTCTGCCCTATTCAACGCCCTGACCGGCATTCGCCAGACCACCGGCAACTGGCCCGGTGTCACCGTCGAGCGCAAGCAGGGACAGTTCCGCCTCGGCGCGGGCGGTCCGCTGGTCAGTCTCATCGACCTGCCCGGCATCTATACCCTCGATGCCCTGTCGCTGGACGAGCGGGTCACCCGCGATTATCTGCTGTCGCGCGAGGCCGATGCGGTCATCAATGTCGTCGATGCGGCGAACCTCGAGCGCAACCTCTATCTGACCGTGCAATTGCTGGAGATGGGCGTGCCGCTGGTACTGGTCCTGAACATGATGGATGTGGCGCGCAAGCGCGGCATCGAGATCGACGCCGACGCACTGTCCGATGCCCTCGGTTGTCCGGTGATCCCTGTCGTGGCGGTCCGCGGTGAGGGGCTGGATGCGCTGAAAAAGGCGCTGACCGATGTCATCGACGGCCGGCGCGAAGGCGGTTACCGGCTGGGCACCGACGCGCTGATCGAGGAAGCCATCGCCGATCTCGGTGACCGTATCCCCGGCGAACGGGTGCGCTACAACCGCCACTGGATGGCGCTCAAGCTGCTGGAAGGCGATACATCCATCTGCCCTCGGCAGCCGCCCGGGGATCTGTTGCAGCGGCTGCAGCACTGGCGCGCCCACATCGTGCGGGTCAGCGGCGAGAGCGCCGATGTGTTCATCGCCGACATGCGTTACAGCCATGCCCATGCCATCGCGGCACGGGTGCAGCGCCAGCGGGGCAAGCTGCGCCGCCATGTGTCGGACCGCATCGACCGCTGGATTCTGCACCGCTGGCTGGGCGTGCCGGTGTTTCTGCTGGTGATGTATCTGATGTTCCTGTTCACCATCAACTTCGGCGGCGCCTTCATCGATGCCTTCGACGGAGTGGCGGCGGCCCTGTTCGTCGATGGCTTTGGTGCACTGCTCACCGCCGCCGGCGCGCCGGACTGGCTGCGCCTGTTGCTGGCCGACGGCATCGGCGGCGGCATTCAGGTGGTGGCGACCTTCATTCCGATCATTACCTGTCTGTACCTGTTCCTGTCGTTTCTCGAGGACTCCGGTTACATGGCGCGGGCGGCCTTCGTCATGGACCGTTTCATGCGCGGTATCGGCCTGCCGGGCAAGGCCTTCGTGCCGATGATCGTCGGCTTCGGCTGCAATGTTCCGGCGGTGATGGCCACCCGCACGCTGGAGAACGAACGCGAGCGCAAGCTGACGATACTGATGAATCCCTTCATGTCCTGCGGGGCGCGGCTGCCGGTTTACGTGCTGTTTGCGGCCGCCTTCTTCCCCAGCAACGGACAAAACCTGGTGTTCGCCCTGTACCTGATCGGCATCGCCATTGCGGTGCTCACCGGGCTGGTGATGAAGCACTCCCTGCTCAGCGGCCAGAGCAGCGGTTTTCTGATGGAATTGCCGGCCTACCATCTGCCTACCCTGAAGGGCATTGCGCTGCGTACCTGGGACCGGGTGCGCGGCTTCGTGCGCGATGCGGGCAAGGTCATCATCGTCATGGTGCTGGCGCTCAATGTGCTCAATGCCATCGGAACCGATGGCAGTCTGGGTAATGAGAACAGCGAGCATTCGGTGCTCAGCGCCGCGGGCAAGGCGTTGACGCCGCTGTTTGCGCCGATGGGCATACGCGAGGAGAACTGGCCTGCCACGGTCAGCATCTTTACCGGCGTGCTGGCCAAGGAGGTGGTGGTCGGCACGCTGGATGCCCTCTACAGCCGGATGGCCGCACCGGCCGAGGAACCGGCTGCCGGAGGCTTCGACCTGTACACGGCGGTCAGCAGTGCATTGGCCACGGTGCCGCACAATCTGGCTGCGCTCGGCGGGCAGCTGCTGGATCCACTGGGGCTGGGGGCCTCCGGTCTTGCGGATCGCGACAGCGCGGCGGGGGAGCTGGCCGTCGATCGCAGTCTGTTCGGCGAGATGACCCGGCTGTTCGATGGACAGGCGGGAGCCTTTGCCTATTTGCTGTTCGTGCTGTTGTACTTCCCCTGCGTGGCCACCATGGCCGCCATCGCCCGCGAGGCCGGTGCGGCCTGGGCCGGCTTTACCGCCTTCTGGACCACCTCCATGGCCTATGTCACGGCCACTGCCTTCTATCAATTGGCGCGCTTCGGCGCGCACCCGGCCAGTTCGCTGCTGATTCTGGCGCTGGTGGCGGCCTATCTGGCCGTCTTGCTGCTGGGGCTGCGCTGGTACGCCGGGCAGCGTTCACCGCTACGGGAGCGGATGGCATGATCCTCACCGAGGTCAAGGACTATGTGCGCCGTCGCGGACCGGTCAGCCTCAAGGATGTGGCGCTGCACTTCGATGTGGATGTCGAGACCGCCCGCGGCTGGCTCGATTTCTGGCAGCGCAAGGGGAGGCTGCGCCGGGTCGGGGCCGAAGCCGTCTGCGGCAGCCACTGCAGTTGTGGCGAGAAGCCGGGTCTCGACCTCTACGAATGGAATCCGGAGCTCGCCTCGATTCCGGTCACGGTGGACTGAAGGCTCGGGCGTTTGGGGCTTGCACCGTTACCGAGGTTGCGGTGTATACTGCCCGCAAGACGATACCGTCCGCCTGCTTTCGTGACCCATAACAACAAGAAAAGCCGCCCCGTCGCCATCCGACCTGCCCGCAGCATTGCCGTTACCAGCGGCAAGGGCGGCGTCGGCAAGTCGACACTGTCGCTGAACCTGGCGCTGGAACTGGCGCGCAGGGGCAAGCGCGTTTGCCTGTTCGATGCCGATACCAACCTCGCCAACATCAGCATACTCACCGGTCTGACGCCGGAAATCACCCTTGGCGACTGGCTGGCGGACCGGGCCGGCCTGGACCGTTTGCTGCTGCAGGGACCGGGCGGCATCCATATCGTGCCGGCGTCGTCGGGACTGATGGAACTGGTGGACCCCGACCCGGTGCGGCAGCAGCGCCTGCTGGATCTGCTGCAGCGCCTGGAACGGGACTATGATTTCCTGATCGTCGATACCGCAGCCGGGGCCGACCGCCAGGTGCTGTCCTTCCTGCAGGCGGCGGGCGAGGTGCTGGTGGTGATCACCCCCGAGCCCACCTCGCTCACCGATGCCTTCTCGCTGCTCAAGCTGCTGCATCGCGAGGGCTACCGTCATCCGGTGCAGGTGGTGGTCAATCGCGCGCCCGACTTCGACGGCGCCCGCGACACGCTGGTGCGATTCGCCTCGGCGGTACGCAAGTACATCGGCCTGCGCGTGGTGGCACCCGGCTATGTGTTCGACGACCCACTGGTCGGGGTGGCGGTGAGCCGCCAGCAGCCGTTGCTGGAACTCTTCCCTGACAGTCGCGCCGGCCAGTGCCTGCGCAACTTCACGCGCAGCCTGCTGCAACGCGACAGCGACCCGACGCGCAGCCTGTCGTCCTGGCTGGCCGCTCAGCAGGCGGCCGGTGGCGAGCCGCTGCAGCGACTCATCGAAGGGCCGGACAATGCCTGGGTGGATGACGTGGTCGAACGCATCCGCAGCGAGCCGCTTGAGGATGTGCGCCTGTGGATGCAGCTGTTCTCCAGTGCCTGGCAGAAGCGCCTGGACGAGGAGGCGGGTAAAGACGGCGAGGAAACGCGTCGTCAGGGGTTTCTCGCCGCGGTGCGTTTCGCCTCCCGTGTCGGGCGGCAGCCGCAGCCGGTCCTGACCGCAGAGCCGACAGAGCCCACATCCTGACGGTGGCCGGCCGCGTTCAGCGTTGCGGATTCAGCCGTTCTTCATCCGTTCGACCAGCAGCTGTGCCGGATGGCGCGTCCCGTGCCCCTGTTGGTGGCACTGGCAACGGCAGGAGAAGCCGCTGGCCAGCCAGTCGGCCTCCCGATCCTCCAGCAGGGGTGCCCAGCCCTGGCTGAAGATGCGCTCCGACAACGGCCGGTTGTCCCGTTCGTGTCCGAACAGCCCCGACATCCCGCAGCAGCCGGCTTCCACGGTTTCCAGCTCCAGACCGAAGTGGCGGAACACCGAACGCCAGGCGGCGATGCTGTCGCGGGCGCCGGTCTGTTCGCTGCAGTGGGGCAACAGACGCAACGGTCGCGCGGCCCTCAGTCGGGGGGGCGGGTGCCGTTGCAGCCAGGCATCGAGAAAACCCTCCAGTGACTGTACCCGGGGTGGTGTCCGGCCAGGAAGAACGCGAGGATAATCCCGGTCGATCATCAGGCGGATGACGCTTTCGCAGGAGATCAGCGGCAGCCCGCTGGCGGCCAGCGCGTCGAGGCGGTCGAGACAGGCCTCTGCCTGACGCCGGAAGGCCTTGCGCCAGCCCTTTACATGCAGCAACTTGCCGCTCATCAGCGGAGGGCTGGCATGGACGGTGATGCCCAGACGCTGCAGCAGGTCGGCGGCGGCGAGCAGGGTGGGGCGGTCGAGGGCGTCGAGGTAGTTGTCGCGCAGCAGGATCACCGCCGGAGCCTGCGGCTGAAGTCCGGGCCGCCAGGGGCGGATCGGCCAGGACTCCGTGGAGAAGCGAGGCAGATGGACCAGGCCGGTGAGGTGTTGGCTGAGCGGGTGCTCCAGCAGCCGGTTGAACGGCCCGGGCCAGCGGCGGCCCAGTGCCAGCAGGGACTCGAAATGGCGCTGGAACACTGCCGAGGGCGGCCGTGCGTGATCGCGGTGCCACTGTTCGAGGAAGCGCGATTTCATTTCCGGTATGTCCACCTGCAGCGGGCAGCTGCGGGTGCAGGAGGCGCATGAGAGGCACTGCCGCAGGCTGTCGTGAAGGCCGTTGCCGATGGCACGGAGTTCGGCCTCCTTTTCGGGGCAGGACTGCAGCCTGGCCCATTCCCTCAACAGCATGGCGCGGCCCTTGGGCGAGAGCCGTTTGTCACCGGTTGCCTTGTAGGACGGGCACATGGCCTGGTCGATGGCGGGATTGAAGCAGGCGCCGTTGCCGTTGCAGTAAAGACTGTCGCGGTAGCGTTGTTGCAGGGCCGGGTCAATGCCGCTGTCGTACTCGCCGCGCAGCGGGACACCGTCGAGCGGAATCAGCGGCGGGCCGTCATCGCTGGCGACCAGCTTGCCGGGATTGAGGCGGTTGCCGGGGTCGAAGCGCTGCTTGATCCATTGCAGCAGCGGGTAGAGGGTGTCGCCGAAGAACAGCGGGGTGTATTCGCCGCGAAATCCCCGGCCGTGCTCGCCCCAGAAGACACCGCCATGCCGACGCACCAGCTGCGCCACCGCGTCGGACAGCGGTCGGATGCGTGCGCGGTCTTCGGGTTGCATCAGATCCAGTCCTGGCCGGACATGCAACACGCCGGCATCGGCATGGCCATAGAGACCGTATTCCAGTCCTTCGTCATCGAGCAGATCGCGCAGTGCGCGCACATAGTCGGCCAGCCGTTGCGGCGGTACCGCGCTGTCCTCGATGAAGGCGGTGCCGCGCTTGCCCCCGCTCATGCGGCCGAGCAGGCCAACCGCGCGCTTGCGCAGGTCCCACAGGGCGCGCTGCTCGGCGGGATCGTCGGCCTGGTGCCACAGCAGCACGCCGTGGTCGTCGCCGCTGTCCTCGAGGATGCGACGCAGAGCCGCGCTGGATGCCTCCAGTTCGGCCTCGTCCTCGCCGACATGCTCCACATAGTTCAGCGCCCGTGGCGGCGGGCCGTCCGCGCGCTCGCCGAGCAGCGGGCGCAGTTCCTGCCATACCGCGTCGTCCCTGGCCCGCTGCAGAATGCGGTCGTCGAGCATTTCGATGGCCAGTGGATGGGCCTGGAGCAGGGTCTGGACATGTTCCAGCGCCGGCTGGAAGTCGCGGTAAAAGATCACCGTGAGCCGTCGATTGCGCGGCAGCGGCGACAGGCGCAGGCGGATGCGACGGATCAGTGCCAGAGTGCCTTCGGCGCCGGCCACCAGCCGACAGGCATCGAATCCGCCGTCGGGCAGCAGTGCGTGCTGCAGGTCGTAGCCGGTGAGGTGACGGTCCATGCGCGGGAAGACGCGGTCGATCTCTTCCTGCTGAGTGGCGATGCGGTCGCGCAGTTCCCGGCTCAGCCGTGCCGCCGGGTCGCCGCTGCGGTCCAGTTCGTCAGCGCTGAACGGACGCAGCATCAGTTCCTCGCCGTCGGCCAGTGTGATGTCGAGGGAAAGAATGTGGGCCGAGGTCTTGCCGTGGATCAGCGAGCCCTTGCCCGAGGCATCGGTGGAGACCATGCCGCCAAGAGTGGCGCGCGACGAGGAGGAGATGTCGATCGGGAACTGCAGGCCGTGGGGGCGAAGAAAGGCGTTGAGCCGGTCGAGGACCACCCCGGGCTCGACGGTGATGCTGCGATCAGCCGGGTCGAAATCGAGGATGCGGGTCAGGTGGCGGGCGCAATCGATGATTACCCCGGCGCCAAGCGACTGGCCGTTGGTGCCGGTGCCGCCACCGCGCGGGTGCAACGCGATGCCGGCCGCATCGGCGGCGCGGGCGATACGGGTCAGGTCATCGGCGGTTTTCGGATAGACGATGGCCAGGGGCAACAGCTGGTAGATACTGTTGTCGGTGGCGGCGACCACCCGCTCCGCCAGCCCGTCTTCCAGGTCCCCCTCGAAGCCCTGCTGCAGCAGCCGTTGCCGCAGGCCATCCAGCGCGGTCATGCGCTGCCGGCGGCGTCGATGAGCCGCTGCCGCAGCCCATTGTCGATGCCGAGCTGGCGCAGGCTGTCTTCCAGGGAAGCGCGCTGGATGGCGGCGTAAGCGGCGAATTCGTCCTCTACCGGGCAGCCCAGATCGCGCTCGAAGGCCTGCTGGTTGGACGAGGCCTGGAAATCTGGGGTCTTGCCGTCCTCCAGGTTGGACTGGAAGATGCCGGCGGCACTGACCGGCAGAAAGTCTTCATAGGTGATCGGCGTGACACGCAATGCGCCCTCGGCGATCAGACCGTCGAGGCTGCTGGCCTGCGCCGGTGCCTTGCCCGGATGGTAGCGGAACCAGGCCAGACCGTCCCGCCGCAGGGTATCGATGTCATCCGGAAAGACACTGAAGGCCTGTTGCAGGCTGTCCCGGTAGGCGTCGGGGCGCTCCACTGCATCGGGCACCTGTTGCCGCACCTGATCGAGCAGGCGGTCGTAGAGCCGGCGGCCTTTCGCGGTCAGCGCCATGCCCCGTTGCTCGACTTCGCCGAATCGGGCACGGTGCGCGCCTTCCACGCCATTGCTGAAACGCACCGCTTCCCGCAGGGCCTTGAAGCTGGTCTGGCGCAGGAGGATCGGATGGTCGCGTAGCGGTGGTCCTTCGATGATGGCCTTGGGGTCCAGTCCGGCGTCGGGCATCTCCCGCTGTACCCGGTCGATGTCGAGACTGCGCGGGGTCAGGTGATTGATGTGCGGTCCCTTGAAGCAGACGATGTCGGCGACCAGCGGGTGGCTGTGCAGAAAACGCTGATAGGTGTCATGATCGACCGTGGCTTCACGGTGCCAGCGGAAGGTCTCCAGCGCTTCGTGGACGAAGGCTTCGGATTGATCCGCGTCGAGGCCGCCCTGCCGTTCAGCGATCTCGATCAGGGTCAGCAGGCCGGGCGTAAAGATGCGCCGCTGGCGCAGCAGGGAGCGGGCCTGTTCGCGCAGCGCCTCGTCGTCGATCAGGTCCAGCCGCAGCAGGGAGGTGAAGATGCGAAACGGATTGGCGCTGAGTTCATCCGGATCCAGCGGCCGGAAGGCGGTGGAATGTACCGGGATACCGGCGGTGCTCAGGTCGTAATAGCCCACCGGCTGCATGCCCATCACCGCAAACAGGCGGCGCAAGGTGCTCAACTCTGATGGCAGTCCCACGCGGATGGCGCCGTGGCGCTCCTCGCTCAGGCGGCCCAGATCGCCGCCCAGTTCCAGTTGCGCGCGCAACTGTGGCCGGGCTTCAAGGGTTTCAGCATTGATGCGCTGCACCAGTTTCACCAACTGGCCGTATTTGGGCACTTCCTGGCGGTACATGCCGGACAGGGCGCGGGCAAAGAGGTCACGGATGCGGTGCGGAGGGAGCAGCGTGTTCATCCGCTCATTCTGAGCCGTTCACCCTGCGGAGGGCAAATAATTTCGAAGTGTAAGAAACCTGATGTTTGAGACTATGGGCGGAGCAGGTCGCCGGCGGCGGCACAGCGCCGCCGGCAAACAGGTCAGAGATCGCGGGCGAGGCTGAAGGCACCGCGGATCTGGCCGAGGCTGTAGCCCCGGGCCTTGTCCTGCGGGTATTTCTCCTTCAGCGCGGCTTCCACCTCGGGTGCGACCTTGGCCGCGTGGCAATTGAGGCAGACCTTTTCGACGCCCTGCGCCTTCATGAAGCGGAACTTGCCGTCCACGACCTCGGCGTAGGCCATTTTCTTCGGATCCTCGCCCTTGGCCTGGCGTTCGTCGAACATCTTCAGTACCTTTTCTTCCCAGGGGTCGGGCTTGGCGCCCGGATTGCGCGGCTTGAGGCTGACACGCTTGATGTACCAGCCGGTATCATTGCGCAATTCCTCGGCAATGGCCGGGGCCTTCTCGGAGCAGACGGAAATGGCATGGGCCGGACCGCCGGTCTTGAGGGCCTTTTTCAGTTCCGGCTTGAGGGTGCCACCGAAGCGTTTGACGATGCTCACGGCCTCCTGCTTGAGGGCCTGCTTGTCCACTTCAACGGCCTGGGCCGTAGTGGCCAGCAGCAGTGCCAGTACCACTGCGGATGCGTTCTGTGCTCTGTTCATGCGGTTCTCCTTGTCTCTGTTGTTAACGAACCCCATAGTGTATGGATGGCAGCGCCTGCGGCCAATAAACCTGTATCAGCATTTGATGATATTTGTGTCGGTCACGGCTGGGTGTAGAGTAACTCTGACGTGACAGCGCAGGAGAGTGCCGTGTACAAGACCTTTTCCGTGATCGCCGTACTGCTGCTGACGGGCTGCGCTGCGTCACCGCAGGGGCCATTCCTCGGGCGGGAACTGACCTGGACACCGGACCGCCAACGGATCGGCCAGACGCTGCGCCAGGCGGCCGCCGACCCGGCCGTTTGGGGGCCGTTGCTGGCCGCCGCGCTGCTGCAACTGGACGCTGCCGATCGGCGGCTGTCGGACCGCTTGCGCGAGGATACGCCCCTGTTCGGCTCCACAGCAACGGCGCAGCAGGCCAGCGACGATGCCCGCGACGCCACCGGCTGGCTGTGGCTGGGTTCCGCTGTGCTCACTCCAGGGCCGGACAGGGCCGGCGAGTGGCTGTCGCTGAAAGGGCAGGTGCTGGCGCAGGAGTGGATAGCCGCCAAGGCAGCGCGCGGACTGACTTCCGGTTTCAAGTCGCTGTCCGCGCGTGAACGGCCGAACGGCCTCAACGACCGCAGCTTCCCGTCGGGTCATGCCACTACCGCCTCGGTGCAGGCGCATCTGGCCTGCCTCAACCTTGCCTACACGACCGCCACCCCGCTCACCGATGCGGCCTGTCGTCTGGGGCAGGGCATGGCGTTGCTCAGCGGCTGGGCGCGGGTCGAGGCGGGCATGCACTATCCATCGGATGTCCTGGCCGGCTGGGCGATCGGCCGCTTTTTTGCGTCGTCCGTGCGTGCCTGGCTGGGTGATCGCCCTGCGGATCCCGCGGTCGATGCACGCGTGCAGAACGGGGAATGGGAACTGTCACTGAGGTGGCAGTTCTGAGTCGGTCAGCGGGCGCACAGTCTTGAAAACCGTTTGGTCACCGCCATCTTGGGAACAGCAAGACAGATGATGAAGGAGGTAAACGACATGAACATCACCCGCTGGAATCCCTTCGCCGAGATGGAAGACCTGCTCAAGACCTACAATCGGGCTCTGGCCCGCAACCCTTCACAGGAAGGCGTGCTCAGCGCCGACTGGTCACCGTCCGTGGACATCGTCGAGAACGATGACGAATTCCTGATCAAGGCGGAACTGCCCGGCGTGCCCAAGGAAGACATCAGTGTCGATGTCAACAATGGCGTGGTCACCATCAGCGGTGAACGCAAGAACGAGTACAAGGACGAGAAGGAGCACAGGATCGAGCGCTTCTACGGACGCTTCTCACGCAGCTTCTCGCTGCCCGAGAATGTGGACGAGTCCAAGATCGAGGCCGAGAGCAAGGACGGTGTGCTGATCGTGCATCTGCCAAAGGCCGAGGAAGCCAAGCCCAAGAAGATCTCGGTTTCCATCAAGTGATCGATATCGGATCCTCGCTTGAAGACCCGCCGCGTGCGGGTCTTTTTTTGCCTGTTCTGGACGCAAGGGTGCTGAAAGAATGCCGTTTTCCGGGTGTGTGAGCCTATTCGTTCGTGGGTGGGGGCCCTGACCAAGGTCGGGCCACTGTACCGAATCAGCCGATTCAGGTTATGGACAGTCGAGCTGGCGGCCTGGGTGCAGTCCTTTTTTCATACCCATACTTTCCTTTCAAGTCGGGGTTGGTGATCTTGTGGTTGCTGTCCAGTATCCCGTCGGCAGTGGACCCCATCAGGTTGTCTTTGATGACCGTAACCTGGGCTTCGGGGCTCCAGTGCTCATTGGGAGAATCGACAATATGGTCGCCCGCATCATTAACGATCACATTCCTGTCGAAGATAATGGGGCCGTCGCCGATTTTCGTTTTTCTTACGACAATATTGCATTCAAGGGTGTTCCATAGCACCTCTGTATGGTCCAGCGCCGTATAGGCGCCCAGCATGAACACGCCACCAACCATCAGGTTGTTGGCGATAAACCAGTCCAGTGCGTAATATTGACCGGGGATATTCAAGGTGTAAGGCTTGTTCGCCTCAATCGAGCTGTTTGCAGGCGCATAAAACTCGTTCCCGACCACGGTGGTGATCCAGTTTGAGGATTTTCCGTTCACACAGGCGTACACCTTATCGCTGACAATGGTGATTCTGTTGAACATGATCCCAAGGTTGTATGTGCCATACATCTCGACTCCTTTGTTGTCGGATGTGATGTCACAGCCATGCAGCAGGGCGTTTTTCTTTCTGTAAGTTACCCCGGAGGCGTCCAGTGGCGGCGGCGATGAAACCGGAGTTCCATTCCATAAGGTGTCATTCATGATCTGCAGGAAGCCGATGTTGTCCTGCGGACTGGCGCCAAGGTCATGGCAGATATTCTCCGAGATCACCAGGTTGTCTGAATTTTCATACCAGTAGATCCGATTGACTCCATTGGTGTATTCCAGATTCTGGAAAAAGGCATCGTCTTTCCAGATGCCCCAATGGCGCGCATCCGAGCCACAATCAAAGAGAACGGTTTCGCCGGGATACCCGATCACGCCGGATATCTGGTTCGGCAACAGTTGTGAACTCCTGGCGGGCAAGCTGTAAGTGCCGGCGCGCACATACACAAACTTGTTTTTATAGGGATAGGAACTGCCCGGATGATCAACCCAGAAGTCCGAGAAAGATCGGAACGGATTGGCCTTGGTTCCATCACCTCCGGCAGAAGCATTGCCATCCACGAAAATGAACGGGTTCGGATCCACAGTCACTGTCCAGCTCAGGTCTTTGGTGTAACCGCGCGCATCCGTCATCGTGAGGTCGACGGTGACACTCCCGCTGTCGGGTGCGACAAAACGCAGCATGCCCCTGGCGTCCACCCGGGCATTGCTCGGGGAGCGTACGGTATAAGTGACCGGGAGCACCACCCTGGTGTAAAGCCCCTGAATTCCTGGACACATGTTTGTACAAAATTCACGCCGCATCTGGCACAGTCGCATGGGCAGCTCGCACCTGGGCAGGGGTGGCGTACCCATGCCGCTGGAGCAGCCAGTGGCGGT
>Ga0256839_1002321_pt1 | contig 21360 bp, 24 predicted proteins | sample 354166metaG_FD_185968 | JGI IMG/M metagenome (GOLD analysis project Ga0256839, IMG submission 185968) | Hydrothermal vent microbial communities from Mid Atlantic Ridge, Atlantic Ocean - 354-166 | ecosystem: Environmental > Aquatic > Marine > Hydrothermal vents | place: Atlantic Ocean: Mid... | reverse complement strand
CCTCGCGCCTCTACCGGGCCCTGGTGGACGGCGGCCTGGCCGCCGCCGTGGGCACGAGCCTCTTCCCCACCGTGGACCCCTACCTCTACACCATCACGGTCACGCTGTTGCCCAAGAGCGACCCCCAGCAGGTGGAAGAGGTGCTCTTCGAGGAAGTGGACCGCCTCGGCCAGGAGCCGATCCCCCCCCAAGAGCTGGAGAAGGCCAAGAAACAAATGCGCGCCCAATTCGCCTTCAGCACGGAGAGCGTGTCCAGCCAAGCCTACTGGCTCGGCTTTGCCAGCACCATCGCCGACGTGGACTGGTTCACCGGCTACTTGGAGCGCCTCGAGCGCGTGACCGCGGAGGGCGTTCGGCAGGTGGCTCAGGCTTACCTGAACGCCACCAGGAGGACGGTGGGGTGGTACGAGCCCGAACAAACCGAAGCCCAGGAGTGAACAATGCACACATCACCTTCCCCCAGCGCACACACCCTGCCCGGGCCGGACACCATTGCCCACCGCACCCTGCCCAACGGCATGACCCTCCTGGCCCGGGAGAACTTCGTCAGCCAGGCCGTCTTCGTGGCCGGCTTCTTGCGGGCGGGCGCCCAGGACGAGCCCGCCGAGCTGGCCGGCCTCGCCTCCCTGACGGCCGCCCTGCTCACCAGGGGCACGCGCGCCCACTCCTATGACGAGATCAACGAGCGCGTGGAGAGCGTGGGCGCCAGCCTGCGCGTTGTGGGCGCCACGCACACGACGACCTTTTCCGTCAAGGGATTGGCCGAGGACGTTGTGCCCCTGCTCGACCTGCTCTTCGAGGTCCTGAGCGCCCCCACCTTTCCCGAGGAGCACGTGGCGCGCGTGAAGCAGCAGCGCCTGACGGCCCTGCGGGAGCGAGAACACGACACCGGTGCCCAAGCCACGCTCGCCTTCTTCGAGCGGGCCTATCCGCCCGGGCACCCCTATCACACGCCCACGTCCGGCCACGTCCACACCGTGGAACCCATCACCCGTGACGACTTGGTGCGCTTCTTCGAGACTCACTACGAGCCCAGAGGCGGGGCTGTGGTGATGGTCGGCGCCATGCCGGCCGACCGGGCCCTCGACGTGTTGGAGCGCACCTTTGGGGCGTGGGAACCCAAGACAAATCGCACGCGGGCCCCCATCCCCGAGGTGCCGTCCACCCGGCCGTCCGAAGAGGTCGTCGTGCCCGTTGCCGGGAAATCCCAGAGCGACATCGTGGTGGGCGCGCCGGCCATGCCCGTCACCCACCCGGACTACCTGCCCGCGTCCGTGGCCAACGCCGTGTTGGGCGTCTTCGGCCTGATGGGGCGCTTGGGCAAGAACGTGCGTGACCGGGAGGGGCTCGCCTATTACGCCCACAGCGTGCTCCGCCGCTCTCCCGTCAGCGCGCCCTGGTACGCCGTGGCCGGCGTGGCCCCCGAAATGGTGGAGCGCGCCGTGGCGCTGATCCGCGACGAAATTCGACGCTTGGGCGAGGAGCTCGTCCCCGACGAGGAACTCGACGACAACAAGTCCTACATCGTGGGCTCCCTGCCGTTGCGCCTGGAGACCAACGAGGGCATGGCTTCGGCCATCCTCGACCTGGTGCGGTATGACCTGGGGCTCGACTACCTCCAGCGCCTGCCGGAGCGCATCTGGAGCGTGGATGCCGAGGCCGTGCGCCGGGTGGCGGCCACCTACTTGCGCCCCGAGTCCTGCGTGGTGGCCGTGGCCGGCCCGCCTCGAACGTAGCCCACGTGGCCGAAACCTCGGCGTGAGCGCGGACAACAGGGTGCCCGCGTGAGAAATGTCCCCAGCAACCACAACACTCTAGGAGATGAGCGTTGGCCGGCGATGGCGCTGGCAGTTGGCGTTGACATCATCGAAGTGGCCCGCATTGGGGCCGTGCTCGAGCGGCACGGCCGGCGCTTCTTGGACCGCGTCTTCACGCCGGCCGAACAAGCCCACTGTGGTGGCCGGGTCGCCTGCCTGGCCGCACGGTGGGCGGCCAAGGAGGCCGTCTCCAAGGCCCTGGGGTGTGGCATCGGCGATGTGGCGTGGCGGGAGATCGAAGTCCTGGCCGACGAGCGCCGGATGCCCGTGATCCGCCTGAGCGGGGCGGCCGCCCGCCTGGCGTCTGAGCGGCACATTCGGGGGTGGGCGGTGAGCCTCTCTCACACCCGGAAATACGCTGTGGCCTTCGTGGTGGCGTGGCAATGACACGCGCGGAACAGGACGTGAACCTCCAGAGGAGACCGGTGCCGAAGCCGCGCTTCGCGTTCCACGAGCTGGCGCGGGAGCCGGTTGCTGTGACCACGGCCGACGGGTGGACGCTGCGCGCCGAGGCCGTGGAGCCGCCCCGCTACGAGGCCGTCCTGGTGGTGGGCCACGCCATGATGACCAACCGCCGGCGCATGGATTGGCCGCCCGGCAGAGGGTTGGTCAGCACGTTGGCCCAGCACGGCTTTGCCGTCCTCAACGCCGACTTGCGGGGCCACGGCGAGAGCACGCCCAGCGCCGGCCGACACGTGGACTGGTCGTACGATGACCTTGTCTTCCAGGACACACCGGCCCTCATCGCCTTTGCGCGCGGGCGGTGGCCCGGTGTGCCCCTCGCCCTGGTGGGACACTCCCTCTTCGGCCACGTGGCCGCCGCCCACGTGGCCATGTCTCCCGAGACGCCCGTACAGGCCCTTGTGGGGCTGGCGGCCAACGTCTGGCTGCGCCACTTGGAGCCGGACCGCCGGCGCTGGTGGCGCAAGCGCCTCTACGCCGAGGTGGTGGCCCTCATCGTGGCCCTCTTCGGATACGCGCCCGTGCGCCTGTTGCGCCAGGGCACGGACGACGAGGCGGCCACCTACTTCCGCCAGCTCGTGGGCTGGATTCGCTCCGGGCGCTGGACCACGCTGGACGGCCGCGACTACCTGGCCGCTCTCAGCTCGGCCCGGATTCCTGCCCTCAACGTGGTGGGCGCGCGGGACGACTTCCTGTGTGCGCCCGAGAACGCGGCCCGCATGTGGGCTCACTGGGGAGGCCCCTTCGAGCAGTGGGTGATCGACCACATTTGGGGCTTGCGCTACGTGCCGGGCCACATGGGCGTTGCCATGAACCCGGCCTGCCGCTCGGTGTGGCACCGCGTGGCGGCTTGGCTGCGCGCTGCCTTGGGCGTGGACATGGGAGGAGCGTGAAAGTGGCCCTCAGCCGGTGGAGAACGCTGCTGCGCCTGCTCGGCTACTTGCGGCCCTACGGCTGGCGCGTTGCGCTGGCCTATGGCTCCATGTTCGCCGTCATCGGGCTCAACCTGATCGTGCCCTGGATCGTGCGCGATGTCATCGACCGCGGGCTCGCGCGGGGAGACCGGCCCTTCCTCCTCGTCGCGGCCGGCCTCATTATGGGGATTGCCTTAGTGCGGGCGGTCTTCGGGGGCCTCCAGATGTACTTTGGCGAGTGGCTCTCCTTCCGGGTGGCGTATGACCTGCGCAATGCCATCTACCGACACCTCCAGCGCCTCTCCTTCTCCTTCTACGACTCCGCCCAGACGGGCGACCTGATGAGCCGGGTCACGGCCGACGTGGAACAGACCCAGCGCTTCACCGGCATGGGCCTGATGCAATTGACGAACGTCCTCCTGCTCGTGAGCGCTGTGGTGATCATCCTCCTGCGGGCGAACGCCCGGCTGGCCCTGGTGGCCCTCCTCCCCTTTCCCGTGCTCTTCTTCCTCGTCGTCCGCCTGTCGCGCACCCTTCGTCCCTTGGCCCATGCCATCCAAGTGCGGCTGGGGCGCTTGGGCATCGTCATGCAGGAGAGCCTGACGGGCATTCGGGTGGTCAAGGCATTTGCCCAGGAACCCCACGAGCTGGAGAAGTTCAGGCGGGAAAACGAGGCCTTCTACCGCCAGCGGGTAACGTTGGTTGACCGGTGGGTGGAGAACTTTTCCACCATGCAGCTCTTCCTCGCCGTGGGGGTGGGGCTGGTGCTCTGGTTTGGCGGGCGCGAGGTCCTGCGCGGCACGGTGACGGTGGGCACCCTCTTCGCCTTCATCTCGTACATCGGGCAGCTTGCCCAACCGATCCGCCAGCTCGGCTTCCTGATCAGCCGGGCCACCGACGCCGTGGCCAGCGCCGAGCGCATCTTCGAGATTCTCGACGTGCCCCCGGACGTGCGCGAACGCCCCGGCGCGGTCGAGTTGCCCAAGTTGCGGGGCCACGTGCGGTTCGAGGGGGTCTCCTTCGCGTACACCGAAGGGCACCCTGTGCTGCACGATATCTCCTTCGAGGTCAGGCCGGGGCAGGTCGTGGCCCTGATCGGCCCCACGGGCTCGGGCAAGAGCACCCTGACTGCGCTCATCCCCCGCTTCTACGACGTGACGGCCGGCCGGGTGCTGGTGGACGGCCACGACGTGCGGGATGTGACCTTGGAGAGCTTGCGCCGCCAGATCGGCATCGTGCTCCAGGACACCTTCCTCTTCAGCACCACTATTCACGAGAACATCGCCTACGGCCGGCCCGATGCCAGCCGAGAAGAGGTGATCGAGGCGGCCAAGGCCGCCCACGCCCACGAGTTCATCGTCGCCCTGCCCGAGGGCTACGACACCCGCGTCGGCGAGCGGGGCGTGACGCTCTCGGGCGGACAGCGGCAGCGCATTGCCATTGCCCGTGCTCTGCTCATGGACCCGCGCATCCTGATCTTGGACGACGCCACCTCGAGCGTGGACACGGAGACCGAGTATCTGATCCAACAGGCCCTGGCCCGGCTCATGCGGGGGCGCACCACATTTCTCATTGCCCAGCGGCTCCTGAGCGTCAAGGAGGCGGACCTGATTCTCGTGTTGGACCGGGGGCGCGTCGTCCAGCGGGGCACGCACGAGGAGTTGGTGCGCGTTGAGGGCGTGTACCGGCAAATCTACGACATGCAGCTCCGCGAGCAGGAGCGCCTGGCGGCCTTTCACGCCCCCGGCAGCGGGCGCTGGCCCTGGTTCACCAAGAACTGATGGCCCATTGATTTGCCGGGTGGCATTGGCCGGATGACTATTGCCCTTTTCGTGGGAGGACGGCCCGAATGCGAACAACGCACGCGCCAGGACGGGGACACGTGCCCAATGTTGTGAGGTTAGCCCTGGCTCACCGCAACCTGACGGTGTTGCTGGTGGCCATTGTCACGATGGAGCTGGTGCGGGGCATCGAGGAGATCGCCCTCTTGCCCCTCTTCCTCACCGAAGTGCGGGGAGAGGGCACCGGCTTGGCCGGCCTGACGATCACGGCCTACTTGGCCGCCGACGTGGCCGTGCGCACGCCGGCCGGTTGGCTGGCCGACCGCTTCGGCCGCAAGAGGATGCTCCTGCTCGGCCTGGTGCTTTCCCTCGTGCCCTTGCCCTTCATGCTCTGGACGCGCCACACGGGCCTGCTCCTTCTCCTCAACGCCGTGTTGGGGGTGGGCGCCGGCACCGCTTGGCCGGCCGTCTACGCGGCCGTGGCCGACACCTATGGGGCTGGCCGGCGGGGGCTCATCATGGGCATTCTGAACACCGTCATGCTGGGCGGCCTGGCCAGCGGCCCCATTGTGGGCAACGTGCTCGTGGATCGCCTCGGCTTCACGGCCACGTTTCTGGTGTGCATGGGGCTCATGGCCGGCGCCATCGTGTTCGTGGCCGCTTGGATGCAGGAGACCCACGGCGGCGGCACGTGGGCCCACTCGTGGGAGGCGACGTGGCGGGGCATTGGCCTGCTCTGGCGGGGCGAGCTGCTCGTGCTGGCCCTGATCGCCGTCTCCATGACCTTGGGCCTGACCACCATCTTACCCGTGCTCAACCTCTTCGGCCTCCACGTGCTCGGCCTCACCCTGACCCAATTGGCCCTGCTGATGGTCGTGCCGGCCGGCGTGGCGGCCGTGGCCCTGGTGGTCCTGGGCCACGCCGCGGACCGCTACGGCCGCAAGCCCCTGCTCGTGGTGGGCATGGCGGCCATGGCCGTCCCCTTCCTGCTCTCCCCCATTTCGACCAATCCGCTGGTGGTCATGGCGGGGGCCACGGTGGCCGGTTTGGGTTACGCGGCGGCCGTGCCGGCCTGGAACGCCCTGATGATGGACCGCGTGACGGCCCAGTCGAACCACCACGGCCTGCTCTTCGGCGGGGTGGCCGCGGTTCAGGGGCTGGGCCTCACCTTTGGGCCCACGCTGGGCGGCGTGCTCTGGCAATACGTGGGCCCCTACGCGCCCCTCATGGCCGTGGGCATCATCTTCACGGCCGGCTTCGTCCTCTCCACCTTCACCCGCGACACGCTCAACGCCCCGTCACCCCGCCGATGACACCTGCTGCTTCCAGCCGGCGTATCTCCTCGGCCGGGAGGCCCAGTTCGCCCTCCAGGATCTCGGCCGTGTGCTGTCCCGCGTTGGGAGCCGGCGAGGGCTCAGCAGCAGGTGTGAGGGAGAAGCGCACGGGGAAACGGGCGTAGGGAAGGCCATCCTCGTCCCAGGCGACGCTCCGACGGGCCCGCACGTGGGCGTCGTCGAGGGCCTCTGCCAGGGAGCGCACGGGTGTGACGGGCACCTCCTCCGGCGACAGGCGGGCCAGCCACGTCTCCAACGTGTGGGCGCGGAAGACGGCCCGCACCTCGGGCAGGGCCGAGCTGTCGAAGGCCCGCGCCACCAGGTCCGGTCGCTCCAACGCCTCGCACACGCGCTGCCAGAACTTGGGCTCCAGGGCGCCCACGGCCAGGAAGTGGCCGTCGGCCGTCTCGTAGACGTTGTAGCAGGGCGCGCCGCCGGTGAGCAGGCCGGCGCCCAGGCCCAGCGCCTCCAAGTGGGGCGTGTGGCTCAGGGGGAGGAGCAGGTATGTCCACGCCAGGGCACCGTCCAGCATGGCCACGTCCAGGTGTTGGCCCTTGCCCGTGGCCTCGCGGGCCAGCAGGGCGGCCAGAATGGCGACGAGGGCGGGGAAGGTGCCCCCGCCCACGTCGGCCAGTTGCACGGGGAGCAAGTGGGGCAGGCCGTCGTGGCCCCGGTTGTGCTCCAGCAGGCCGGCCAAGGCCAAGTAGTTGTTGTCGTGGCCTGGCCTGTGGGCGTAGGGCCCCTCCTGGCCGTAGCCGCTGATGCTACAGTAGATCAGCCGGGGGTTCACGGCCCGCAGCGTGGCGTAGTCGGCGCCCAAGCGGGCCATCACGCCGGGGCGGAATCCCTCCACCAACACGTCGGCCGTGTGCGCCAGGCGGTGCAGGAGGGCCTGTCCTTCCGGGTGCTTCAAGTTGATGGCCACGGAGCGCTTGTGGCGGTTGAGCGCCGCGCGGTAGGGATTGGCCCGCTCGCGGAGCATGGTCAGGCCGCCTGCGGGCGGCTCGGGCGGCTCCACCTTGATGACATCGGCCCCCAGGAAAGCAAGCCACATGGTGGTGAGCTCGCCCGGCAGGAGGTGGGCGAGGTCGAGCACGCGGTAGCCGGCCAGGGGAGGTCTCATGGCCACCCTCAGATGCCGTATCCGCCGGTGACTTCCAACACGTGGCCCGTGACGTAGGAGGCCAGCGGCGAGGCCAGGAAGAGGACGGCGCCGGCGGCCTCCTCGGGCGTGCCCGCGCGGCCCAGCGGGATGAGCATGGGAATCAGCTCCCGCCGTGCCTCGGGAATGCCGATGGCGATCTTGCGGCCGGCCACTTCCACCGTCTCGCCCTTCTCCTTGGGCTGGGTGAGGCGGGTGTCGATGTAGCCGAAGGCCACGGCGTTGCAGCGAATGCCGAAGCGTCCCCACTCCTTGGCCACCGTCTTCGTGAGGCCCACGATGCCCATCTTGGCCGTGGCGTAGTTGGCCTGGCCGGCGTTGCCGTGCAGGCCCGAGGTGGAGGAGACGTTGATGATGCAGCGGGGCTCCGGCGTGCGCCCCTCGGCCAGTTCCTGCTTGGCCACGTCGCGCATGTAGGGCGCCGCGGCCCGGATGAGGCGGAAGGGGGCCGTGGCGTGAACGTCGAGGATCGTCTGCCACTGCTCGTCCGTCATCTTGTGAATGACCCCGTCCCACGTGAAGCCGGCGTTGTTCACCAGGATGTTGAGCTTGCCGAAGGTCTCCACAGCAGTGCGCACGATGGTTTCGGGAAAGTCGGGCGCGGTCACGTCGCCGGGCACGGCGATGGCCTCTCCCCCGGCCTCCCGGATGGCGGCCACAACGGCCTCAGCCGGCTCGGCGTTGAGGTCGTTGACCACCACTTTGGCCCCCTCGCGGGCAAAGAGGGTGGCCGTGGCCGCGCCGATGCCCCGGCCGGCGCCCGTGATGAGGGCAACTTGTCCGTCGAGCAATCCTGCCATGATGTGCCTCCTTGCACGAGTGTTGAGGGGTGATGCTTTGGTCGGTCCCCGGTCAGGGGTTCTGTCGTTCCTGCCGGTGGGTTTCCGCGTATTGTTGCCCCAACATGACGGCTTCGCTCCGCGAGCGCACGCCCAGCTTGGAGTAGATGCGGCTGATGTAGTTCCGCACCGTCTGGTAGGCGAGGCCAAGTTCCTCGGCGATCTCACTATTCGAGTACCCTTGGGCAATGAGCCGCAACACGTCCCGCTCCCTGGGCGTCAGGTCGGGCTCGGGAAGGCGGTGTGGCCGGCGCACCAGGCGGGAGAGCTTGTCGGCGATGGTGCGACTGTACCAGACGCCCCCTTCCACCACGGTGCGGATGGCCTTGACGATGGAATCGGGCATCTCGTCCTTGAGAATGTACCCGCTGATCCGCGATCCGACGGCCAGGCGGATGTACGCCTCCTCATCGTAGGCGGTGAGCACGATGATGTGAATGTGAGGGTGATGGGTTTGAAGGCGTTCGATCACTTCGGCCGGGGGAGGGCCGGGGATGCGCAAGTCCAGGAGGACCACGTCCGGCTTCAACTCGGCACATTTCGCCTCCAGGCCGACGGTGTTGGCGGCCTCTCCCACGATGTCAATGCCCTCCTCCTCTTCTAACACGCTGTAGACGCCTGCTCTGATGAGCGGATGATCGTCAACCAGGAGAACGCGGATAGGTCGGGACATGGGCCGGCTCCTTTTCCAGGGGAATGGTGACGAGGATGCGGGTGCCTCGGCCTGGGCGGGTCTCAATGTCACACGTGCCGTTCAGGGAGGTCACCCGTTCCTCGATGCCCAGCAGGCCGAAGTGGTTGTCCAGTGCCAAGTTGCTGAGGCGCTCGGGCAGAGTGAACCCCCGGCCGTCGTCCGAGATGGAGAGCTTTACGGTCGAAGCGTTGACGGACAGAATGATGTCGATGCGCCGGGCGTCGGCGTGTTTCACGGCGTTCCTGACCGCTTCCTGGAGCACGCGGAAGAGGCAGATCGCCACCTCTCGGGGGAGCGTGGCGGCCCGCTCGTCCAAGCGGAGGCGGATGGAGGGGCTCTGGACCTCCTCTTGAACTTGGGTGACAAAGTTCTCGATGGCCGCAATCAGCCCCAGCTCCTCGAGGCCGGCGGGGCGCAGCTCGGCGACGAGGCCGCGCAGTTGCTTGACAACCTCCAGCACGCCCTGGCGGAGCTCTTTCACATCATCGGCCAAAGTGGCCGCGTGGCGTTCGGGGTCGCGCTGCAACTGCCGCCGGAGGCGGGCCATTTGGAAGCTCAGCCCCAGCAGGAGCTGAACCACGCCGTCGTGGAGCTCTTGGGCCAAGCGCAGGCGTTCGGCCTCGCGGGCCATGGAGAGGCGTCGCCGCGCCTCTTCCAGCTCCAGCTCGGCCCGCTTGCGGTCGCTCACATCCCGTGCCAGCGAGAGAACCGCTTCCTTGTCCATGTACGGGATGAGCGTGCTGATGCCTTCCACGTAGATCACCTCGCCGCTGCTGCGGACGACCCGCACCTCGATGGGCACCGTGTACCCCCTGACGTGGATTCTGTTCAGCTCCTCGCGCACGCTCTCCACGTCGTCGGGGTGGATGAAGGCCCAGATGGATTGCCCGATCAGGTCGTCGGCCGGCAGGACGCCCAACATCTCCCCCAACTTCTGGTTGGCGAAGACGATTTGGCCCTCGACGTGGATGGCCAAGCCGTCGGGAAGCCAGCGCACGACTTGGTGATAGCGGTCCTCGCTCTCCCGCAGAGCTCGCTCCAGCCGGCGGAAGCTCTGGAAGACGGCCTGGCTGACTTCCTCGTGCTCCTTGATGATGAGCCGGTCGGCGTGGGTGTTGAACGTGAGCGCGAGCCTCGCCACGGCCTCGGGAAAACGGGCCACCAGAGGCGGGCGCACCTCCGGCGAGACGTGGACCAACGCGGTCATCAGGTGGGAGAGGGTGCAGCTCAGCGACTCGGGGCGGTTGAACCCCAGCTCGACGAGCCGGCTCCCGACGGGGTCGAGCGCGGCCGGGTCGAACGGGTCGGCGCAGATGGCCTCACAGAAGAGCACGTAGAGCTCGTCCAGCGTCTCGCGGATTTGGGACGGTGTGAGGCCGGTGAAGCGGGTGTACTGGAGGCTTTCGGTCCACGCCTCCACGACGGACTCGCGGCGTTCCAAGAGCTGTTTGTGCGCCTCCCGCAAGGCGGCTGTGCCCATAAATTCGCCCTTTCGAGGGTGGGGCCAACAGGCCCCTCAAGTTGTCCGGCCCGGCTGTAAGAGAGTATACTGTGAGGTTGAGAAAGTTCAAACTAAGGAGGTACACAGATGACCGTGCCGGAGTTATCCCCCCACGAGTTCGTGCGGCGCCGCCAGGAGCGGGTCCTCGACGTGCTCCACGCCCACGGGGTGGAGGCCGTGGTGGCCGTGGGACGTTCGTTTTACGACCGGCCGGGCATGATGGCCTGGCTGAGCCATCACTTTCCCCCGTTTCCCACAGCGGTCTTTGCCCCGGGCGTGCGCGGCCTGGGCCACGCCCTCTTCGTGTTGACTCCCCGGGGCTCCACGCTGGTGGTGGACACGCCCTTCTACCGCGAGGAGCTGATCGTGGCCGACGAGGTGCGGGTGGCCTCGGATCTCGTGGAGGCGACCCTCGACGTGCTCCGCCCCCTCGTGGGGCGGCGGGTGGGCGTGGCCGACGGCGAGCTGCTGCCCCTGCCCATCTGGAGGGCGTGGACGGCCCGCCTGGAGCTCACCTGGACGGACGTGGACCGCCTGCTCTGGCCCCTTCGCCGCGTGAAGGACACCTACGAGCTGGCCATGTTGCGCCGAGCTGCCCGCGTGGCCGGCGTGGGGCTGCGGGCGGCCGCGGAGGCCGCCGTTCCCGGGGCCACCGAGGCCGAAGTTTGTGCGGCCGGCGTGGCCGCCGCGCTGGAGGCCGGCGCCGATTTCGTGCGCTACCTGCGCGTTCACAGCGGGCCGTGGAGCGCCTGGGGTAGCCGCTGGCCCCAAGCGACCGGCCGGCGCTTGCAGGACGGCGACTTGGTCGTGCTGGACATCATCGGCGCCGTGGGCGGATATGGGTTCGACGTGCTGCGCACCGTGCCCGTGGGCACGCCCTCGGACGAACAGGCGCGGCTCTTGGACGCCATCGACGCGGCCACGGCGGAGGCCATCTCGCTGGCCCGCCCCGGCGTGCCGGTGCGCCGCCTGTGCGCCCGCGTTCGCGAGGTGTTGGCCGACCGCGGGTTCCCCGACGCGGCCCGCTTTGTCGGCCACGGCATCGGCCTGGAGACGGTGGAACCCCCCTACCTGCGCGACGACCAGGAGGAGACGCTCCTGGCCGGGGAAGTGCTCTGCGTGGAGCCGGCCGTGTGGCGCCGTGGCTGGGGCGGCGCGAGCTGTGAGCAGGAGGTCATCGTGGGGGAGACGCCGGAGGTGATCACTCCGGCGGATTAACGTGTGGCCTCCAGGGCCTGTTGGAGGTCGGCGATGAGGTCGTCCACGTGCTCGACGCCCACGCTCAGGCGCACCAGCGCGTCGCCGATGCCGAGGGCCGCCCGACGTTCGGGCGGGAGGCTGGCGTGCGTCATGATGGCCGGGTGTTCGATGAGGGATTCCACGCCGCCGAGGCTCTCCGCCAGGGTGAAGAGGCGTACTCGCTGGAGGAAGCGGCGTGTGCCCTCCAGGTCGGCGTCCAGCTCCACAGTGATCATGCCCCCGTATCCCCGCTGTTGCCGGCGGGCCAGCTCGTGCTGCGGGTGGCTCGGCAGGCCGGGGTAGAGCACGCGCCGCACGCGCGGGTGAGCCTCGAGCCAGCGCGCGATGGCCAGGGCATTGGCCTGGTGGCGCTCCATGCGCACGTGGAGCGTCCTGATGCCCCGCAAGGTGAGCCAACAGTCCACAGGGCCGGGGACGGCGCCGATGGCGTTCTGCAGGAATTTGAGGCGCCGGTAGAGCTCCTCGTCGTTGAGCACGAGGACGCCGCCTACCACGTCGCTGTGGCCGTTGAGGTACTTGGTGGTGCTGTGGACCACGATGTCGATGCCCAGCTCCAAGGGGCGCTGGAAGTAGGGGCTGAGGAAGGTGTTGTCGCAGACGCTGATCACGCCGGCCTCGCGGGCGATGTGGGCCACGGCGGCCAAGTCCACCAGCTTGAGCAGCGGGTTGGTGGGCGTTTCCACCCACACGAGGCGCGTGTTGGGCCGCAGGGCCTCGCGCAGGCGCCCGGGATCGCGCAGGTCCACGTAGGTGAAGTCGAGGCCGTTGGCCCGCCCCACGTGCTCGAAGAGGCGCACGGTGCCGCCGTAGAGGTCGTCCACGGCCACGACGTGATCGCCGGCCCGCAACAGGGCCAGCACGTTGGCGATGGCCGCCATGCCCGAGGCGAAGGCCAGGCCGTGTGCTCCCCCCTCGAGCGCGGCCACACAGGCTTCCAGGGCCTCACGGGTGGGATTGTCGGTGCGCGAGTACTCGTACCCCTTGTGGACGCCGGGGGCCTCTTGGGCATAGGTGGATGTCTGGTAGATGGGGGGCATCACGGCGCCGGTAGTCGGGTCTGGGGTGTACCCGGCGTGGACGGCCAGGGTGTCGGGGTGGTAGGTGGTCATGGGGTGCTCCTTTCAACCAGGCGTTTGAGGCGTTGGAGTGTGGTCTCGGGCACCTCTGCGTGCCCGAACTGACGGTAGAGGGCGATGGTGTGGCGTGTAGTCTCCACCACCACGGCACACGCTTCGCACTCGACCATGTGGCGTTCCAGGTCGGCACAGAGCGCGGGGTCGAGTTCGCCGTCCAAGTAGTCGCACAGACGATCCAGCAGGCGGCGGCAGGGTTCCTTCTCGTGCAGGCTCACGGTGAACCTCCGCTTGCCGTGGCGAAGTATTCGGCCAGGCGCTCGCGCAACAGGAGCCTGGCCCTGTGGAGGCGCACTTTGAGGGCCGTGGGGGAGATGCCCAGCACCTCGGCCGCCTCCCGCGTGGAGAGCCCTTCAATGTCGCGGAGCACGAAGGCCAGCCGCAACGTCTCCGGCAGCGCGTTGATGGCCTCTTCCATCACGGCGCGCAGTTCGGCCGCGTCTACGGCCGAGGCCGGGTCCTCAGGCCACCGCTGGAGCAGGCGAGGCTCCACGTTGATGCCCGTCTCGTCCACTTCCTCGAGGGAAACGGTGGGACGCCGCCGCCGCAGGTGCATGAGCCCGTTGTTGGTGGCAATGCGGTAGAGCCACGTGCCCAATTGGCTGCGGCCTTTGAAATCCTTGATCTTCTCGCACGCGGCAATGAAAGTCTCCTGGAGCACGTCTTCAGCCTCGTCGGGCCGCCCCACGAGGCGCAGGGCCACGTTGTAGAGCTTGGGCGCGTAGTGGCGCACCAGGTCGTCACAGGCACGTCGGTCGCCGCGCCGGAGGGCGCGCACGAGGGCTTGTTCGTCGAAGGGCCGATGGCCGTTTGCGCACATGGGCGAACACACTAAGATACAGGACGCCGTCGCGTACAACGTGATTGAAAGCGTCACTCTTCCCGGCTGAGAAGAGCTTTCATGGCCGTAGTATTGTACCGACAAGGGGCTGTAGGACCAAATGGAGGGGGACTATCCCATGGCAATGCAGAACCTCGTGTTGACAGAACACGACGTTCAGGCCCTCAAGGCCGGCCTGGAGGTGGTGGAGAGCGAACACAGGCGGGGCCGCGTTTCAGCGCCCGGGGCCACGGCGAGGCAGTTGGAAGTGCTCCTGGAGCGCCTGGGGCCCATTGTCGAGGCCGAGCAGGCGGCCACGGTTACGCTCTCGTCGTGTGAGGCCGCCGTGTTGGCCTATTACGTCGAGCGGGCCATGCGCCTGCGGGGCTACGTGGTGGGCCGGCCCCAGGCCAACGAGTGGTTCGTGCGCTTGTACCGGAAGTTGCGGGCTGTGGCGCGCGGGGAAGCGCCCAGCAGGACTCCACGGTGGCGCCGGTGGGTGGCGCGGTGGCGGCGTGACCGGGGAGGGGCCGGCCACCTGTGAATCACCGCGGGGGCGTGGGGGCTTGTGCCCGCTTGGGCACCTCGTGGCAATATCGACAGCGCGCCTCGTACATTTCCTGGGCGCCCACCATGATGACCGGGTCCTCGTAGTAGGCGGGCCGGCCGTTGATGAGCCGCTGCGTGCGGCTGGCCGGCGCCCCGCAGCGCACACAGATGGCGTGGAGCTTGTCCACCACTTCGGCTTGGGCCAAGAGCTGGGGCATGGGGCCGAAGGGCTCGCCGCGGAAGTCCAAGTCGAGGCCGGCGGCGATGACGCGAATGCCCCGGTCGGCCAATTCGGCGATGACGTCGGCGATGGTGTGGTCGAAGAATTGCACCTCGTCGATGGCCACCACGTCCGTGTCGGGCGTCAGGTGGCCCAGAATTTCCTCTGCACGCCGGACGGGAATGGCCTCCACGTGCATGCCGTTGTGGGAGGCGACGCGGTCTTGCCCGTATCGGGCGTCGATGTGGGGCTTGAAGACGAGCGTGTGCTGGCGGGCAATCTGGGCACGGCGCACGCGGCGGATGAGCTCCTCGGTCTTGCCGCTGAACATGCTGCCGCAGATGAGCTCCACCCAGCCTCCCTCTCGCCGGAAGTAGGTCATGGCTCCTCCCTCCTGTGGGGCGCGTGGGTTTCTCCTGTGAGCCGGGGACAAAGAAAACGGCAGGGTGGCGGAGTCACCCTGCCGCGCGCCGCACGCCCCGAAATCACGAATTCCCGTTGGCCTCGGCCGCCTCCTCCTCGTCCACGATTTCGAGGATGGCCTTGCGCCGCTTCTTCTTGCGCCGGCTGGCCGCATACGCCTCGGCGGCCTGAAGGCGCTTCATGAAGCGGTCCACCTGGCCGGCCGTGTCCACGATGCGCTGCTCGCCTGTGAAGAAAGGATGGCAGGCGCTGCACACGTCCGTGCGAATGGTCTTCACCGTTGACCCCACGGTGAACGTGTTGCCGCAAGCACACACGACCACGGCGTCAGGGTAGTAGGTGGGGTGAATCTTCGGTTTCACAGCACCATCTCCTTCTGGGGATAGACGCTCACGCGCCGCTTGCCGCCGCGCACGTGCTCGAACTTGACGAAGCCGTCGATCTTGCTGAAGAGGGTGTAGTCGCGCCCCAGCCCCACGTTGTGGCCGGGGTAAATGCGCGTCCCTCGCTGGCGGACGAGCACCGACCCGGCGCGCACGAACTGGCCGTCGAAGCGCTTGACACCTAGCCGCTTGCTGTGGCTATCACGCCCGTTCTTGGTCGAGCCGCCACCTTTCTTGTGCGCCATGACTCGCCTCCTAGACCTCGATGGACTCGATCTTCACCCGCGTGAGGGGTTGACGGTGGCCCCGCTTGACCCGGTACCGGTTCTTCCGGCGGTACCGGAAGACCACCTTCTTGCGGTCCTTCTCGTGGGCCAAGACAGTGCCCACCACCTTTGCCCCCTCGACAACGGGGCGCCCAACCCGCAGACCTTGGTCGTCGTGGACCAGCAGCACGCGCTCGAAGGTCACCGCTTCGCCCTCGGGAACGGGCAGCCGTTCCACGACGATGGTCTCGCCTTCCTCGACACGGTATTGTTTGCCACCGGTTTCAATAACTGCGTACACGGTTCGCCTCCGTGGTCTCAAGCCGAATCTCACAGGGAAAAGAAACGCCGTGGCCGGGCATGTGGGGCAGCGTCCAAGCCGGGGAATTATAACACCCCTGTTCGTGATGTCAAATTCCCCCAGAGCGGGTGGCAGGCGTGCGCCGGCGATCACAAGTGCATGGGCCACTCGTAGGCCAATGCGGCGTAGCCGGCCAGCGCCTTTTCCAGCTCTTCGACGGCAATGGACTCCTGCACCGTGTGGGCCAACCCCTCGTCACCCGGGCCGAACCCGATGACGGTGAGCCCCTCTTGGGCGAAGTGGCCGCCGTCGGTGGCGAAGCGCCACGTCTCCACGGGCGGGGCTGCGGGGAGCACGCCGGCGAGGACGCGCCGGGCGGCCACAAGGGCCGGGTGATCCTCGGGCAGCAGATAGGCGGGGTGAGAGGCCGGCACGTCGAAGGAGAAGCCGGTGTAGCTGGTGTAGGTGGTCGTGGGCACGGTGACCGAGGCGGTCGCTCCCTCGACGAGGCTCCTGTTAACCAGGGCCTGGAGGGCGCGGCGAGCGTCCTCGGCCGACTCGCCGGGCACCGTGCGCCAGTCACAGGTGAGCCAAGCCTCGCCGGGAATGACGTTGGCGCTGCGCTGGTCGGTGCGGATGAGGGTGGGGGCCACGCTGCTGGGACCTAGCTCGGGGTGGCGGCGCATGGGCAGGGCGTCCAAGCCGGCGATCACGTTGGCCAGCACGCGCAGGGGGTTGACGCCCCGTTCCGGGGCGCTGGCGTGGGCGCTGCGCCCCTTGACGTGAACCACGAGCTCCACCCGCCCCCGGTGGCCCCGCCGCAGCCCGTTGCTGCTCGGCTCGCCCACGACCACGTAGGGAGGGCGCAGGTGGCGCACCAAGTGCCTGGCGCCCACACCGCCCACTTCCTCTTGGACCACGCAAGTCACGAAGATGTCGCCCGGCGGGCGTTCTCCGCCGCGGAAGTGCGCGGCCACGCCGTGGATTTGGGCCGCCAAGGGGCCCTTGATGTCCACGGCGCCCCGCCCCCACACGCGGCCCTCGTGGCGTTCGCCGGCGTGAGGGGGATAGGGCCACGCCTTGGGGTCGCCCACGTCCACGTGGTCCAAGTGGGTGTTGAACATCACGGCCGGCGCGAGCCCACGGCCGCGGATCAGGCCGATCACGTTGCCGGCCTCGTCGGTCCACACCTCGTCGTAGCCCAGCCGGCGCATCTCGGCGGCCACCCGGGCGGCCAGGGCCCCCTCGTCGCCCGGCAGGCTGGGCACCCGGATCAGCTCCTGGAGGAAGCGCACGCAGGATTCCAGATCGCGCATGGGAGACCTTCCCTCCTCAACGGGCCGACGCCGATGACGGGGACACCACGCCGTTGAGGCGGGTGACTTGGACACCGCGGCGCTCCAGTTCGGCCAAGTAGATGTTGAGGCCGATGGAGTCGCTGGCGATGTGGCCGGCAATGATGAGGTTGCCCTGGGCCGTCTGGTGGAGCCGTTGGAGCTCGGCTGGGGCAATGTGGATGTAGATCACCGTCTGGACGCCGTGCTCGAAGTACGTGCGGGCCACGTCGGCCCCGCCGTTGGTCAGGGCCCCGTGGACCACGATCACCCGGCCGGCGGGCGCCTCGGTGTTGCCCAAGCGCACGGCCACGCGCGTGGGCGCGCGCTGGAACTCGACGAAGCTGGCGTTCAGGTGGGCGCAGACTTCGGCCACAGTGGCCTCCGGCCGGGCGCGGAGCAGCTCGTCCACCGCGCGCTGCATGGCCCGCCGGCCCAACTCGTCGGCAGGGCTGTGGATGTTGAGCAAGGGGACGCCCAACAGCCGGGCCGCGCCGCTCACGCGGTCGTAGTTGGCCGCGTGGGCGGCCACGCGCATGGCCTCCATGCGGTCGAGCACGGCGGCCTCGGCCGCGTGGCGCGGCACGCCGGCAGCCACCATGAGGTCGATGTGGCGGGCGTAGACCTGCCAGGCCGTCAGTTCCGCCTCCATGCCCCGGAAGTGATGGGCCAACACGGCGTCGTAGCCCAGCTCGCGGGCCAGGAGCAGGTCGCCCGTGTCGATGTCCAGCCCGACCAGAAGCCGTTCCACGCGCTCGCCCGGCACGTAGATGCCACAGTCGCCGGGCACCGTCTCCCACCCCACCATGTCCAAGGCGATGTGCATGAGTGTGTCGGTCGAAAGAGTCATCGGTCTGTCTTTCCTCCTGCACGTGAACTCAGCGCTCTATTCGTCGGAGGAGGCCGCCGGCCGAACGCCTGCGCGCTCGAGGGTCCGCACGCCCAGCTCGGCGCCGGCCCTTCGCAGGGCGGCGTGTTGGGCCTCGAGGAGCCCGCGGATGCCCCGCTCCGCCAACGCGATCAGGCGATCCAGGTCGCGGTGGGAGAAGGGCGCGCCCTCGGCCGTGGCCTGCACTTCCACGAACGTGCCGTCGGCCGTCATAACTACGTTGGCGTCTACGTCCGCCCGGCTGTCCTCCTCGTAGTCGAGGTCGAGCATGTACCGCTTGGCCACAATGCCGACGCTGATGGCGGCCACGCCCGTGCGCAGCACCCGTGGGCCGACGAGGCGTCTCTGCCAGAGCCCTTCCAAGGCCAGGGCCAGGGCCACGAACCCGCCGGTGATGCTGGCCGTGCGCGTGCCGCCGTCCGCCTGGAGCACGTCACAGTCCACAATGATGGTGCGCTCGCCCAGCTCCGCCAGGTCAACGGCAGCCCGGAGGGAACGCCCGATGAGGCGCTTGATCTCCTGCGTGCGGCCCGTCAGGCCGGACGTTTCGCGCTGTGTCCGCGTGTGCGTGGAGCGGGGGAGCAGGGCGTACTCGGCCGTGACCCAGCCCTCGCCGCTGCCGGCACGCCAGCGGGGCACGTTTTCCTCCACGGTGGCGGCACACAACACGCGCGTGCGACCCACCTCGATGAGCACCGAGCCCTCGGCGTACTCCTGCACGCCCAAGGTGAAGCGCACCGGACGCGCCTCGTGGGGCAGACGGCCGCTCGGACGGCGCACGGCTCACTCCTGGAGAAAACGTCGGGCAGCAGCGGCCATGGCCCGTTCGACAGGGGGCTGGCCGAAGACCTGGTCCAGGGCGTCCGCCAACCAGGGCCAGCGATCCGTGATGGCCTTGCGCATGGCCTTGATGCTCGCCAAGTCACCGTCCGGCTTGCTCAATTCCAACTCCAGGGCGGCCAACTGCTGCAGGATCTCGTTGCGCTCGGCCTGGGGGATGGCCAACTGTTGTTGGACGAGCACTTCCAGGGCTGTGAACGCCTGCTCGACGGTCTGCGGGGCCGATGGTGTCTCCGCCTGGGGCCGGGCGGACGCCTGACCGATGCCGGCGTGGCCGAACGATTGGGCCAGGAGCTGGGCCATCATGGCGCCCAAGCCGGCGCCGGCCCCCAGGCCGAAGCCCATGCTCGTGGCTCCGCCGGCGTCCCCGCCGCTCCCGCCGGCTTGGGCCACGTCGCCGAGGGCACGGGCGGCCTTGAACTGCAAGTAGGCTTGCATGTCGCCGATGGCGCCCATGGCTGCGCGCTCGTCGATGGCCCGTTGGGTGGCCTCGGTGGGCGAGATGCTCTCCAGGAAAAAGCCCCGCAAGCTCAGGCCGAGGGCGTTGAAGTCGTCGTGAAGTTTGGTGCGCATGGCCGCGTTGAGCTCGTCGAAGCGCCGTGGGAGCTCCAACAGGCTGGTGCTTGTCTCCCCCAAGAGGTCGGTGAAGCGGGAGACGATGATGCTGCGCAAGTACCTCTCGATGTCCCGCGTTTCGTAGAACCCCTGGGTGCCCACCACGGCGTTCACGAAGTGTTGGGGGTCGCGCACCTGAACGGCATATTGGCCGAAGGCGCGCAGTTGCACCATGCCCAAGTCGGCGTCGCGCAGGGTGATGGGCTGGGGCGTGCCCCACTTCATGTCGGTGAACTGCTTCAAGTTGACGAAGACGACCTCGGCCCGGAAGGGCGACTTGCCCCCGAAGGGCGCGGAGATCAGGCGGGTGAGCAGGGGCAGGTTGGCCGTGGTGAGGGTGTGACGGCCGGCCGTGAAGGTGTCGAGGGCCTTGCCGTCCCGGAAGAAGACCGCGGCCTGGCTCTCGCGCACGATGAGCTGGGAGCCGAAGCGGAACTCGCCGGAGCCGCGCTCGGGGACGCGGTGGATGATCTCCCGGCCGGTGGGGTCGAACCATTCGATCACGTCCAAGGTGGCCATAGTGCGCTCCTTTTTCCACCAGTTGAGCAGATGACGTTTTCGCCACGAGTTCGTTACGGCTCTTCATCCGGCGTCTCTGTGCCTGCCGACTCCTCCTCCGCGGTCTCCTCCGGTTCAGCGCCCTCCTCGGCGTCGATGTCGAAGGTGTCGATGAGGTGTCGGCGTTGCTCGAAAACCCGGTGGAGCCGGTCGAGCTCGTCCAGGAGCCGCTGAGCCAGCTCGCTCACCCGTTCGCCGAGCCCCATTTGAGCCAGCAGGTCGCCGATGCGCTCCACGCCGTTGGCCAGCTCCAAGTCCAGCACGTAGAGGCGGTCGAGGTCGGCCAGGTCGAGGCGCCTGGCCCTGTCGAAGAAGCCAGAGTAGCCGTAGGAGGCCGTGCGCAGGCGCTCGGCCAGGTGACTCAGGCGCGTGCGGGCCTTGTCGAGCACCTCGAGGGTGGCGAAATCGCCGCGGGTCAGCAGGCGTTCCTGCACGCGGTTGAGCCGGTCCACCTGGCTCTGGAAGGCGGCGGCCACGGCCTCGCGCAGCTCCTTGTCGGCCTCCCGCCGGTTCTCTCGCTCGGCGTACCCGGCGTAGCCGGGTATCTTCTTCATGAGCTCCTCGATGCGCTGTTGTAGTTCTTCCACAGGCCTCTCCTTTCGTCTTTTTCACGCAATGGGGCGACACGCTCAGAGGAAGATCTCGGTCCCGCAGTAAGGGCACTGGATGACCCCCTTTCCGGCCAGCTCGAGCTGGCCGCCGCAGTTGGGGCACGTGCCCTGATCGCGGAGCAAGCGGGCCTGGCGGGCGTAGAGCACGCCCTCGTCCCAGTTGATGTACCCGCTGAAGAGCCCCTTGCCGACGAGGTCGTACACGTATTGTTGCACCACTTCGCGGGGCACGTCAAGTGCCAGGGCTGCCTCGGAGATGCGCACTTCGCCCTGCGTTTCGATCATGTTGAGCAGTTGGCGCTGTTTGGCTACTTGGGCCATCTGGGCGGCCTCGGACTGGCCCCGCAAGTAGAGGAAAAGCCCGGTCCCGCCTAAGCCGGCCAGCAGGGGAGTGGAGAGGATGAGGAGGAAGATGAAGCCACTCAGTTGCATGGTGCCCTCGGCCAGGTTGGCAGCGCCCCACCCCACAACGAGGAGTGCTCCCAACCCGGCGACGCCCATGAAGAGCCCCCCGAGCACTTTGCCGACGTTGAGCATCGTTCTCCTCCCTGGTTCAGTCCAACGCCACGCGCGCCGTGCCCACTCCGCCCGAGGCACAACGTCAGTCGAACCCCCCGCTGCCGCCGCCGCCCCCGCCCCCCCCGCCGCAGCCGC
>Ga0256839_1002320_pt1 | contig 21363 bp, 15 predicted proteins | sample 354166metaG_FD_185968 | JGI IMG/M metagenome (GOLD analysis project Ga0256839, IMG submission 185968) | Hydrothermal vent microbial communities from Mid Atlantic Ridge, Atlantic Ocean - 354-166 | ecosystem: Environmental > Aquatic > Marine > Hydrothermal vents | place: Atlantic Ocean: Mid... | reverse complement strand
CCCAGCGCCCCGCCTGTGGAGGCACCGCCCGTTGAGGTGGTGGCCGAAGCACCAGCGCCTGAAGCGGTTGAGGCAACAGACTTCACCTTGCCCGCAGAGCAACTCGCACCCATTGCCCTGCCCACACAGGCTCCGGCGATTGTCGTGGCGCAGGTTGAGCAAGCCGCACCGGGTGAAACCCCGCCCCCCGCCCCTGTGGCGGATATTGTGCTTTCCGCTGAGCAACTGGCCCCGGCGGTGTTGCCCACCAGCGCCCCGCCTGTGGGGGCACCGCCCGTTGAGGTGGTGGCCGAAGCACCAGCGCCTGAAGCGGTTGAGGCAACAGACTTCACCTTGCCCGCAGAGCAACTCGCACCCATCGCCCTGCCCACACAGGCTCCGGCCATTGTCGTGGCGCAGGTTGAGCAAGCCTTGATACAGGAGCCCCCCTTGGAAACCGGTGACGAAAGCATACCAACCCTGGTTGCAGTGGCGGTTGGTGACCCTGAAGATCAGCGTTTTGTTTCGGGCAAAGCTATTATCCGGCGTGGCGACAATCTGTGGACTATCGCCCGGCGGGTCTATGGTACCGGTGTCAGCTATACGATGATATTTGATGCCAACAAATCCCAAATCCGTGATCCGAACCTGATTTATCCTGGTCAGGTGTTTGATTTGCCGGAGGACTCCCAGGAACAAGGCCAGGCAGAGTGAAGCAATTCCGGCAGGTTGCTCCCCACAGGAGGGGTTGCTTGCAAGCGCAACAGATTTCGCCTATATCGTTGTTTAACGATGAAAGAATGCGCAGATGAGACCCCCTGAATGAAGGATGAAGAAATAGCCGCGATGATGCGGGCGTTGGGCCATCCTGTACGGCTGAACATTTTACGCATTATGGCCCAGCGCCAGCGTGATTGTTGCTGTGCTGATGTAACCGACTGCCTGCCATTGGCCCAGTCAACAGTCTCTCAGCACATAAAGGTTCTGGTGGAAGCCGGGCTGATTGAACGCCGCCCCAAGGGCACGCGAAACTGCTATGTTCTTATCACTTCAAAGTTTGCTGCGCTGGAAAGTGCATTCGGAAAAATGACTGCCGCGTTGACGGAGCTATCTGCACGCAACCGGCATCAGGAAAACAAAGGCTGAAAATGGCTGTCGAATCTGAAAAGGCAAGTCAGCCGAAGGTCTCAGCCGATGAAGGCTCGCTGTTAAGAACCATTGCCAACCTTTGGGTTTACATGTGGCCCAGCGGGCGCAATGATCTCAAAATCCGGGTACTTCTGGCCGTGGTTGCGTTGCTTCTGGCCAAGGTTGCCACAACCACAGTTCCGTTTGCCTACAAGGCCGTGATTGATTCTCTTGGCGCTGCAACCGACAGTCCAGAGCTGGTTTTGGGGGTTGCCGTACCCATCATCTTTGTTATTGCTTATGGTCTGGCCAATATTATGGATTCTGGCTTGCAGCAGCTGCGCGATATTCTGTTCGCCAGTGTTGGCCAGCATGCGGTGCGCCGTCTGGCGCACAAGACCTTCCTGCATCTGCACAGGCTGTCCCTGCGCTACCATTTGCAGCGCCGTATCGGCGGTTTGTCGCGGATCATTGAGCGCGGCACCAAGGGGATCGAAACCATCGTGCGGTTCACTATGCTCAACACCGCGCCGGCTTTGGTCGAGTTTATCATCGTCGGGGCCATCTTTACCTTCATGTTTGGCGTGATGCTGCTTGCTGCACTGATCATCACCATCTGGCTCTATATCTGGTTCACCATTCGCGCCTCCAACTGGCGTATCGGCATCCGCCGTCACATGAATGAAAGCGATGTGGACGCCAACTCCAAAGCTGTCGACAGTCTTTTGAACTTTGAAACGGTCAAATATTTCGGCAATGAAGAGCTTGAGGCCAACCGCTTTGACCAGGCCATGGCCCAATATGAAAGCTCCGCCATACGCATGTGGACCTCTCTTGGTTTTCTCAATTTCGGGCAGGGGGCTATATTCTGGACTGGCATGATTGTCATTGGTGTCTATTCAGCCAACGGTGTTTTGAATGGTCAGTTCACAATCGGTGATTTTGTACTCATCAATACGTTTATGCTCCAGATTTACCGGCCGCTGAATTTCATCGGTTTTGTTTATCGCGAAATCCGGCAGGGGTTGGCCGATATTGAAGAAATGTTCCTGCTTCTGGACCAGGACCCTGAGATCAAGGATATGCCCGGCGCACCCGATATCGTCATTTCCGGGCCCATTATTCGTTTTGAAGACGTTTCCTTCCACTATAATGAAGATCGCCCGATCCTGCGAAATGTCAGTTTTGAAGTGCCGGCAGGTAAAACTATCGCTGTTGTTGGTCCATCCGGTGCCGGTAAGTCGACCATTTCCCGGCTGATCTATCGTTTTTACGATGTGACCGGCGGCAAGGTGACCATTGACGGGCAGGACGTGCGCGAAGTGACACAGAAATCCTTGCGCGCAGCCATCGGAATGGTGCCTCAGGATACAGTCCTGTTCAACGAAACTATAGCCTACAATATCCGCTATGGCCGCCCTGATGCCAGCGAAGAAGAGATAAAAGAGGCTGCCCGCATGGCTCAGATTGGCGATTTTATCGAAAGCCTGCCCAAGGGTTTTGACACCCCGGTTGGCGAACGCGGCTTGAAACTTTCCGGCGGTGAAAAACAGCGCGTCGCCATCGCCAGAACCATCCTCAAGGCGCCGCCCATTCTGATTCTGGACGAAGCGACTTCAGCGCTGGATACCCAGACGGAGCGTGAAATCCAGTCCGCGCTGGATCTGGTTTCGGCAAACCGTACCACCCTTATGATTGCCCACAGGCTCTCAACGGTTATCAATGCCGATGAGATTATTGTGCTTAGGGACGGCGAGATTGCCGAGCGCGGGACCCACCGCAACCTGCTTGAACAAAAGGGCCTTTATGCTCAGATGTGGCAACGCCAGCTCGAAGCCACAAAGGCCGAAGAGCAGTTGCGCCGGACCGCGGACGCCGACAAAGAAGGTTTCCTGAGGCGGCCGGATACTGATGCGGTGTAGGGAGCCTATTCTGCCGCCTGTCGCGATACCACGGTCACGCCGTTGCGTTCGGTTTCCACAAGGCCCGTGGCATCCACATCCATATAGCGCCTGGCACTGTCCAGATCCTCAGGAATGGCAACCTGGCGCTGAGGAGAAAGAACGTCCGCAGACTGGCCCTGTTCGCCTTCGCCCCGTTTGCCCCCAAACAGGCTGAACAACCAGATAATCTGGCTTTTCAGAACACCGGGGGCAGTCAGCATCACCGGCACCAGCACGAGGGTCAACAGGCTCGAGAATGCCAGTCCTGAAACCAAGGCTGTTGACAGCGATGTCCACCACTGACTTGAGGGTGCTCCAAGTTCAATGGTGCGGTTGAAGAAGTCTATGGAAATTCCAAGAGCCATGGGCAACAGGCCAAAAATGGTTGTTACCGTGGTCAGAATAACCGGGCGTGTACGTTGAGCCGCGGTCATCAGCATGGCGGTAACCGCATCTATCTTTTCCCTGCGCAGCCGGTTGTAGGTATCGATCAACACAATAGAATTGTTTACAACAATACCTGCCAGTGAGACGATGCCGATGCCGGTCATGATGGCTGAAAAGGGCTGTCCGGTCACCATCATACCAAGCAACACTCCGGCCGTTGACATAACGACTGTCGAGAGGGTGACAAATACCTGGTAAAAGCTGTTGAACTGGGTGAGCAGAATGAGGAACATCAGAAACAATGCGCCAAGCCCGGCCTGCACCATGAACTCGTTGGTTTCCTGAGTTTGCTCATCCGCACCCACAAAATCGAATGAGATATTTGCCGGCCAGTTCTGTTCCTCAACCCAGGCTTTCAGTTGATCGACTTTTTCCTGAGCCAGAATCTGCTCACCGGTTTCAGCATTGGTGCCGGTCACATTTGCAGCTACTGACATATTATAGAGACCGTCCCACCGTGAAATATTTGATACTTTTGGCACGGCTGTACGGATAATAAAGTTAGACACCGGTACCAGGCCACCCGAAGTGGCAATGCTCAGGGAATCAAGGGCGGCAAACGTGCGTTGGTTCTTGGGCAGACGCACCCGGATTTCCACCTCGTCAACAGCATCGTCAGGCCGGTAGGTGCCAATCTCGACCCCGGTGGTCACCAATTGCACATAGGGACTGAGTTCACGTACGCCGATGCCAAAGCGCCCTGCCTTTTCACGGTCGATCGTTATTTCCCAGTCAATGCCGGGCAGGGGGCGGGAATCCTCCACATCAATGGTGTTGCCCAAGTCAAACTCCACAAAATTGCGCACCCGCGCGACAATGGGGGCCAGATCGTCATAGGTCTGTGACTGAATGCGCAGGTTGATATCCTTGCCTGTTGGCGGTCCTTCTTCCACGCCAATCAGCTCGATGCCCAGACCGGATATGCCTGCGGTGCGATCCCGGATTTCGGCAAATATTTCGTCTGCCCGGCGGCGGTCCTTGTAGGGCTCCAGCTCCAGCTGCAGATTACCGATCGTATCGTTGGGAACAGCCGCAACAGCACCGGTTGAACCAAAGTTCAGAACAATGTCTTTGATACCTTGAACAGGCAGAACCGCCTGCTCGACCTCGATCAGCAGGTCTCTGATTTCAACCGGGGAATAATTACCCCTCCCCGTGACTGCAACCGTTGCGTACTCGGGCTCGATTTCGGGGAAGGCCACCATGCCGGTAGGGTTGGCCATGTAGCTCATAAAGATGACGGCGATCAGACCAAAGCCAAGCGTCAGGGAAACCAGCGGCACACGAATAAGAAACGCCAGAAAACGCACATAAGCGCCAAGAACACCCTTGATATTGTTGACGTTGAAGGTTTCTGCGCCCGTGAGCGCCTGCGCGGCAAGCATTTCTTTTTCGCTGGCTCTTTTACGTGCCACAAGTGCCCCCACCACCGGCAGGAAAATCATGGCTGTAATCAGGGAAGCGCTGAGAGTCACGATGACCATTATGGGAAGGTAGGACATAAACTTGCCCACGATCCCCGGCCACAAAAGCAAGGGCGTAAAAGCTGCAAGCGTCGTTGCGGTGGAAGACAGGATGGGCCAGAACATCAGCCGTGCCGCCCGGATGAAAGCTTCGCGGCGCGACAGCCCTTCTGAAATCTTTCGTTCCGCATATTCCACGACAACGATGGCCCCGTCCACCAGCATGCCCACGGTCAGGATAAGGCCGAACATGATCATCATGTTAACTGTCATGCCCATGAATTGCAGAAACAGGAATGCCATCATGAAAGAAAGCGGAATGGAAAGCCCGATCATCAATGCCGGGCGGATGCCGAGCAGGGCCACTGTGACGATTATCACCAGCGCCACCGCCGTCAGCACCGAAGATTGCAGTGAACCGAACATCTCGATCGCGGTTTTTGCCTGATCGATCATGTAGGAATGTTGCAACGCGACAGGCCAGCCTTTTGCAATTTCATCGGTCAGTTCGCGCACCTGTTCGGAGAGCTCGACAATGTTCGAACCCAACCGTTTGTTGACCGAAAGCACCACCGCCGGCTGCCCGTTTACCCTTGTATAGACTGTTGCGTCCTTGAAAGTGCGCTGGATGGTGGCAATGTCAGAGAAGGTGACGACGGTTTCGCCGTCCGTCTTGATGGGCAGGTTGAACACGTCTTGGGCAGTCTCGATCAGCCCGGGAACTTCTATGCCAAAACTACCCTGGCCTGTGTCCAGCGTCCCGGCGGCTACCACCAGATTGTTGCGCGCAAGAGCGTCAAACAATTCAGTTGTCGTCAGATTGTAGGATTCCAGTTTGAGCAGATCGACAACGACTTCAAGAACTTCTTCGCGGTCCCCGGACAAATCCACATCCATGACATTGGACAGCCCCTCCAACTCATCTCGGAGATCCCGGCCTGCCTGATAAAGGGCTCTGTCAGAAACTGCGCCGTAGAGCACAACCGTGATCGAGCCGAATTCAGATATGGTGATTTCATTCACGCTCGGGTCGTTGGCATCCTCGGGCAGGGATTGCCCGGCGCGGTCTACTGCATCCTTGGTGTCCTGAAGCGCCTGATCCTTGTCAAAATTAATATCAAACTCGAGCACCACCGAAGCGCCGCCGCTGAAAGCGGTGGAGCGCATGGATTTCACACCGTCAATATTGCGCATTTCTGTTTCCAGCGGGCGCACGAGCAGGCGGCTGGCGTCAGCCGGAGAAACACCGGATTGTGTTACAACGACATAGAGAAAGGGGATATCAATCGCCGGCTGGCTCTCCTTGGGCAGAGATATATAGGCGGATATACCCCCGATCAGCATCACAAGCATGATGGTGAGCACCGTGCGCGGACGGCGCAGGATTGCTTCGAGCATGTCCATCATGATTGCGTCTCCGTTCCGGCTGGTGCCGCATCAACCAACTGCCCATCGCGTACATATTCCTGTCCCAGCGTGATAACATCAACCTGGGTCGGCAAGCCTTTCACCCAGATTCCATTATTATCATCGCCGATAATCTCAACAGGCCTGAATCGGGCCATTCGGTCGACAACGATCTGCACGCCAAGAGTGCCATCAGTTTCAAGCGTGAGGGTTGACTGGGGAATGAGGTGAGCCCTGACAGTTCCCACGTGAATACTGGCACTGGCGGTTACCCCGTCAAGCAGGGTTCCTTGAGAGTTATCCAGTTCGATCTCAAGTTCAAAAGCCCGGGTGGAAGGGTCAGCACTGGAAGATATATATCTCACACGCCCGGCGATTTCCTGCCCGGTTACCATCCTGACGGTTGCAGGTTGATCGATCTGAACCAGATTGATTTTGGTCTCGGCGACTTTGCCGGAGAATAACATCGGGTTGAGTTGCACAATCGTTGCGCATATGTCGCCATTACCCAGCATATCACCTACATTGGCCAGTGGATCCTGGATAGTGCCGCCAACTTCGGCCCGAACCATGGTGTGTTCCAGATCGGTTTTTACGTCATCAAGGCTGGCAAGAGCGGCGCGTAAAGTTGCTTCTGCGCTAGTCAGGGATACTTCGTACTGGCGCGCCGTGTTGGCTGCAACCAGTCCCTTTTCTCGGAGCGAAGCATTGGTTTCAAAGTCTGCCCGTGCCCGCTCCAGAGTAATTTCAGCTTGTGCCAGTGATGCTTCAGCCTGAGCCAGTTTGGCTTCGCGGGTGCCCCGGTCCAGCGTGCAAAGCAGGTCCCCCGGCTCAACTTTCTGGCCCTTGCTCACATGAAGTTCCTGCACGATACCGCTGGTTTCAGCCCGCACCGAAATGGTGGCGTTGGCTTCAGTTTGGCCGCGCACAGCAACCTCTATGTTCATCGGCTGGGCGTTAAATCGCACGGTGCGAACGGATTGCAGTTTTTCCTCAACCATATTCGCAACAGGTTCAATCTGGTCCGTGTTGTTTTCTGCGACTGCCATGCCCGTGCCGGACTCTTCGAGTGTCTGGGGCTGGGAAATCAGGCCCAGGGATATGAATAATTTGCGCACGGGGCCCTCTTCGCCCGGTTCTATCAGGTCGATAATCGCCTGCTCGCCATTTTCGGGGCCATTGCCCCCCTGAATAAGGGTGCCACTGGCCAGCCATCCGGCAATGAGAAGAAGCAGCATCAGTGCGACGCCGTAGGACATGATATAACGCATCATTAAATTATTGCTTCCCTATTGAGCCGCGACTGTTTCTGCTTCATCTGGCAGGGCCAGAGCGATAAGTTCTTGCATATGGGTTGCAAGGTGCTCCCGCGCAACCTTGAGACATTCATATCCATAGTTGGTGACCCACTGGTCATTCGGGGCACCATCGCGTTGGCGGCGGATTTTTTGAATTTGTTCAAGCTCCGCATCCAGCATGTCCAGCCTTTCCTCAATGCGCGCCCTGACCAGGCTGGCGGGCAGTTGCGGCACAAATCTGGCGAACAAAAGAAACTCGCTGCGAAAGACATCTTTATCTAATTTGTTGAATAACGATGCGTGAAAGGTTTCCCGGCCCAGGGGAGTAATCGCATAAATTTTTTTGGCTGGCCGGCCCTGCTGCTGCTCTATGCGAGAGGTCACCAGTCCTTCTGCTTCAAGGCGGGTCAGCGCGGGATAGATGGAGCCAAAACTCGCTGCAACGAAATAGGCGTAGTCCCCTTCAGTTGAGGATTTGCGGATTTCATACCCCGTCGTCTCGCCCTCGTGCAGGATAGCAAGGCACAACGTTGCTACATTCATCAGTTTCCCTCCTGCGAGGTGTTATTCAAACAACCTATGCTTGGCGTGTATATATCAAACGAACATATATCAAGCAAAAACACACCCTTGACGATCACAAATCTGTAATCAGGTTAACACTGCACGTGCATTACATTGTTAGTGTGCTAATTATGTGCTACGCTAAGCTTGAGTGTCAACAGCTTTGTTCTGCGGGCTGTTGCTCCATAAGGTGCCACTCAGGTCAGCTTGACATCGCCTTCACTGCCGACCAGTTCACGGATTTTGTCAGCGGCGCGTTTTGCCAATTCAGCATTGGCTGCAGCGGCGAAATAGGGGTTATAGAATTGCCCCTCCGATTTTCCGTAGGTCAATTCGGTTCCGGCGATGGCAAACACCGTTCCGCCCGCCGCCTGCAATATGGCCTGACCCGCAGCGGTATCCCACTCACATGTGGGTGTGAAACGGGGGTAAAGCCATGCTTCACCGCGCGCCAACAGGCAGAATTTCAGCGATGAACCCACCGACACATTGCCCTTAACATCGAACGCCTCGCACAAGGGTTCAAGCGCCTTGTGCCCGTGGGAGCGCGAAGCAACAATGTTCATCGGCCCGCTCTTTGCAACATTGAGCGGAGTTTTGTTTGTCGGCTTGCCCTCAACCATCTTGTATTCGAAGGCCCCGTCCTTGTCCCCGACGAACAGCTGGCCAAGAGCTGGAGCCAATACAACACCCATGGTGGGGAGTCCGTCCTCGACAAGCGCAATGTTGACCGTAAACTGCCCGTTCCGGTTGATGAATTCCTTGGTGCCGTCAAGGGGGTCAACAACAAAGAACCGCCGCCCCAACTCCGGGATGTGCCCCGCTGCAGCACTTTCTTCTGCCAGCACGGGGATGCCGGTTTTGTTGAGATAGGACAGAATGATTTTTTCCGCCCGTTCGTCGGCAACCGTTACCGGGGAGCCATCCGATTTTGTTTCCGACTGAATGGGCTCAGCATAAACATCCATAATTGTCTGCCCGGCTTTGATTGAAGCCTCAGTCATCATATCAAGCATTTCAGAAGGCATGGTGGGACTCCGCTTGTTTGGATTTGGCTGTGGGGTTCGCCCCCGGCTTAAACAGAAATTTTTATATCAAGACCGATATCCAGAGGCACCGAGGCCATGGTGATTTTGCTTGTCGAGATATAATCGACCCCGGTCGCGGCGATTGCGCGCACATGCTCCAGATCGACCCCGCCCGAGGCTTCAAGTTTTGCCCGACCCCCGTTGAGAGCCACAGCCTTCTTGAGCGTTTTGACATCCATATTGTCAAGAAGGACAGCGTTGGCACCCGCTTCCAGTGCTTCTTCAAGCTGCTCCAGAGTATCCACTTCAATTTCGATAACCACCATTGGTCCGGCAAAGTTCCGGGCAGCCCTGACAGCAGCCCCAACGCTTCCCGCCACCGCAATGTGATTGTCCTTGATCAGGATGGCATCATCCAGCCCGTAGCGATGATTGGTGCCTCCGCCACAGTGTACTGCATATTTCTCAACACTGCGCAGGCCCGGCGTGGTTTTGCGTGTATCACAGATCTGCACGCCTGTTCCGGCAACGGCATCAACAAACCTGCGTGTGTGGCTGGCAATCCCGCTCATGTGGTTGAGAAAATTCAGTGCCACGCGCTCCGCCGACATTAAAAGTCTGGCATTGCCGGAAATTCGCGCCACCTTGTCTCCTTTTCCTACAGCGTCACCGTCCGCCGCAAGCGGTTCAAATTTCATTCCCGGCCCGATCAGCCGAAAAGCTGCTTCCGCCAGATCAAGCCCGGCAACTACCCCGTTTTCGCGCGCATTCATCGTCGCGGTAGCAGTTGCTTCCGGGGGGAGGGTTGCCTGGGATGTCAAATCTCCGGCAAGGCCGAGGTCCTCGCCAAGGGCGTTCAGCACCAGTTTGTCAACCAGCGGCCGTGCCAGTTTGGCCGGATACCGTGTCTTGCTCAGGGGAGGGGGCAGTTTCGGCATTATTGCTTTTCCAGTCGGAACGACTTGCATGTTGCCGCAGGGTTTAACCTTAGGGCAGGTTGCTGGCAAGCGCCCTTAAAATATGCCGCTCAGACGTTCTTCTGCAAAATGCTGATAGTTGCTCCCTCGGCCGCCGCCGAACGCTTCATGGCGTCGATTACCCGCAGGGTTTTCAGGCCCTCAAGGCCACTGACCAGAGGGACTTCCTCGCCGACAATAACCCTGCAAAAATGTTCAATCTGCAGCACCAGCGGGTCGTCCTTGCTCGCCGGAAAGGTTTGCACCTCAACCGGCTCGTGCCAGCTGCGCTTTGCCGGGTTGCGCCAGAGACGATTGGCGGGCAGTTCCAGCGAACCGTGACTGCCCCCGACCAGATAACAGAACTGACCGGTTGGGTGGTACGCGGGATTTTCCTTTGCCGTGAGCTCCCAGCTCCACGGCGAAACCACACTGTCCGAAACGCTTATGGTTCCCAGTGCACCGCTTTCAAAACGCACAATGGCAACGCTGGTTTCCTCGACATCATTATTGCGCATTTCGCCTGATTGCAGGGCCTGAACCTGTTTGATTTCACCGCAAAGGTAACGCAGCAAATCCACATCGTGAATGAGATTGATGAATACCGGGCCGCCACCGGCCTGACTGCGCCAGTCAACGTCAAAATATTCTGGTGGCTTGAAAAACCAGCACTGGGCATTGACCACAACAATGTCGCCTATATGACCATTGGCAATAGTATCTTTCGCCCTGTGGATGAGCGGATTGTGCCGCCGGTGGTGTCCAATCAGCAGTGGAATCCCAGCCGAGTTTGCCGCCCTCACCATCTGCTCGGCCGAAGTTACGTCCGGCGCAATCGGTTTTTCCACCAGTGTGGGAATGCCCGCCTCGATTGTTGCCAGCGCATTTTCCATGTGCATCTTGTTGGGGGTAGCTATGATGATGCCATCGGGCTTTTCTCCGGCCAGATAAGCACCAAGGTCAGTAAACCAACGCACCCCCAGCCTGTCAGCATGGGCTTTTGCAGCTTCGGAAGGGTCAACAATGGAACAGAGTCGGGCGCTTTCAGCGCTGGCGATGGCTTCGGCGTGGCGCTGCCCGATAAGGCCCGCCCCCACGATTGTGATGGAACAGGTTTTTTTCATTTTACCTTGCCCCCTATGGCGAAATTGAAAGCTCGGCCACAAATTCAAAAGTATCACTGCGAAAATAGGAACGGGTGAATTCAACCACCTGCCCGTTTTTCAGCCGTGATGCCCGCTCCATGTATACCGCCGGCTCCCCCGGCGCCGTATCGAGCAACGTTGCCTCTTTGGCCGGGAGCGCGCGCGCTTTTAAACGTTGGGTGGCGCGTACCGGGCGCGCCTGTACCTTGTCCAGCGCTTCATAAAGCGAATGGGTAATCAACTCGGCGCTGGCCAGAATGCTGGCCGGAACCGTTGCATATTCCACGGCCAGCGGAATCCCGTCCCCGATGCGTAAACGATCCAGCCGCAGCACTTTGTCGCCGGGCGTCAGGCCGAACAGCATCACCTCTTCAGGGGTTGGAAAGGCCAGCGCTTTGGACAACCATCTGGCGCTCGGAGCGTGGTTCTGGCTCAGCATATCCTCAGTAAAGCTGGAAAGCAGGCTGAGGGGTTGTTCGATTTTTGGCAGTCCGTCCGAAACAAAGGTTCCCGAACCTCGCTTTTGGCGCAGCAGGCCTTCCTTGACCAGCATGTCGATGCCTTTGCGCACGGTAACGCGGGAGAGGCCGGTTGCTTCCATGATTTTGCGCTCGGCGGGCAGGGCTTCGCCCTCTGTCATTTGCCCCTGGTTTATTGTGCGGCGCAGGGCTGTGGCCAGTTGCATATAGAGCGGTGTCGGTTCGTCCGTGTTGACGCGAAATCCAAGAATTCCGGTGCGGTGCGCATTCTCGCTCATGTTTCCCTTTCCCTTTCAGCAAATCCGGGGCGCAACAGCAGAGTTTCCGCTTTCTTTCCTTGTACGCCGGACACCTTCCAGCATAGCTTTCCCCACACATTGCGGACAAAAGGAACGGGAGTGCTTCGCTCTAAAAGCAGGTGCGCTGCGCGTGTCGGTGACGCCCACATCAAGGCAAACAAAAAAGCGATCTTTTTGATGTTGGCGTAGGATAGTCAGTCTGGTTATCCTTTTCCGAGTTAGACCCAATCAAGTACCAATTACCTTGCGCTTTTGTAGGCGAGTTGGCAAGACCTGCCTGAGAAAAGGATGAAAACAACCAATTGGGGTCCTGGCCCTGGCTCGTTTTGGTTTTTTGTTGCCGGGGTTCGACTAATTTGGTAGCTTATTGGTCTCAATGGGTTGAGCCGGTACTCGACAAAAAACAGAATGGCAACCGATGCGCTTGAACGCATAGACCGTAACATAAAGCAGGCGGGTTCTTCTGGTCGGCACCTTGGTGCCGGATGAGGCCCGCAAAGGCCCCAAAACATATAACGCCAATCTGGGCCTGGCGCTCAAGAACCGAGTTGGTAGAGAAACAAAGAAAATCAGGAAATCATGCTCCATAAAATCACCCACATGCGCAAAGAAGTTGCTGAAATTCCTGAGGCCATTCAAAGATTCTTGACCCTCTCCGGCGGGGCGGCCGGTGAAGCAGCAGAGGCGCTCAAGCTAAAAAACCCGGCACTGATTGCAACCATCGGCCGTGGCTCCTCCGACCACGCCGCCACCTTCCTCAAATATGCCATTGAGCTTTACGCGGGCGTTCCGGTAGCCTCGCTCGGCCCCTCCATCGCCTCCATCTACGGGGCAAAACTGCGCCTGCATAGCGCCGCAACCATTTCGGTTTCACAGTCCGGTGAGAGCCCGGATATCGTCGCTATGGCCCGCATGGCCAAACAGGGCGGCGCGCTTTGTTTTGCCCTGACCAACAATCCAGCTTCCCCGTTAGCCCGGTCCGCCGACCATGCCGTTGATATCGTGGCGGGGCCGGAGCTGTCCGTGGCGGCCACCAAGACTTTTGTATCTTCCATTGTTGCGGGGCTTTCGGTGCTTGCCGCCTGGCAGGATGACAATGCGCTTCAAAGAGCGCTTGCGGACTTGCCCGGCCATGCCGCGCAGGCGCTGAACTGCGAATGGTCTCCCCTCGCAGAAGCTCTCGACAATAACAACTCGCTTTATGTGCTTGGCCGTGGTCCCTCCTGGGCCATTGCTCAAGAGGCCGCTCTCAAGCTCAAGGAAACCTGTTCCCTCCACGCCGAAGCCTATAGCTCCGCCGAGGTAATGCACGGGCCGGTTGAACTGGTGGCGGGCGCTTTTCCGGTGCTTGCCCTTTGCGCCCGTGACGCTGCTGAACAGAGTTCCGTAGAGGCGGCGGAAAAAATCGGGGACAGCGGCGCAAGGGTTTTTCTGACTTCCCGGTTGGCCCGCAACAGCACCAGACTGCCCTTTGCCGCCACCGGGCACCCGCTTACCGACGCACTTTGCCTGGTCATTCCCTATTACGTTTTTGTCGAAGCCTATTCCCGCAGTCTGGGCCTGAACCCGGACAGTCCGGCCCGTCTGAACAAGGTCACCCAGACAAGATGAGTAGAACCCGCGCTCTCACGGCTCCAGGAATTTTTGATGGTGAAAACTGGCACAACGAGGCAGCTCTTGTCATCCGGGACGGGAAAATTTCTGACATTTTTCCTGCTGCGCAGATTCCCCCGGAGACGGAAATCGAGCATCTCCAAGGTGGTTTCCTCGTGCCGGGCTTTGTCGATGTTCAGGTCAATGGCGGTGGCGGCGTTCTGCTTAACAACGAACCCACACTTAAGGGACTTGCAGCAATCTGTGCCGCTCACGTTCGCCTTGGCACTACCGCACTGCTGCCAACACTGATTACCGACACACCCGAAATACGCGACCGCGCCATCGCTGCGGGCATCGAGGCCTGGGAGAACAAAACTCCCGGTTTCGCCGGTCTGCATCTGGAAGGACCGCACCTCTCAATCGCAAGAAAGGGCGCCCATGACCCCGCGCTCATCCGCAAGATGAATGGCGACGATGTTGAGGCGCTGGCCGATGCCCGTGAGAGATTGCCGATTGTTCTGACAACCCTTGCCCCCGAAAGCGTCACCCCGGTGCAGGTGGCAGCGCTGGTTCGGGCAGGAGTGAAGGTCTCAATCGGCCATAGCGACGCCGGGGCCGAAGCGGCCGCCGCCCTGATTGATGCCGGGGCGAGCCTTGTGACCCATCTTTATAACGCCATGAGCCAGCTTGGCGGCCGTGAGCCGGGTCTGGTCGGGGCCGCTCTTAATTCGGGGGGCGTGCATGTCGGTCTTATCGCTGATGGTCACCACGTTTGCCCCGCCTCAATGGAACTGGCTTTACGCGCCAAAAAGGGGCCGGGCCGCATATTCCTCATTTCCGACGCCATGTCGTTCGCCGGGACTGATGAAACCGAATTGGTCCTCAATGGCCGCAGGATTTTAAGGGCAGGGGGCAGGCTGACGCTTAAGGACGGAACCCTTGCCGGTGCTGACCTTGATATGGCGCAGGCGGTGCGGGTGATGCACCAACAGGTTGGGTTGGACCTGAGCGAAGCCTTGCGCATGGCTTCCCTCTATCCCGCGGAGGCTGTCGGACTGAGCGGGGTTGGGGCTCTAAGGGCCGGACACAATGCCAACATGGTCTGGCTCAGCGATGACATGGAAATAATTGCCACATGGATTAAGGGCCAAAGAATAGTCTAGGCTGTACCCCGCAAACCTGAGGGAGCACTCGTGCGATGCGTATTTTTATGTTGAAGTTGCTGCTCGCAATGGCCGGTATTGCCGCTATCACAGGTGCGCTGGCACTGGGTGGGAAAACCCCTGACCGCCAGACCGTAATGCCCCTGCCTGATGTTGACGCACAATTCAGCACTCCCGAAATGGCCTCGGTCGAACTGGGCCGACTGCTGTTCTACGACCCCATCCTATCCGGCAACAGAACTGTCGCCTGCGCTACCTGTCACTTTCCCGATTTTGGCACCTCGGATGGTGTTTCACTGGCCATAGGCGATGGGGGCATCGGGTTGGGGCCAAAGAGAAAGATAGACCCTGAAAACCTGCCTGAGCAGCGCGTCGGGCGCAACGCCCCGGCATTGTTCAACCTTGGTGCCAGTGAGTTTACCGCCCTGTTCCACGACGGAAGGCTTGAGGCGGACGAAAGCCGCCCCTCCGGCATACGTTCCCCCCTTGAGGACAACATGGTGAAGGGGTTCAACTCAATTCTTTCCGCCCAGGCCATGTTCCCGGTGCTCTCCCCCGATGAGATGGCAGGGCATTATTCGGAAAATGAAATCTCCACGAGCGTGCGTCAGGGTCAGTTGACCGGTGAAGGCGGCGCCTGGGAACTCATCGCGGACCGTGTTTCTGCCATTCCCTCCTACAGGGAGAGTTTCAGCACGCTTTTGGGTAATGACAGGGAAATTGCCTTTACCGACATTTCCAACGTCATCGCCGATTTCATCGCCTTTGAGTTTCGCGCCGATAGCGCGCCTTTTGATACCTATCTGCGCGGGGCGGAAAGCCTCTCACCGCTCCAGCTTGCGGGTATGGACCTGTTTTATGGAAAGGCGGGCTGTGCTTCGTGCCATTCCGGCCAGTTCCAGACCGACCAGCAGTTTCACGCAATCGCCATGCCCCAGATAGGTCCGGGAAAGGCCGCGCGCTTTGAAACCCATAACAGGGATATCGGGCGCATGCGCGTGACGGGCAACCCCGACGACGCTTACAGGTTCCGCACCCCCAGCCTGCGCAATGTCGCCCTGACCGCCCCTTACGGCCATTCCGGGGCCTATGCGACGCTGGAAGCGGTGGTGCGCCATCACCTCAATCCGGTTCAGGCTCTTTATGCCTACGACCGCACCCAGGCCCTGTTGCCCGACTTTCCCGGCGCCGCCGACTGGAATGTGCTTGATGACCCGGTTGAACTGGCCGCCATCGCTGCGGCCAGCGAACTGGCACCCGTTGACCTGAGCGAAAGGGAAATTATGGCACTGCTGGCGTTCCTGAACTCCCTCACCGATCCGGTGGCGCTCACCGGGCGGCTCGGTGTGCCCGACACCGTCCCCAGCGGCCTGCCGGTAGCCGGCGGGCGTTAAAGTTTCTCAATCTTCAGGCCATCCCCCGAGCGGGCAAGTCTGAGGATTTGGTTGGTCGCCACACTCTGCCATGGGGAAACTTCCCCACCCGGCCACACCAATCTCAGGCGCACTTCTTCCGCGCTTCCAAGCCCGAAATGGTTGAGCGCCGCCGAGCCGCTGGCGTGCCCGCCCCCGATGGTGAGTTCGCGGAACCAGCTTCTCCCCGCGCTTTCCACTTCAATCCAGCCCCCGATTGCAGCCCGGTTGGGCGCAGGCTGTTCCACCTCGAGTAACAGCCAGTTGCCGGTATTTTCCGTGATATTCTGATAGATTTCCAGCGGCGCACGCCGGTTGACCACTACCAGGTCAAGCAATCCGTCAAGATTGAGATCGCTCAGTGTTGCCCCCCGGCTGCGGGCAAAACTGCCGATTCCTGCTGCCCCCCCGGCTTCAGAAAAATTTCCGTTTTCATCCTGTATCAGCAGGTTGTTGGGGTCCTTCATGGCGGCGGAAGGCATCTCCTCCACATTGCCCTTGGCAATGAATATGTCTGCGCGCCCGTCATTCTGCACATCACCGAACTCGGTCTGCCAGCCGGTGGAGGGCCGCCCATCATCCCCCATATAGGGGCGCTGGGCGGTGGTGCCGCGTTCATAGGTTGCGTCCACGAACCAGGGGCCTTCGGCATCAAGGTTCAGGGACTGGAATTTCTGGTCGCCCATGCTCGACAGCATCAGTTCGGGAATGCCATCCCCGGTGATGTCGCGGCTGGCAATACCCATGCCCCAGAGCATGAACTCCTGCCAGTTGTCGGCCTTTCCATAAAGGCGAGGGCCCCCCTCCATGGCCCACATCTGTTCCGAGCCGCCGCGCACATAATAGTGGCGGTCATTGCTGACCCTGAGGTCCTGCCGTCCTTTGCGCCCCCAGTCCGAGAACAGCATGGAGAGCGTGCAATAACCCGGAGAAAGTGCCAGCGGGCGGCCATAGGCTTCTCCCCCGGGCCGGTAGAGGGAATTGGTGTCGCACGCTTCAAACGGCCCCTCGGGGTTGCCGCGGTCCACATAATTGCCCACGGCAAGAGTTGGCAGGATCTGCCCTGCTTCCCAGGTGGCCGAAAAAGCAGTACTCCATTTGTCGGGGCTTTCAAACCCCAGTGCCTTGGGGAATTCCGCAAAATTGCAGTCCCCGGTTCCGCGCAACAGCTCGTTCTGACCGACCCTGAGCACCATCAGGTCCATGATGGTATCTCCGTCCACATCCAGCGGGTAAGCGCCGGTGACACCGGTCAGCTTCAGCGCCTCGGGTGTTTTTTCTTCATAGGCAACCGCCCCGCCGCGCCTGTCGGTCACGTTACGAAAAAGCGCACTGGCGTTTTCACCTCCGGCAACGAACAATTCGGGGAACAGGTCGTTGTCGCAGTCAAATGTTGCCACGCCTCCGCCCACAAAAAACTCCCAGCCTCCCTCATATTGATGGGTGATGCCAAGTCCGGTACTGCGGTTTTCAAACAACGGGGCCGCTTGTATGCCCGGCATACCCACTTGCGCGCTGGCTGCCAGTGACAGAACTGCCAGAACATGCCTAGCTTGCATCTGATGCCAGCCCCTCAAGGGCAATTTCGGTCACCGCTTCCATGGCGTAAACTGCCGCTCCCTTGGCCCACATCAAATCGCCCCACTTGTGAATGCGCACCTCGGGAGGCGGCACATCAATCTGTACCACCGAGCTTTTCATATTCTCGATAACCTCTCCGGCATAGAGATAGTCAAATTGCATGCGTTCCCCGGACAGGATAATCAGGCCGGGGTCAAATATATTGACCACATTGGCCAGTCCCAGCGCAAACATTTTTCCGGCACGCCTGAATATCGATTGTGCAGTCTTGTCTCCGGCCTTGGCCTTGTAAAACAGCGCTGAAACCTGCTGGTCGGCATTGTCTGTGCCCGATGCGCTGGCGCTCAGATTGGCTTCGCGCAATAACGCATAGTCAGCCACGTAAGCCTCGAGACAACCCCGCTGCCCGCATCGGCACAGGGCTCCATCTAAATGCACTTTTGTATGCCCGAACTCAGCACCACACCCTCTTGCGCCACGATAAATTTTTCCGTCGATCACAATGCCCATGCCAACGCCCTGCTCGATGGTCACCACGATGAAATTGTTTACGTTGCGTCCCAGGCCAAACCATTGCTCAGCAACAGCCACAAGGTTCACATCATTGTCAATGAAGAAGGGGAGGGAGATTTTTTCCTCAAGCAGGGGGCGAAGGGGCAGGTTACGCTCCTTCAGGGTGGGTGACCAATGCACAAACCCCCGCCGCGCATCGATGACCCCTGCGAGGCCGATGCCGACACCGGAGAGATCCCCGGGCTTTAGTCCGATTTTTGCTGTTGCCTGATCAAGCAGGTCTTCGATGAAGTGCACAATTTCATTCTGGTCGGGTATTTTTCGGGGCAGCCTTTGAGCATGTTCGCCCTGTAATTTTCCTTCAAAATCCATAAGGGCGACCGTGGCGTTCTTGTCCGCCAGCTTCAGCCCTGCTACCAGATGTGCTCCCCCCCGGATCTTGAGGCCCACACGGGGGCGCCCCCGTTTTGCATCGCGCTTGGGATTGTCTGGCGCAATTTCTTCAATCAGTCCGTTAATCAGCAATTCCCCGGTGATCGTTGTCACAGTTGCCGGGCTGAGGCTGGTAGCCTCGGCAATGTCAATACGGGCAATCCGCTCTCGGTTACGGATGGTTGCCAGCACCAGACGGCGCCCCGACTCCCGCTGGTCTTCAACTTGCCTTGTCTTCATGTTTTGCTCTGCACTCACTCTCAGACATATGCTGTTTGCACGGCAATGATAAGAACTTATATTAATTTGACGAGTGAATTATATAGTGTTATTCGAGTTGTAACTCAAGGGGGAAGTGCATTTTCGCCCTTCGGGTTTTGGAATTCTCAGGAGGAATATCATGAAAAAAATTGCAATCTTTGCTGCTGCCATTTTGACGGCGGGAATTGCAGCTGCGTCAGTAACTACCCCGGCCCTGGCCGGAAGCCACGGTATTACCGTGGGCGTCAGCTGGTCAAATTTCCAGGAGGAACGCTGGAAAACGGACGAGGCCGCCATCAAGGCCGCTCTTGAAGCTGCGGGTGCAACCTATATTTCAGCCGATGCCCAGAGCTCTTCGGCAAAGCAGCTCTCGGACATCGAAAATCTGATTGCCAGTGGTGCTGATGCGCTGATCATTCTGGCTCAGGACGCTTCAGCTGTCGGTCCCGCAGTAGATGCCGCCGCTGACGAAGGCATTCCGGTCATCGCTTACGATCGTCTGATCGAAGACAGTCGCGCATTTTATCTTACTTTCGACAATGTGGAAGTGGGACGTATGCAGGCTCGCGCTGTTCTTGCCGTCCAGCCGACCGGAAATTATGTGATGATCAAGGGTTCGCCCACCGACCCCAATGCCGACTTCCTTCGTGGTGGTCAGCAGGAAGTCTTGCAGGCGGCTATTGACGCTGGCGACATTACCATTGTTGCCGAAGCCTATACCGATGGCTGGCTGCCGGCCAACGCCCAGCGCAACATGGAGCAGATCCTCACCGCGCAGGACAATAATGTTGACGCGGTCGTTGCCTCCAATGATGGCACCGCGGGCGGTGTTGTTGCAGCGCTGACGGCTCAGGGCATGGAAGGCATTCCGGTCTCGGGTCAGGATGGCGATCACGGCGCGCTGAACCGCGTGGCCCTTGGTACCCAGACTGTTTCTGTCTGGAAGGATGCACGGGCACTGGGTAAAGCGGCTGGTGAAATCGCTGTTGCCCTCGCCGGTGGTGCAATGGCTGGCGATATTGAAGGCGCAGGCAAATGGACTTCCCCTGCCGGAACCGAAATGAACGCCATGTTCCTGGCGCCGGTTCCCATCACCCAGGCCGATCTCGACATCGTGATTGATGCGGGCTGGATCACCAAGGACGCACTGTGTGCAGGTGTTGCAGCGGGCTCTGTTGCCGCATGCGACTAGGCTGACAAACGCTCCCTCTCTGTTCTGATTTGACAGAGGGGGAGTTTTTTATTTTTTTGACTGGCAATGTTAATCCTGCGCCTGGCAGATGGACTCGGCACGGGTCATCTCGGGCAAGGATCCTAACGAAAAGTGCATAAAACCATGAAGAGTAAACTGGGAAGGTTTTTCGGCAGTCTTGGGCTCGATGCCAGGCTGCTGGGCATGGTGGGGGCGTTGGCCTTGCTCTGGCTCATGTTCGACCTGATCACTGGGGGCAGGTTTTTGACCCCGCGCAACTTGTTCAACCTGTCTGTCCAGACCGCTTCAGTCGCCGTCATGGCCACAGGCATGGTATTTGTAATTGTCACCCGCCATATTGACCTTTCGGTCGGCTCGCTTTTGGGGTTTGTGGGTATGCTGATGGGGGCTCTCCAGCTCTATATCCTGCCCGATCTGCTGGGGCAGGGCCATTGGAGCATCTGGATCATTACCGTCCTGTTTGGCATTGCCGTAGGGGCAACAATTGGTGCCTTTCAGGGTTGGATAATCGGCTACCTCACCGTGCCGGCGTTTATCGTAACTCTTGGCGGACTTCTGGTCTGGCGCGGTGCTGCCTGGTGGGTGACGAGGGGGCAGACGGTTTCCCCTCTGGATGATACCTTTACTCTGCTGGGGGGCGGTTCAGCGGGCACCTTGGGTGCCAGCCTCAGTTGGGCAATCGGCGTACTCGCAACAATTGCCGCCGTTCTGGTGATGCTGGCCAGCCGCAGACGCAAAAGCAGGCACGGTTTTCCGGTCAAGCCCATGTGGGCAGAGTTTGCCGTTGGAGGCATTGTCAGCCTGCTCATTCTTGGGTTTGTCTTTTTGATGAATTCCTATCCGCTGCCCCGGCGTGCTGCCGAACGTTATGCTCAGGCCAATGGCCTGGAAATACCGGCCGAAGGGTTGTTCATTGCCCATGGCATCGCCATCCCGGTAATAATCGTGCTCGTCGTGGCGCTGGTCATGAGCATCATTGCCAGGCGCACCCGTTTTGGGCGTTATGTTTTTGCAACCGGGGGCAATCCCGATGCCGCTGATCTTTCCGGCATCAAC
>Ga0256839_1002319_pt1 | contig 21365 bp, 25 predicted proteins | sample 354166metaG_FD_185968 | JGI IMG/M metagenome (GOLD analysis project Ga0256839, IMG submission 185968) | Hydrothermal vent microbial communities from Mid Atlantic Ridge, Atlantic Ocean - 354-166 | ecosystem: Environmental > Aquatic > Marine > Hydrothermal vents | place: Atlantic Ocean: Mid... | reverse complement strand
TAATACTTTTAGTGTTGACATTTCAACCCTTATCTTTAAACTTTTTTCATTAACTGTTCCATGGTGTCATTAAAATAAACTACAACGCCATCAAAACCTCAGGGTTAGAATTGGCAACATTTAGCAACACTCTTGCAGGACCTTCTGGTCTTCTTCTGCCTTGTTCCCAGTTTCTTAGTGTTGCCACAGAGATATTGAGAAGTTTTGCAAACTCGTTTTGTGTCAAATGAAACTTCGCTCGTATCTGCTTTGCATCGGGTTCGTCAATGTAAAATGTACGGCTTGGTGTTACTTTTTTAGCTAGTATCTGTTTAGCTTCTTTTGTACTATTTAATAGTTCGTTAAATGCTTTATCATCCATGACTAGTCCTCCATAAATATTTTTCTAAGCAAGGCTATCTGCTTAGGAGTTAGGTCTTCTGTTTTACTTTTTTCATATACATATATCATAAGCAACAGACTCTCTTTTTCATGATAGTAGTAGATATTACGAATACCACCACTTTTACCACGACCTTTTAGCTTCCATCTTACTTTACGAAGACCACCTGAACCTTTTATGACATCGCCACCTTTAGGGTTGGCCACCAAAAAGTTTTGTAAGGCCTTATATTCATCATCAGTCAAAATTCTCGTTATCTCTTTGGTAAAGATAGAAGTCTCTGCTATTTCCATAGGACTATTATAGTGAAAACTATTTTATAAGTCAATGGCGTACTAAATCTCACACATACTCCCCTCTCCCACACAAAAGCGTAAACTCACACCACTTACACCGCTGCAAGTCCTCACACTTTTCAGCCACGAACCCCTTAGTTTGTTTGAGTTCTATGATAACTTCTGAGAGTCTTTCATTTTTCTTTTCGAGTGCTGTTATCTCTTCTATCTCCCCACCTTCAAAGAGCTTTACAAACGCCAAAGTAATGTTTTGGTACTTTGGGCTTAATAGGTGGTAGTAGATACTCATTTGTAGGTCGTTAAGCGTCTCAAAATTTTTGGTTTTTTGGGCTTCTTTGGTGCTACCACTTTTGTAGTCTAGCACTAAAGTGTGCGTAGGGTTTTGATCTATGCGGTCTATGCGTCCTTTGAACCTAAGTCCGCCTATCTCACCTGAGAACTCTTTTTCTCTCTCTACTACTTTCCACTGGGCATTAAAGTGTGCTACTTGTGACGCTATATAGCCTTTTAGTTTGGCTTTCCATAGGAGTTTTTTGTAATTGGTAGAGGCATCATCAAAAGGGAGTAGCTTATCTAGCAATATATCGATGTTTTTTTGCATCTCTTCTTTAGTAGCATAGCTATCATGTTCTCTGTGTAGATGGTCTAGTAGCGAATGTAAAAATGCACCCTCGTTTAGCTCGTCATCCTCTTTGGCTTGTAGCTTTTGAAGGTATCGGTAGTAGTACTTGCGTTTACACTCTAGGTAAGTTTTTAGGCGTGAGGCTGACCATGTGATGGCAGAGGCATCAAAGTTTTCTACCACAGGATCACTCTCTGCTTGCATCTGACTCTTTTCGCTATAGAGCAGGTCAAACTGTGCTTGTACTGGCTTGGCTTCACCCAAGCCTAGCTCATAGAGAAACTTTGAGGGTAGCTTGTTGTCTGAGGTACTATAAAGTATAACGGATGTTTTGGCTTGTTCTAGTAGGCGTTTATAGTACTGCTTCTGTAAGGCTTCTCTATCGTGTTTAGTAGGCAGATTGGCAAAGGCTCGTACTTGTGAGTTGAGGAACTGGTCTTTACTCGATGTGGCAGGGACTACACCTTCGTTGAAATCTACGATGACCACACCTTCAAAGCTAACCCCTCTAGTCTCTAGCACACCCATCACCGTCACCAAGCCACCACGGACATCGTCCATCGTCACTTTACTTAGAGATTTTAGCCATAAAAAGAGCCATTCATTTTGTGACATCTCTTCATCCTCTAGTACTTTAATGAAATGCAAATACTTTTCATACACGCGTTCGTTAAACTTCTCTTTCTTTTCACTATCAACAAGTGGGCTTTCATGTAAGCCTAACCCATTTATCACAGAGAAAAAATCAACTGTCTTTATTTTTTTACTACTCGCCAATGCATCTAAAGCTTCTATGTTAAATCCATAGCGTTCAAGTAACTTTTGACTCTCCTCTTCTCTACTTTGCCAGTACCTATAGAGTGCCTCTAAAGATTTATAAACACGTCCATTGCTATAGTCATACCCCATAGCGAAGTTTAGGTTGTTGTGTGTGTCAAAAAGTGTGAAGTGTTCTTTAAAACTCTCATCAGGCAAGATGAGGACTATCTCTTCTGGGCTTATACCAGAGAGTACCATCTTCTCTATCTCTTTAAACGCAATAGCTACCTGTTCTTGGCGTTCTTCCACTGCATAGACTTGTGCTTCAACGCTGTCATCATTGTTTATAGCCTCTAAGACTTCTTTGGTTGATAAAGAGAAGTGTATATGTTTGTTGTTGGGTAGTTTAATGCCTAGTGCTTCAAAACGCTGTTGCATCTTCATGTTGAACTTGCTTGTACTGTAGTGCAATGTGAGTGCTACTTGTTTTGCAATCTCTTCCAAAAGTGACAACTCAAAATGGCTTAGATACCCTGCTAAGTGTATTTCCATACTTTCATAACTACTTAAAAAACCTTCATTGAGTCTGTAACTACTAGGAATGAACGCCTTATCTGTCAGCCCTTTAGCATCAAGCAAAGTATGATAGTTTGAGAGTAACCTTTCCAATATCTCTAGGTGCGTGCCAAACTCTGCGTAAGCATCTGCCTCTGACAAAGTACTGAACCTTACACCTTCTCCTGCCAACTCTTCAAAAAACTTAAACAAAGCATCACTTTTAGTAAAAAATCGTACCAAGGACAAATCTAACTTCAAATCTTCAAAGGCATCAAAAGAAGCTGCTTTACGTAAAAGTAAAATGCGTTGCAAAGGGTCAATTTGTATTTTATTTTCAAGCAGTATGGCACGTTGTTCAAACTCATCCATACGCATAAGCGTGGGTAATAAACCATCTTTGGTTTTGTGTTTTTGACTTATGGTGCGTAAGGCTCTGGATGTTGGGTAAATATGGAGTTCGTTCATGGACAAATTATAACATAATCACTTATAGGATGTGGTTTCCACCACATTTTTTAAATAAAGGGCACCTCTAAAAATACTTCTACAATTTTAAGTATGCAGGAAGTTGTAAGTATCCTATAGTCTTTTCATCCATTATTGCTCTTAATTGCAACGTATACCGTCCTTCCTTTTTTATCTCAACACTAACCTTGTAAACACCGCCTTGAAAGGGCACGTTTTCTACCATGATATCATCTACTCTTGTATGTGGTCGTGTAAGTAAAAAACTCACATTAGCATCATCAACTACTATTCCTTCTTTTGTCTGCACATTGTAGGTAAAAGTATTCTTTCCTTTTGAAAGCTTGATGACATTAGGCTGTGGTAATTTTGAGTTTACATTGTCCAACATCACCATAGTTTCTGCATCTTGTATTGCTATAGTATACAAGGCATCAAAAGCATATTTCTTTGTCAAAACATCATTGATGTATCTATCAGCATTTTGATACTTCATCATATAGTTATTGACCTCTTGCACAGGCAAAGAATTGGCTGATTTTACTGTCCAAAAGCTCAGTGTCAACGCCAGTAATAAAAAGCCCACAATCATATGAGGCCAGTAGGTTTTTTTACTCTTTGCTTGCATTTTTTCTCCTCGTCCAGTATGGTCTTAGTACAAATATCCAAAGCAATACAGCTGTACCGCTATAGATTAATACCCTAAGTATAGTCACCATTGTACCCATCTCATCGGGTATCGTTTTAGTGAGTTTTACTCCTTTAGCATCTGCAATGTTATCTGCTAACTCTGAGTATGTTTGAAGGACTGCAATGTTAAATTTATCTTCATCTGTATTACTGTCTTTGATAGCTACTATGTTTATGCCTGCATCTCGTACTTTTTCATAATCATACATCGCTCTAACTACATCAGAAGAAGGAATAATCCCTACTCTTCCACGTACTTCAGATTTTGCTGTAATCGTAGCATAAGGAGCAAAGATAAACACCACATAGGGTATGGTCAAATTTACCTCATACCCCTTAGTATACTCTACTAAGTTAAAGCTTTCAGGAAAGTGTTCGTTTGTGGCAATTGCATAGGCATTTACGCCTGTATTTTGATGAAGTTCTTCTCCTATACTGTCTAGTATGTTAACTGCTTCAATCTTTAGTAAGTCATTACGTAAGAGTGATGATGCATTAAGTAGAGAGGATACAAATATAGCCAGCAAGGCTCCCCTTGCAGCTATTTTAATCATAACTAACCAACGTAAAGAAGCCTATCCGTAACTGATAAAAAAACAGCACCAATAGCTGCACCAATCATGCAAGCTATAAGGACTTTATCCATATATTTAATCATTTTTCATCCTTTGTTTGTCTTGGTTGAAATGCAAAGTTTTTATTGTCTACTGATATCTTTTTAAGATTATTGACATCTCTAATAGGTGCAGGGTCATATGGTTTTTTAGCTGACTTTTGTTGAATAATGACCGCTTGAGACATTAAAACTGCCCAAATAAACAAAAGTCCGAAAATAGAGATTAAAACCCCAAATATCCCATGAAACCCAAAGACTGATCTTTTTGTATTTTCTGCCATGCTTTCTCCTTACTTTGACAAAGACTGGATATATACAGTCAATGCTTTTTCTTGTACAGGTGTAATGAGCGTTTTAAATGCTGGCATTGTACCAATCACACCTTTTTTACCATTTTGAAGCACATGATTCATAAGTGCGTCATCGTAAGCTACTAAGTTGGGAGCCATTCCGCCATTACCTTTACTGTCTGCCCCATGACATGAAGTACACGCTACATAGGAAGCAGGTGCTTCACCTTTAAGTCCATTAGCAATATATGCTGCTATATCTTCAGCATCTTTACCGCTTGCCATTCCTGGAGGCATTGCACCCATAGCATAGTCTAGTTGATTTGAACCATTATTAATAGCGTCTAAAACTTGTTCTTTACTCATGCGTGCTGTGAAATCTTGTGCACGACCAGAAAGACCATCGCCTGTTGCACCATGACACTGTGAACATTGTACTAAAAAGATAGATTCTCCCATCTCTTTTAGTGTTGTTGCATCTGCATTTTTATGCTGTGCTTCAAACTTTGCATTATACGCGAGTACTTCTTCATTGTACTCACCTATTTGACTATATGCATTGGTTGGATAGCCTAAAAATCCATACCACATAGACCATATAAATGTAGCCAAAAATGAATATGCCCATCCAGATGGAAGTTCATTTTTATATTCACCTATCCCATCCCAAGATTCATCTGCCAGTTCGCCACTTGGGGTGTCTGTTTTCATTTGGTGAATGTACTTTGTTGTTACAGCTGCAGTGATTACGGCTATAGCAATAGCACCACCCATCGTTATAGCATTTACAAAATCATCTACTATATTAATATCTAAACTCATTACTACATAAATTGTTGCTATGATTAAAATAGCTGCAAAAGCCAATGCTTTTATCATTAATGCATTCATTTATCTTCCTCCTTATACTCTCTCTTTGAAGCGGGCTTATCTTCTACAGGCGTACTTGTCACTTCATCATCTAGTGCAATATTCCCATATTTTTCATAATCACGCTCGCCTCTTTTTTCTGACCTGTATAGATGTATAATATACCCATACAACATCACAACCAAAAACATGCTCATAAAGAAACTCCCATAACCCTGTAAGTCTCTAATATCCATCTTTTTTCCTTACTTTAAACTATTTAGGTATGCGATGAGTGCAACCACTTCAGGTACTTTACCTTCAGCTATTGATTTTGTTACTCGCTCATCTTTCATATCTGCAGCAATGACTTTAGCCTCTTCAAGCACTTTAGGTCTATGTGCATCCCAAGCAGCTCTTGTCCCTTTAAATTCAGGACCATACGGTGTATGAAATGCATTTTTAACCGTCACAGCTTCTGCATATGCCGTCTCTATATCTGCCTCATTTTCAAACTGGTGATCATAAGCAGGCATAATAGAGCCTGGTACAATCGCAGGAGGATTCAACATATGTGCCTCGTGCCAGTCAGTAGTACGGTAGTTACCTATACGATGTAAATCTGGTCCAGTTCGCTTAGATCCCCAAAGAAACGGTCTATCATAAGCATATTCTCCCGAAAGTGAGTAGTCACCATAACGGTCTGTCTCTGACTTAAAGGGACGAATCATTTGTGAGTGACATGATTGACAATTGTCTTTCATATACACATTTTTACCTGCAAGCTGCAAAACAGTACGTGGCTTCATATCTATAAGTGGTCTTGACGACTCAGAAAAATTTGGCACTATTTCCAGTAACCCTGCAAACGAAATAACGATAGATATACCCGCTGCAAAGAAGAACGGGTTTCTTTCTAACCAATGAAAAAACATCTTATACCCTCCCTGTTGCCATAGGCGTTTTAAACTGTGGTTCTTCCGTAAGCTCTCTACCTACAGTCCAAGTTTTATATATATTGTACGCGAACATCATAAATCCTGTTAGGTACATCACGCCTGAAAGTGCTCTAATCACATAATATGGATGAAGTACAGTCACTGTATCTATAAACGAGTACATCAAGTTACCATACTCGTCTACTGCTCTCCACATCATACCTTGTGTGATACCTGCAATCCACATAGACGTGAAATACAATACAACTGCGGTTGTCTGCAACCAAAACTGCCACTCTATAAGCTTTCTAGAGTAAATTTCTCTTTTAAACATACGTGGTGCCATGTGGAAGATAGATGCCATAATCATAAACACAACCCAACCTAAAACACCATCATGTACGTGCCCAGGAATCCAGTCTGTAAAGTGTGCAATAGCATTAACCGATTTTATCGCTTGTATAGGTCCTTCAATGGTAGAAAGCATATAGAATGTAGATGCCAATACCATGAATTTAATCAGTGGATTTTCTGTAAGCTGATTCCACTCACCTTTCATGGTAAGAAGCATGTTGATTGCTGAACCCCATGATGGCAAAATAAGTACTATAGAAAATGCAGAACCCATGGTCTGCATCCAGTCAGGAACAGTCGACCACAAGAGGTGGTGTGAGCCCGCCCAAAGATACACAAACATAAGTCCCCAGAAAGAAAGTAAAGATAATTTATATGAGTATATCGCTTGTCCTGACTCTTTTGGAAGGAAGTAGTAAATCATACCTACTATGGGTACCGTAAACCCAAATGCAACTGCATTATGTCCATACCACCATTGTACTAGTGCATCATTGGTTCCTGCATACATAGAAACAGAGTGTAAAGGATTACCTAGACCCTCTGTAGCAAAGTAAGTAGGGATTGCCATATTATTAAAAAGATATAGCATAGCAATACCTAAGAAACATGCTAAGTAGTACCATACAGAGATATAAAGTGCTTTTTCACGTCTAATGCCTATGAGTCCCATCATATTTAAGCCCCAAAGAACCCATACGATGACTACAACGATATCAAATGGCCACTCATACTGTGCATATTCTTTAGAAGAAGTCACACCAAAAAGTAATGAAATTGTAGCTGCAAGTGCCCCAACAAAATAAAGCCAAAACTGAATGTTACCTATGACCATCAAAAACCTTGACTCTGCCATAGAAACCTTTAGAACTCTTTGTCCTATATAAAACCATGTGGCAAAAATACCAGAAACCGTAAATCCAAAAACTGCCGTATTTGTGTGGATAGGTCTAAGTCTTGAAAATGTCCCGTACTCTCCCAATAGATAGTTTAATTCAGGAAATGCCATTTGAGCCGCGATAAGCGTACCAATAAGCATAGCCAAGAATCCAAACAAAATTGTCAGAAACGTAAACTTTTTTGCCAATGAATAATCATATTCCAATGCTGCATTTGATTGCATACATACCCCTTTATATAAATTCTAATGTTATAAAGAAATAACATCCTTGTCTATTATATTATGTTTAGAATATTGAATACTTAATCTATATCAAGAAAAATGGAATTTAAGGCAAAGAAGGGTAATTTGAGCATAATTACTATGATGATTGTGTGTAATCATATTGCTTTAATCGTCAATTTTATTGATTAAAATAAGACAATTTTTGTCTTTTTACTGTTCAATTTTACCTAAAGTCTCAAGAAAATGGTCAACTAAAACCAATTTTTCATACTTTCCCATAACCCTGTTTTAATACCTTTATCTTCATTGTCTAAAATGGTATATTGTTCACAAGAAACTTTCAACCCTAAGTCGCAACCTTTTTGATAAAAGCTTTTTTCTATTGACCTGTTTTTTACTACTCCAAATCCACCACGATACATAATGGCTACATTATGGCAAGCATCAGGGCTTTTCAAATCACAAGCTTTTTCATAAAATTCTCTGGCTTTTGTATCATTCTGTCGTACATCATGTCCGTCACGGTAAATAGTACCTACTGCTTCGCATGCTGTTTTGACACCTCTATTACACGAATCTGTCAAATATGGTCTAGCTGCACCGTAACTTTTGTCTATCAAATAGTTTTCACCTAATTTATCACAGGCTTTTATTTCACCATAGACACAGGCTTTTCTCATGTAACTTGTGCCTTCTTTCATGCTTTCTTGATTTCCTATATTCTTTCCAGTCGTTAACTGTAAGGCTAAAGCATAACAAGCATCTACATCATTGTTTTTACAAGCTTCAATATATGCAGTTTTATCAAATCCAAAAAGTATACTAATGGTTCCTATGAGTATAAAAAATATTTTCTTATCCATTTTTCTCTCTCTTGTCTCTTTTTCCATTATCTCTTTGCATGGCTTCAAGTAAATCTTTGTTTTGCTCTTTCATTTCCTCAAATGCATTGAGCAAGAATGTATGTAAATTTTCATCTTCAACTCTTTCTTCTAATGCCTGACCATAGTGCTTAAAAAAATCTCTATACGGTGATGCCCCAGAGGAAAGTACCAATGGCAAGTCTATATTTGGAAAATAACTACTCCAAGATGGCTGAATTTGTCTTATTACTTTATTATTGTTTATAAAAGTTAAAGCAAAGATTAAAATCATGACCATAGAAAGAAAAACAATATAAAATATAATAGCCTGTGCAATGCCAAGCATAGCAAACATACTAGGATTAAAAATACCAATATATAGTAATATTGGCAAGGAAATAAAAAAAGCTACCACCCATTTTGAAGAGATCCCATCTATTGGAGCTTGGCTAAAAATGACTCTTTTTTTAACTTTTGTATCTTTGGTTTTTACCAAAGTTGCCAATATTGTTTTAAGTGAATAATCTTTTTCTTGCATAAAATACATTCCTTTGAGTTTAATTTTTACTAGATATGGTGTTTAATATACTCATCAATACTCAAAAGAATAATCACACCTAAAAAAGATGCATTGATTTTCCAAAATACAGAACGTGCATTAGACAGTTGAAAACTTTCTTTCAATAATTCTAAAGATGATATAAATGCAAAAAGAGCAATCATACTAGTCAAAATAATAGTTGTTGTGTATGGTTCAAAAACGGACACCATAAATATGCCTGCTTGTATCGTAAATACAAGCCATACAAAAGTAAGTCTCTGTAGACTCGCCTGCCCAAATAGACGCATCGCCGTAGGATAGCCACCATCTTTGTAGTCTCCATGAAAAAGCATCACAAGTAACCAAAAGTGTGGTACCTGCCAAATGAAAAAGTAGAGTGCCAAAGAAAGAAACTCTAGCTCCATGAGTGAATTACCTGCAACAAGCCAGCCTATGACAGGAGGAATCACACCAAGAATGGCTCCAGGTACTACGGCAAGAGCGGACTTCTTTTTTAGTGGCGTATACATGAGGTTATACCATATAAATGCAAACATAAAAATATTGATACCCGTAAGCCCAATAAGGCTATAAATAAGTATCATAGAAAATACAATTAAAATAGTAGAAATAATGTACCCTGTATTGGGTGACATTCTGCCCGCAGCTATGGGGCGATTTTTTGTACGTTCCATCTTGGCATCTTCTTTATACTCTTGCACTTGATTGAGTGTAGATACACCCATAGCAACCAAAAGTACAGAGAAGGTAGCAAGTAACATGTCGAATCCAACCTCTCCCTTTGCCATAATATAGGCAAAGAGTGCGGAAAGACTTACCGCAAAAGAGAGGATAAATTTTGTAACTACGAAAAAGTCTTTTATCATTATTTAGCTGACTGCATATACTTAACAAGCTCATCAACATCTGCATCTGGAAGTGCAAATGGTGGCATTACACCTGGGTAGAACCCCTCAGGTACATCTTTATCTGGAGCAACGATTGCATCTTTCAAGTATGCTGTGTCATATTTAGCCCCGATACCTTTAAGTGTTGGTCCCACAAGTGTTGTGTCTGTGTCGATTGAGTGACATCCTGCACATCCATTGTCTTCATAAAGTGATTGACCTTTAGACATTTGAGGAGCAGATGCATCTTCAAATGGAGACTTTGCAGTACTCTCAAACCACTTGTCGTAGTCTTTTCTTTCCATCACGACAATCTTAGAATACATATATGAGTGAGCAGTACCACAGTACTCAGCACATTCTACTTCATATTCTCCAACCTTAGTTGCTTCAAACCATTGTTTCGTCATACGTCCTGGTACCACATCTTCTTTCATGCGAAATGCTGGTACATAGTAGGCATGAATAACATCATTAAGAGGTGCTGTCATTTCTAAGATGATTTTTTGGTCTTTAGGAACATAAAGTCCTCTTTTAACATCGCCAATTTTTTTATCGTAAACCGATGTAACCTTATGAACATGCCCAGCTTTATTTGCTGGATACTCATATTTCCATTTCCATTTAGAACCTTCTACTTGTATCACGATACTCTCTGACTCTGCTGGCATTGTTCGCAGTGTCTTCATGGAGGTATATCCATAGTAGAAAAGTACCATCATCAGTGCAGTTGGAATTAGGGTCCATGCGATTTCGAGTGGTGTATTGTGTGAATAATTTTTAATATCCTCATCTTTTACATTGCTCTCTCTATATTTCCATGCAAAGTAAAACATAGGTACAAGTACTGATAATCCTAATACGATTGAAATCCAAAAGTTTATCCAAAATGCTTGGTCAAAATCAGATGCAAAGGTTGCTGCCATTGAATTAAACCCGCTTAGCGTATTGTTAATATCTACTGTATTGTTAATATCCATGTTGCCTCCTTAGTGTGCTGTTTTTACTGTAGGTATATGACCTTCAGTAGGTGTTATGGGAGTTGTAATATGACTCTCATCTTTAAATTGGAAGTTTTGTATATCTACCCCAATAACAATTGCAAAAAATGTAAACACAATAAAAAGTGAAAAAGCACCCATCCAAGTAATGAGTTTATCTCCTCTTAAGTGCATATAAAACATTATAATCAGCCATGCTTTCACAACTGCTATAAACATCTGTGCCAAAAAATTTGACTCAGTCATAAACATATGTGGTTGCACAAATGTCACTGCGGTAAGCAATAAAAGTCCAATGAGAACTTTATAATATTTTAATCTTTCTTTTTTATAATCTATAGTATTAGTGTCCACCTGTAACTCCTCCTGCCCCAAGCATATAATAATACGGAAATACAAATACCCAAATAAGGTGTACAATATCCCAGTATAAAGCAATGTTCCAATATAGTATATGGTGCTCAGGTGTTACTTTTTCTGCATTTATACGTTTAAGTAACCAAAGCATAAGACCAATACCAATGATGATGTGAAAACCGTGAAGTCCAGTCATTGTAAAGTACATTCCGAAAAATAGTTTTTGACCAAATGGCAATGATGATTCAGCTAAAAGCTGGTCATGCATTAAGAAGATTCCATGATTATACTCAGCTGTCCATTCAAACCCTTTGATAACCAAGAAAGCTATAGCTAGTAGTATGGTTGCCCATATCATTAGCTTCGCACCCTTTACATCGCCGACTCTCATCTTGAGTAATCCAAGTCCCATAGTAAGAGCAGATACAAGTAATATAACTGTGTTAATACCACCTAAAAGCCTATTTAATGTTGCTGATGCGTCTAAAAAATCTTGTGGGTGCAGTGCATTATAATACGCAAGTACCATAAACATAGCACCAAACATCAATACTTCTGTAAACATAAAGAGCCAAAAGCCTAGTTTTCCTCCATAAAAGTCATCTTGCCAACCTTGAACCTCATGTTCATTCCCATCACGATCTGTCGCAATTTCTGGTATATATTCATGTGACATTAGTCTATCCTTTTCATCGTTTCATAATCAAACTTAACCACTGGTTCACCATGATGATACTCATAAGGTTCAAAATCCACGTAAGGTACTTTAGAGTGGTTTTCTAAGGGTGGTGGTGACGAAGGCATATGCCATTCTAGTGTCGTAGCATTCCATGGGTTAGTACCTGATGGCTCACCTGATCTCCAACCTCTAAAAAATACAACAAACATAAAGATAAGCCCAGAAATAAACAATACCGCACCAAAAAATGAAAACTGGTGATAAATTTGAAATTCTGGCAAGTAATCAAAATAACGTCTAGGCATACCATAGTAGCCAGCGATAAACATTGGGAACCATAATAAATTAAAGCCTATAAATTGCATATAGAAAGAAATTTTTCCATGCTTTTCATTATACATTTTTCCACTCACTAGAGGGAACCAATAGTGAAGTCCTGCAAAGAACAAGAACACTACTCCACCTAGCATTGCGTAGTGAAAGTGTGCCACAGTATAGTAGGTGTCTTGCAAGTGGATATCTACACCAATCATCGCAATAGTTACACCTGTAAGACCACCAATAGTAAAGGTAATAATAGTTCCAAGTGCCCACAACATAGGTGTTGAAAGAATTATTTTACCCTTATACATAGTTGCTACCCAGTCATAAAATTTAACCCCTGTAGGAATGGCAACAAAGAATGTAAGGAATGAAAATACAACTTTTGCCGTATCTGCCATACCTGAAGTATAAAGATGGTGACCCCACACTAAGTAACCAATACCTGCGATTGATGCTGATGAAAGTGCAATAGAACGGTACCCAAAGATTTCTCTTCTTGAGAATGTAGGGATAATCTCAGACATAATACCAAATGCTGGTAATATCATAAGATATACAGCAGGATGAGAATAAATCCAAAATAAGTGTTGGAACAATACTGGATCTCCACCTTTTGCAGGATCAAAGATACCAATACCAAAATATTTTTCCATAATAGCAAGGATAAGTGTAATCCCGACAACTGGCGTTGCAAGAAGTTGAATCCATGCAGTAGCATAGATACCCCATACAAATAGTGGCATTTTCCAGAAAGTCATACCTGGTGCTCTTAGTCTATGAATCGTTACAAGAAAATTAAGCCCTGTAAGGATAGACGCCATCCCAAGTACAAATGCTGCCACAAGTGTCATAATAACATTGGTACTTGTATTGATAGAATATGGAGCATAAAATGTCCAACCAGTGTCAGCAAAACCCGCATCAGTAAAAAGTGAAGCAAGTGCTATAAGGGAGCCTGCAATATACAACCAAAATGTAAACCAATTAAGTCTCGGGAAAGAAACATCTTTCGCACCAATCATTAGTGGCATTACTATATTTCCTAGGACTGCTGGAACCCCTGGGATAATAAAAAGGAAAATCATAATAACCCCATGCAATGTAAATGCTTGGTTAAACGTATCTCCATCTATAAATTGTGCACCTGGAGCAAATAGCTCCAAACGCATTAAGAATGCTGTAGCAACTGCTACAAAAAAGAACGTAAACATAACAGCCGCATACATAAGACCAATCCTTTTATGGTCAACTGTAAGCATCCACTGCATGAATGTACTTTTAGGGTGCCCTATGGCACAGTGTGTTTCGTCGAAATAACTTTTACTCATTTCTCTTCTCCTTTGTTTTGTGGATTATCTGGATGATGAGGGTGATTAATATCATCCTCCTCTTTTCTACTTGTCTTTACTAAATAAATGAAAAAACCTAACATAATGGCAAGCATCACCGTTGCAGCTACTTTTTCCCACATAAAGATATATGTTTTAGCTTTAGGGTCATAGGCAAAACAATAAAGCAAATTTTTTGCTACTGTTGGACCTACCTTACCTTCGCCTGCTTCCATAAGTGCCATCTTCACATCAAAAGGAAGTTGCTCGATACCATTGAGGTAGCGTGTGATTTTACCCTCTGGAGAAAGCATAATCAACACACCTGCATGTATATAATCTACCACTCCCGCATCAGAAACTGTCTTCTGATAGGAAAAACCAACTAGGTCTGAAAAGACACCAGAAGAGTTGTTTTCGCCTATCACAAAACGCCATGCATTTGATACAAATTGTCTTTGGATTGAACTTAACATTGTCTTACGTTTAGCTGCTGCTAACTCAAAACCTTCGTCTTCTGCAAAACCTATCGTGATGACTTTATAATCAAGGTTTTCTGCTAAGTCTAATCGCGTAAGCATTTTTGCCATATCTGTGAGTTGGGGTGTACAAATCCCTGCACATCGAAAATAGTTTAAAGAAATCATGGTTGGCTTCCCATCCATAAGTTTTTTAAGTGTTACACTTTTACCTTTTTCATCAATAAAAGTGAGGTCCAGAGGAACCATATTTCCTAACTTTTCGTTGATACCAAGAGTATTGGCCTGTATTGATAGTGCTAAAAACACAAGTATCAAAATTTTTCTCATTTACACTCCCTATGGTATTTTACATATTTATAAAAATAGTGTATCTATTTTAGATTATCCTAACTTAAATGATAATGAAAAATTATAAGTATGTTTTATTGCTTGAGTATTTTATATCAATTCAATTTGTTTTCTATACTTATTATAAATTTTATTGATTATTCGTGTGAGGTTTAGTGATGTACTCATTAGAAAAGCTTATGCTTTTCCTTTGGCACTTTGAATGGAATGAATGTATTGATAATCAACTTTAATATTTTGCTCTTTGGGTAAGTTTTTAGAGAGTCTCTCTACCATAACTTCAAAATCATCAAAAAGATAATTTGCCATTGAACCTGGAATTGGATTAATTTCGTTAAGTAATACTTCTCCATCTACTACAAAAAAATCACACCTAATGATACTTCCCATAAAAAGAGGGTCATATACCTTTTTGAAACTTTCTTGTATCTTTATTTCCATTGCCTCATCTATATCGGCTGCGAAAACTTGAGAGTCACGAGAAAAGTCCATATACTTCTTTTCAAAATCCAAGAACTCTTCTTTTTGTGGTTCTTCAACAATAGAAAGTTCCCACTCGCTTGTATAGCATCCTGCTTGGTTGTATTCTTTCACACCTTCTATAAAAGGTTCTACTATCACATCTGTATCAAACTCAAAAGCAACATCCAGTGCATAGTCAAGTTCAGATGCCTCTTTTACTATGCTCACCCCAATGCTTGAACCTAAGCGAACAGGCTTAATGATAATAGGGTAATCCATAGATATTTTTCTCTCATCAGTTTTTGAAAGGTGCTCATACGCTACTGTTTTTACACCTAAACTCTCTGCTAAAAACTTCGTGTAAAGTTTGTTATATGAAAGTGCTGATGCTTCTATACCTGGAGAAATAAATGGTATATTAAAAAAGGTCATCATAGAAGAAATCTTACCATCTTCCCCATCACGGCCATGTATGAGGTTAAGTGCTACGTCAAATTCTACTACTTTACTTCCAAACATACCTTCTATACTAAAGCCTCCACTTTTTAAAGTAAGCTCTTTAGACTTTTTATACTCACCTGATGAAAAGAGTTTAGAGTTAATCTTCTCCGTATCTATAAGGTAAATTTTTCTATCTTGACCTACAAAGATGTATGTAATAGTAGATTTCTTAAGTACTTTTTTTAGTGTAATAGCGGAGACGATGCTAATTTCATGTTCAAAACTGGAACCTCCGAAGAGTATGGCTATATTCATATTAACTCCTTAAAGCATCTTGGCAAATTCGCCAAAGATATATGATGATTCATGTGGTCCAGGACTTGCCTCTGGGTGATGCTGTACTGACATTGTAGGAGAGTCATTATATTTAAGTCCTTCAATGGTGTTATCAAACAAGTTTGTATGCGTTACTATTGCTACTTCTATAATACTGTTTGGTACATTATAGTTATGATTTTGTGCTGTTATTTCTACTGTATTAGTCATAGCATTCAGTACAGGATGATTTCCACCATGATGCCCGAACTGAAGCTTGTATGTGTCATACCCATGAGCTATAGAAAGTAACTGATGTCCAAGACAAATACCAAAAAGTGGCACTTTATGGGCAATGAGTTTGCTAATCTTTTCTTGCTCCTCTTTTAAAATGAGTGGATCTCCAGGACCGTTTGATAAAAATACTCCATCTATTTCTTTAGAGTCTATTTTTGCAATAATATCTTCAACAGACATATCGTTAGGAACAACTGTAACTTCCATGCCTGCATGGGTGAGTTCATTGAGGATGTTTCTCTTAATACCAAAATCAAGTGCAATAATTTTCTTCGTTGTTTGAGGTTTTTCATAAGAAAAAGTATCTGTACTATAACGGGCTTCTGTATGCACATAAATCTCTTTTGTACTTACTTGCTCGATGTAATTTACTTCTTCTATACGTGGTGAGGCATCTAATATTTTTTTAAGTGCTTCTTTACTATGCGTCTCAGTAGAAGCCACCATCATCATCGCACCCTCTTCTCTTAACATTTTTGTAATAAAACGTGTGTCTATTTCACAGATACCAAGCACACCATTTTTTTCTAAAAGTTGTGCCAATGTCTCTTCACATCTAAAATTAGAAGGTCTCTCTTGATAACTACGAACGATGATACCCTTACAATAAGCACTCTTGCTTTCCATATCTTGTGCATTACAACCTACATTACCTATCTCAGGCATGGTAAATGTCACAAATTGACCTGCATACGAAGGGTCAGTGACTATCTCCTGATACCCTGTAAGTGAGGTGTTAAAGACGCACTCTCCTACAGATGTACCCATAGCTCCAAAACCTTTTGCTTCAAGTATTATGCCATTCTCAAAATAAAGTGATACCTTTTGCATTAGAGCATGCCTCTTTTGGACAATTCCTCTTGATAATATCTTTCATATAAAAGCTCATAATCTTGACTTCCTGGGACTACTTCTTTTTCCATACCTCTAATCTTATCATAGACAATGTCATCTATCTCGTCATAGGCATCAGCAAAGGCTTTGAAGGCTTTGAAAATCACATTTTTCACTTGGTTTTCATTGACATCATACTCTGCTAAATAGTTTTCATACAGTTCATCTAGTATGAGGTGTGCCAAGTCATTATATCGGTCATCATAGTTCATAATCACACCTGCCTCATCAGCCATCTTCTTCTTAATCATAAAGAAAAGTTGTCTCTCATCTGCAAGTTGAAACTCTATTTCATCATAATTTTCATCAAGAATTTTATGTACTTTCTCATCAAGTGCATGTTCTTTTGCAAGATTTGCATCTATAATTTTTTTACATGCCTCAACCACTGCTTCTCTACCTTTAGGCATGGTAATAAAAGGTGCATTGGCTAAATCAATCCCGATTTTGGTTGCTACATATCCCGTTTGTTGTGGTTTTAATCTCATGCTAAATTCCTTTTATCTGATAATTGTATCTTGACGTTCTGGACTTGTGGAGATTATCCCCATTTTTGTCCCTATCATCTCTTCCAGTGCTTCTATGTATGACTTAGCCGTATCTGGTAAGTCATCGAACACTCTCACACCTTCAGTTTTGTCCCAACCAGCAAATGTTTTGTAGATAGGTTTTGCATCTTCTAGGTCATAAGGTACATAGTTTATCTCTTTTCCATCTACTTCATAGGCTACACATACTTTTACTTCTTTGAAGCCATCAAGTACGTCTAGTTTCATCAAAGACACTTGGTCTACCCCATTGACACGTACTGCGTGACGCATGGCTACGGCATCGAACCAACCACATCTTCTTGGACGTCCTGTGGTTGTACCAAACTCATGTCCATTTTTACGAAGCAAATCACCCTCATCTCCAAAGTCCTCAGATGGAAAAGGACCATTTCCTACTCTTGTACAGTATGCTTTGGCTATACCTGTTACCTTACCTATGTCCTTAGGATTTATGCCTAGCCCTGTACACGCACCTGCACTTACTGTGCTTGAAGAAGTCACATAAGGGTATGTTCCATGGTCGATGTCTAGCATCGTTCCTTGCGCACCCTCTAGTAATATCTTTTTGTCTTCATCCATAATCTTCCACATGAGCTGTGTGGTATCTACAATGTGTTTACCCAACACCTTTTTGTAACCTTGAAGTTCAGCTAAAAGCTCTGCTTCTTTAGGAGTTTCAAGTTCCATTGCAGTAAAAATAGCTTTGTTTTGTTCAAAATAAGCCACTATTTTTGCAGTCAATTTCTCAGGGTTTAAAAGCTCACCTAGTCTATGACCTACACGTGCTATCTTATCTCCATAGGCTGGCCCTATGCCCTTACCTGTTGTACCGATGGCTTTATCACCTTTCATACGCTCTTTGGCTTGGTCGATGAGTGCATGGTATGGCAGTAATATATGTGCTTTATCTGAAAGAAAAAGTCTACCATCCAAGTCATCAAACTGCACCATCTCTTTGATGAAGTCTTTAGGAGAAAGCACCACACCATTTCCTACGATGTTTTTAGCCTTAGTATTGAGTACACCAGAAGGTATAAGGTGAAGTGCATATTTTTTACCGTCTATGACGATAGTATGTCCTGCATTATGCCCACCAGCAAAACGACAGACATAGTCATGCGTTTGAGCCATATGGTCAACGATTTTCCCTTTACCTTCATCTCCCCACTGGAGTCCTACAATTAAATCTGCTTTACTGCCCATTACTTTGCCTCTTTATTCATTTTGTATGCAATGCACTCATCTGTGTAGAGTGCAAACCCTGCTGCTTCAACACCATCTATGGTGTATATCCCGCCCATTGCTAAAAGACTGTTGCCTTCAAACATCCTAAAAAGTAAAGAATCATAATAACGCATTTGCGCATAGTACAGAGGAGAGATAACCATCTTCTCATAGTTTACATTTTGCGTCACACTTTTAATCTTCTCTAATTCTACTTTTATATCTTCAGGAAAAGCCGACAAATCATTTAGACCTTCTATGGTGTTGATTCTTACAAGTTGCTCAATCCAGGGTAAGTCCGTCCCCATTATCTGCTCTATATGCATAGACTTCAATACCTCTAAAGATACACCATACTTTTCATTTAAAAGGTGTGGAATCGCAATATTTGATATCTGCATCACTGGCGTAGCATCCATTTCTTTTAAAAGCATAGTCGTTGCTTTAGCCACTTCTTCAAAAGTGCCACCAAGTATTTCAGCCCCTATTTGGTATTTCTCTTTGGTAGGGAAAGTCACTATAGGCTGTATATAAAACCATTTTTTAGACTCCGTACTTCGTCCCAGTCTTTTGGTCACTATGCGTACAACATCCACGGTAGAGTCTGCACGTAAGGTCACTTCATGGTTGTCCGCATCATTTAAACGCAACAAAGACTTAGAAGAATCAAAGTACTCTCTTTGGTGATATGAAAAAAGTGGTGTGACAATCTCCTCAAATCCTAGATTATCAAGCAATTCAGCAGAGACAAACTCTATCTCTCTTTTTACTTTAGCAGATTCCCCAAAGTAAAGTTTCGACCCCGAAGGAATTTCGTGTTCATAGACCATTATTTAGACCCCAATGTATAATATATTTCGTGAAACACACGTGAAGCAGCCCCATCAAATGTTCTTCTACCTAGTTTGTCCAATGCAAGCTCCACAGCATTAACTGCTGCTACCATCTCATACGGCTCTATCAGACCCATTTGGTTAATACGGAAGATTTTGCCTTTTAAGTGGTCTTGCCCACCTGCGACGTTTACTCCAAAGTCAGTTTTAAGTAAGTCACGTATCTCTTTTGCATTTTCATCATCTATGGTGCTCATGGAAGGTGCTGGCGTATGTGGATAGATGTGTAAACCTAAGGCTTCAAGTGCTTTGGCTGTAGCTTTTGCTCTTAGTGCAGTATCTACATAGAGTTTTTCTATGCCACCATTTTGTTCTATCTCTTTCAGCACAGCTCCTAGCCCTATGATGAGCGTGGTAGCTGCGGTGTATGCTGTCGTGTTTTGACTTTGCTTTTTTATCTCACTTGCAAGGTTCAAGTAATACCCTTTACCCTCACCCACTTTTTCAATGGCTGCGTTGCTAAGCCCAAGTATCGCTAGTCCTGGTGGTAACATTAACGCTTTCTGACTCCCTGCTATGAGACAATCGATGTCTGTCACATCTATAGGCTCTACGCCCACAGCTGTGATACCATCTGCGATGATCATAATGCTTGGGTTTACAGCCTTCACTGCTTTGGCTATGGCTTCAACCGGGTGACGTAATCCTCCTGCAGACTCTGAGATTTGGATAGCCACTGCATCTATTGAAGAGTTAACCTTGACTGCCTCTACCACCTCTTCTACGCTAGCAGGGGTGTCCCACTCATGTTTTATCTCTACATTGTTTAAACCTGAAGCTTTGGCAATCTTGCCAAAACGCTCACCAAATTTTCCAGCATTCACTGAAAGCAACGTGTCTTTACAAAGATTCGTCACTGCTGCTTCCATCGCACCAGTACCTGAAGAGGCTAGCATAATCACCTCATCGGTATGGAAAAGGTTAAAAAGCAATTCTCTAGTCTCTTTGAAAATCGCTTCAAATTCTGGTGTTCTATGATGTAGGGTGGGAGTGGCCATCGCCAAACGTACAGACTCTGGTACAGGTGTAGGACCTGGTGTAAAAAGTAACATGAAAATCCTCGCAATCGCCATCAAGACGACGGCGTAATTGACTAGATTATATCTAAAGAGAGTTTAATAATTGATGATAATCTATTTTACATTCTTGTTCGCCCAATACAACATCTGATATAATACTTCAAATAAAATAGAATTCTTTAAAAAAGTAGAAACAACATGCATAAAACTGTTATATTAGGTGCCAGTGGATATATAGGTCTCCGTCTTTCTAAAAAACTTAAAAAAGAAAATCATGAATTACACCTATTTAATCGCAATAGAGACAAAATCGCTTGGCTAGAAACCAGCACTGTTACTGCCTATGATATTGAATTCGCTGAGGAAAATAGAGAAAAACTTGAAAATATATTTAAAAATGCAGATACTCTATACTATTTAATTCACTCAATGTCAGAAGGTAATGCAGAGTTTGAGCAGAAAGACATAAAGCTTGCCAAGCTCATTGCAAACA
>Ga0256839_1002318_pt1 | contig 21368 bp, 18 predicted proteins | sample 354166metaG_FD_185968 | JGI IMG/M metagenome (GOLD analysis project Ga0256839, IMG submission 185968) | Hydrothermal vent microbial communities from Mid Atlantic Ridge, Atlantic Ocean - 354-166 | ecosystem: Environmental > Aquatic > Marine > Hydrothermal vents | place: Atlantic Ocean: Mid... | reverse complement strand
GGACTGGGGCTTGCCATCGTAAAGCACATCATTCAGCGTCACAGGGGACGTATCTCATTTGCCAGTGAAATCAATGGCACGACGACAGTGACCCTGGCTTTGCCAGAGAAAAATTCTTAATATTTAACCCCCAAATATTTTCCCCAAATATTTTCCCCAAATATTTCGTTGTCATAAAAGTTTAACAAAACTGCCTCAAATAGATAATTGTCAATTTTTATTGTCCGAGCTGTAGAAAATACCTACACAACAAACGGAGAGAAATCATGTTATCTAGAAAAATGACAATATTATTGTCTACAGCCGCATTATTCACAGCCTTTGCAACGCCCGCTGTTGCCCGTGATCAAATTCGTATTGTCGGATCATCCACCGTCTATCCTTTTGCAACCACCGTAGCAGAAGAATTCGGACGGCAATCAAACTTTAAAACGCCCGTTGTGGAAAGCACCGGATCAGGCGGCGGATTAAAACTATTCTGCGAGGGCATAGGTGTGAAATCACCCGATATTACCAATGCTTCCCGTAAAATAAAATCCTCTGAAATTGATCTTTGTGCCAAGAATGGCGTGACCGAAATTGTCGAGGTCAAAGTTGGGTTTGACGGTATTGTTTTTGCACATTCCAAAAAAGTCGCCAATATGGACGTGACTTTGCGCGATATCTGGCTGGCATTGGCCGCAGAAATTCCTGTGAATGGACAAATGCTCCCCAACCCGAATAAATATTGGGATGACGTGAATCCCGCGCTTCCCCATATTAAGATTGAGGTGCTTGGCCCCCCGCCCACATCCGGAACGCGGGATGCCTTTGTTGAAATCGCCATGGAAGGCGGCTGCAAAACTTTTCCCGAAATCAAGGCCCTGAAAAAAACCAATAAAAAACACTATAAAACCATCTGTCACACAATTCGAGAAGATGGCACCTATATAGAGGCCGGTGAGAATGACAATTTGATCGTTGGTAAATTACAGGCAAACCCAAATGCTTTTGGTATCTTTGGTTATAGCTTCCTTGATCAAAATAGCGATCGCATTCAAGGTAGCCTCGTGAACGGCATAGAACCAACTTTTGAAAATATTTCGTCCGGGAGTTACCCCATATCCCGTTCACTTTATTTTTATGTTAAAAAAGCTCATGTAGGTAAAGTGCCCGGAATCAAAGAATATTTACAGGAATTTGTCAGCGACAATGCCATGGGGGACTATGGCTATCTGGCTGAAAAAGGTCTCATTCCTTTACCGCCCGAAGATTTAAGGAAAATGCGCGAAAATACCGCAAATCTTGTCCCTATGACCAAATAAACATGTTGCCGCCTGTGCCAGCGTCAAGCTGGCGCAGGCCTTTTCTTGAAATGCGTAAAATATATGAATAATATTGCTTTAATCTTTGCTCTTATGCTGATTTCGTCGGCGGCATATTTTATTGGCCGCCGCAAAGCATTGCAGTCCGTTCAGGGGGACGTGAGGCAGCTGCATTCCCTGCCCGGTCATTATGGCTGGTTTTCGGCAATGACAAGCCTGCTTCCGGGACTGATTATCATTGTAGTCTGGATTATATTCGGCTCTGTAATAGTCGATAATATGACCCTTGCGAGCCTTGCCGGCCTTGAAGGCGGAGGAAAAATCCAGTCTTTGTCGGACCTTGATCGCGCAATCTATTTAAATGACATTCACAATCTTGCCGTCGGCGATGCTATTTCCCGTCCTGCAAGCGATAATCTAACCTTTGCCGCGCAGTATTATCTGCGAGCGAAAGAAAATATCTTCTGGATATTTTCTTTGTCTGCCGTTGCGCTGTCTGCGCTGACGGCCACCCTGGGCATTAGAAAAATTTCGCCGACCATGCGGTCCCGCAACATATTGGAACGTCTTATTTTGTCCGGCCTGGCGCTATGCTCTCTATTGGCTGTTCTGACCACCGTGGGCATCGTGTCATCCCTAATATTTGAAACATTGCGGTTCCTTGATCATGTTTCTCTGGCGGATTTCTTGCTCGGACTGAAATGGAGCCCGCAAACAGCCCTGCGCGCCGATCAGGTGGGCAGTTCCGGGGCATTCGGGGTCATCCCCTTATTTGCCGGCACATTGCTGATCACCGTCATTGCGCTGGTTTTTGCCGTACCGGTGGGGCTGCTTTCAGCAATTTACATGACTGAATTTGCCAGCCGCGGCGCGCGGGCCGTCTTCAAGCCACTCCTTGAGCTGTTGGCGGGGATACCGACCGTGGTCTATGGTTTTTTTGCGGCGTTGGTCGTCGCCCCATTCATTCGCAATTCGGGGGATTTTCTGGGTCTTGAGATTGCTTCTGAAAGCGCCCTGGCCGCCGGGTTGGTCATGGGGATTATGATCATTCCGCTTATGTCGTCGCTTTCGGATGATGTCATATCCTCTGTCCCGCAAAGCTTGCGCGATGCCTCATACGGGCTTGGGGCCACCAAGACGGAAACCATATTGAATGTGATCATTCCTTCTGCTTTGCCCGGCATTGTCAGCGCCTTTCTTCTGGCCGCCTCAAGAGCCATCGGGGAGACCATGATTGTTGTCATGGCCGCTGGCATGGCCGCTAACTTGACGGCAAACCCGCTTGAGGCTGTCACAACCGTCACGGTTCAAATCGTCGCGCTTTTGACTGGCGATCAGGAATTTAACAGCGCAAAAACATTATCGGCCTTCGCCCTTGGCCTTGCGCTTTTTATCATAACCTTAATTTTGAATTTCATCGCGCTCAAAGTGGTTAGAAAATATCAGGAACAATATGACTGACAAAGACCTCGCATCAAAATCACCATGGACGACAGAGGCCATGCAAAAACGCCTTAAAAAGCGTTATAGAAAAGAAGCCATCTTCAAAGCCGTTGGTTTAAGCGGCTTATTGATCGGTCTCTGCGCGCTTGCCATACTCGTGATAAGTATTTTTACCACGGGCTTAAGCGGGTTTAAAGAGACCAGACTGACGATTGATGTTTATATGGATCCCGCAATCATTAAGGCGGCACCTGATCTGGATGAAGATGCCCGGACCGCGCATATGACCCGGGTAAACCACCGCGCCCTGATCCGCAACAGCCTCAGGCTCGCATTCCCGGACGTAAAGGGCCGCCGCGATATTATGACGTTACAGCGCCTGACCAGTAATGGTGCGCGCGATGAGGTTCGCCAGGCTTTAATAGACGACCCCACAATTATTGGTCAAACTATTCCCATGAACCTGCGCGCTTCCAGCACGGTTGATATGTATATCAAGGGGCAAATATCACGGGATGTCGAGCAATCAGCACGCAAGATTTCCGACAAGCAGCTTGGCTGGCTGGATAAGCTCAGTGCTGAGGGGCGTATTGTCAAAGGGTTCAATTGGGCTTTTTTCTCCTCCGGCGATTCTCGCGAGCCGGAACTGGCCGGAATTCTGGGGGCCGCCGTTGGCTCCCTCCTGACATTGCTGGTAACGCTCGTCATTGCTTTTCCCATTGGTGTGGCCACAGCCATTTATCTGGAAGAATTTGCCCCGCGAAACAAATGGACAGATATGATCGAAATCAACATCAATAATCTGGCCGCTGTCCCGTCAATTATCTTTGGTTTGCTGGGGCTGGCCATTTTCCTAAATGTTTTTAATATGCCGCGTTCTGCGCCGCTGGTCGGCGGACTGACCCTGGCTTTGATGACATTGCCGACGATCATCATCACCTCCCGGGCGGCAATTCGGGCGGTTCCTCCGTCAATCCGCGAAGCGGCCATTGGTATGGGGGCCTCCAGAGTACAAACCCAGTTGCATCATGTTTTGCCGCTCAGCCTGCCGGGAATTTTAACCGGTACGATCATTGGTATGGCGCAAGCCCTCGGCGAAACAGCCCCTTTGCTGATGATTGGCATGGTCGCCTTCATTGTTGATGTGCCCGAGGGAATATTGGATGCCGCCACAGCCCTGCCCGTTCAGATATTCCTTTGGGCTGACAGTGCCGAGCGCGGCTTCATGGAAAAAACTTCCGCCGCCATTATTGTGCTGCTATTCTTTTTAGTCCTGATGAACGGTCTTGCCATATGGATGAGACATAAATTTGAAAAACGTTGGTAAATAAATATGAATATGGTGAATATCTTTAAGGAGGGCCCCATGGAAAACACTTCGAAAGCCATGATAGAGGCCCGAAATGTGAATGTATATTACGATGACAACCACGCCATAAAAAATGTGGACCTGGACATCAGCTCGGGTACCGTAACCGCCTTGATCGGGCCTTCAGGCTGCGGCAAGTCAACTTTTTTGCGCTGTATTAACAGAATGAATGATTCCATTCCCTCATGCCGCATTACGGGCAGCATCACGCTTGATGGTCAGGATATCTATGATAAAGCCATTGACGTGGTGCAGCTAAGGGCCCGCGTAGGCATGGTGTTTCAAAAACCCAATCCTTTTCCAAAGTCAATTTATGACAATGTGGCTTATGGCCCGCGCATCCACGGATTTGCGCGTAATAGTGCTGAACTGGATGAAATCGTCTTCACCAGCCTGCAAAAATCCGGCCTGTGGAATGAAGTCAAAGATCGTCTGGATACTTCGGGCACCGCCCTGTCGGGCGGCCAGCAACAAAGGCTATGTATCGCCCGCACCATTGCCGTAAACCCCGAAGTCATTTTAATGGATGAGCCATGCTCCGCCCTTGACCCCATAGCAACGGCAATCATTGAAGAATTAATCGAGGAATTAAGAAATCGCTTTGCCATAGTCATTGTAACCCATTCCATGCAGCAGGCCGCGCGCGTATCGCAAAAAACAGCTTTTTTCCACCTTGGCGAAATTCTTGAATTCGGGGATACTTCTGAAATTTTTACAAATCCTAAAGTGGAAAAAACCAAAGATTATATCACTGGCCGTTATGGTTAGGCTTTATTTAGAGGAAAAAACATGTCGCCACATCATATATCATCCTCATTTGATGATGAGTTAAACAGCCTTAGGTCCAAGATTGTCAAAATGGGCGATCTGGTTGAAGAACAATATAAAAACGCGCTGATTGCCATGCAAGATAAAGATCAGGACCTTGCGGATAAAGTTCGCGAGACTGACCGGCTTGTTGACCAGATGGATATGGAAATTGAAAAACAGGCCATCCAGATGATCGCCTTGCGATCGCCTGTTGCAGATGACTTAAGAGACATCGTATCCACCATAAAAATCAGCGCAGGACTTGAGAGAATAGGTGATTATGCCAAAAACCTGGCAAAAAGAGTCAAAGTTCTCAGCCACGGGAAAACCATATCTGTCAGCAGCCGTTTCATTGATCAAATGATCAAGCAAATCAGGGAAATGATCACGGATGTTATTGATGCCTATATTACAAGAGACATTGACAAAGCCATTGAGGTCTGGCGAAGGGATGAGGAAGTCGATAGTCTCTATAATAGTCTTTTTCGGGAAATGCTGACCTATATGATGAAAGAACCGCAGAATATAACGCTTGCAACACACCTGCTATTCATCGCCAAAAATATTGAACGCGCCGGGGACCATGCGACAAATATTGCCGAACTTGTCTATTATATCAATGAGGGGGAATTACTCGCCCTGAAAAGACCAAAAGATGACAGCAGCAATTATACCGTAATTGAACCAAATTCTGAAAACTCATAATTTATATTGTGACAAAACATGAAAACAAAAATCTTATTGATCGAGGACGACCAGAGCTTAACTGAGCTTATTCGTTACAACCTTACCCAGGAAGGCTTTATTGTTCATTGTGAAAGCGATGGCGAGGAAGGTCTTTATGCCTCGGAAGAAATAATGCCCGATTTAATTTTGCTGGACTGGATGCTCCCCAACCTGTCCGGCATTGAAATTTGCCGCAGAATACGCCGCCATAAAATCACCCGGAATGTACCCATCATTATGTTAACCGCACGCGCAGATGAAAGTGACCGGGTCAGAGGGCTGGACACCGGCGCGGATGATTATATCACCAAACCATTTTCGCCCAAGGAACTTTTGGCCCGGATCAAGGCTATCCTTCGGCGCATCAGGCCCGCCTTAAGTGGGGAGCAGCTTTCCTATGATGATATTATTCTGGATACAGTATCACATAAAGTAACCCGCGCGGGAACGCCCATTCATCTTGGCCCAACCGAATTTAAGATCCTCCGGCATTTCCTCGAAAACCCGAACCGGGTATTTTCTCGTGATCAATTATTAGACCGCATTTGGGGCAACGGTATATATGTCGAATCACGCACCGTTGACGTCCATATCCGGCGCCTTCGCAAAGCCCTTAATATTAATAATTACCCGGATATCATCAGAACAGTTCGCTCTGCGGGCTACGCTCTGGATAAAAATTAAAGGCTTTTAACATCTAAAATATATTAAAACTGTAAAATACGCCATAAAACTGTCGGAATATTTTACAGTTTTTTATCCTTCCCCGAGCCTGGCCAAAGCAAAATTCTCTTAAACCCTTGCTTTACAGCCATTTAACAAAACTGGCACATTTCTTGTATAATAGCATATGAGTAAAATAGTGTTTAAGTATTTATTTATTGATTATAAATCAACTTATCATTAGAGTTTATTAACTATAAAGTAGTATTCTGGTATATCTGGAACTAATGTATTGAAATATTAGGTTTTATTATGGTTACCAAAGCGCGTAATATGCAAGATAAAAAAGAAGACCGTCTTTCCATGCGGCACTCATTAATGGTTTGGGTCGCGGGAGCCGTTCTGGGGTGGGTTGTTGCTGTTGTCTCCGTTTGGACCGCCTTAAATGACACAGGCAGTAACATTGCGGACAATAGTATTTCTCCTGCAGAGCAAATGGAACAGATTATGCCTGCGGCAGGAAGCCAAGAGAAAAAAGATAATTAATCAGGGTTTTTATTTTTTGCCGTGATAAATTATTTTAGTCCAGCATCCCGCAACAAGTTATGAAGATGCACGACCGGAATGGCAAAAGAAATTCCGGTTGGTTTTGTCAGGGCGTTTTCCTTGCTTCCCTTCACCGAAACACTATTCAATATCCCCTCAACCCTGCCTGAAACACTATTATATAATGGGCTTCCGCTGTTGCCGGGAAAAGCCGTTATATCCAGTTGATATACATCATACCGCGTTTGTTGAATAACTTTTGGGTTCAGGTATCTCGCCGTTGGCTGCGGGATGACAATAGGCGTTATAGAGGCAATGATGCCTTTATGGGTCACCGGAAACAGGCCTAATACGGATCCGATTGGAAATCCTGTGATCGCAATCTCTGTTCCTTCGGGTGCCAAGGCACCTGTTCCCAATATGAACTTGGGAATTTTGTCGCCCTTAACGCGCAACAAAGCCAGATCATGCTCTCTGTCAACGCGAATGACTTCCGCAACGCGCTTGTCCGGGCTTCTGCCCCGACCGATCAATATGGTAATATTTTCATTATACTCCATATTATTTCCGGAGGGTAAAACATGCGCATTCGTAATAATATGAAGGCCGTCATAAACGACAAACCCTGTCCCCCTCATCACGACACGCGGACTTCTCAGCGGGCTGTCGGTTGCAATACCGACAACCGACGGGGTGATTTTTCGGACGATATCCGGGAAATCCATACTGCGCTGATAAGCCGTATCATTTGCATGGATGGCCAATATTCCGCTCAGATAAAAAATACATATAGCCGTGATCGTTTTTTGAATTTTCAACATTCTAGGCGTCTACTCTTTCTGGTATTTCTGGTTAAATTTCTGCTTATCTTACGGCGATCCCGTTACCATACTGTCCAAAGGCGGCAAACTTGCGGTAAATTTTGCCAATAGGGCTCTCTTTTGATCAATATTCAGGTCATCAAAAGGTACCGACAGGGCAATAACCGCTGAATCCAGTCGTCCTCCCAATAGTTTGGCCTTTGCATCAAGTATTTTGGCTTTATAATTGCTGGCTGTAATACGTCCATCCACCCAATACCAATACCATACGAGTCTTCTCTTGCCGCCAGATTGTAATAAAATTTCATTCACAGATGCCCGTGAACCGCTTATTTTGGTTTTCACTTTTCTATTGTCAATACGGTCCCATATATCTTGCTGGACAACGCCATTACCAAAACGAATCATTTCAGCATCCTGACTTTGATATTTATAATATGCGGCAAAGATATCTATTGCGTCAGAATCCTGCTCTTCATGACGCAAATGAAAAACCTGAGAAGCGCCCTGATATTGCGGTTTCCAATCAGTACTCATCGAGGTATCCACACCCCATATTTTTTCATCAAGCGCCAGCGTGTTATTTGCGAAAGTTTGATATCTCTGTTCAATAACGGAGCTATAAAATGGCGCACTGACGACAAAGACTACACTTATGATCAGCGGCAAGGCAAATTGCTTTAAGCTTACCGGCGTGTTAGCAGTCCAGTATTTTTTCGTGAAATCGATATAGCCATCATTCACGCCCCGGTTGGTAAATGTCATCGCAATCGAGATAAAGATCAGCAAGACAACTGCAAAGAAAATCCAGCCATATACCAGATGATCAACCCCGGTCGCATATTTCATATCTGACCAATGAGCGACCAGAATAATACCACTCGCCCGCAGACCATTGGCCAATATAGGCACCAGGAATGACAGTATTACAACAGTGATTTGACGTCCCCAGGTTTTATAGGCCACATTCGCCATTAACGTGCCAAGCGCCACTGTCGCCACCAGAAACCTGAGGCCCGCGCAGGCTTCCGCCACATGGAAGTTCCCCGCTGCTATTGAAAGGAATACCCCCTCTACAAATACCGGGATATTAAATAGATTCAGGGTCATAATGACAAAGACAGTGGTAAAATCCTGCAACGCAGGAACCAGAAAATCACCAAAAGGAACCAAAAACACCATATAAAAAATCGGGAAAAGCAGGCCTAAAAAAATTCTTTTGCCCAATATAGTCAATATACAACCCTGTAGTATGATGATCAGGCCGAATTGACGAACCACGTTGGCATCTGCTAGCTCCCCCAATAACCATAGCCCGCCGCCGCCAAGCAAGGGTAAAAGGCCCAGCCAGGAAGGCTCGGGCGCTATTTTCTGGAAGATTTCACGCCGCTCATATATCAAATAAATAATAATCGGCAATATTAACAAGCAATGGTTATATTCCGGTTTGTCCCACCACGTCAGCACCAGTTCCTTAACCGTATCAAAAAAAGAAACAAGCACAACAACCGCAGCCGCGCTCAAAGCAATTGATGCATTGCGCCATTGTGTTTTGATTTCCTGTAATTGCATATCTGCCATTTTTTATTGCCGTTCATTATCCCAGAAGACGTTCTTATGCGCTATATTACTTTCAAATTGGTTACATTTAATTAAATTAACCCAAAGACCTGGATATTAAAGGCCCAACAATATTGGCAATCGGCAGAGGAAGTTTCTTCCATGTCTTGATCATCAACTGATATTTTGGATTCAAGGGGTTGATATCGGGTAGCTCTCCCCCCTCTTTCAGGATGAATTCATAATGCAGCGCCCTCGGCTCAAACCCCCAGTTCTTTTTAAAACTAAAGGCACCCGTGCCATTCTTGCTGCGGCCAAAATCAAATATACGGCATTTTTTTTGACTTACCGCATGCGCCATAAGTGACCAATACATAAAATCATTGGCCGCAAGCGCTCGGGCCTCCTTTGTGCCGCCGCCATAATAGGGCACGACCTCATCCCGGAAATAAAATGTCATCACACTCGATACGGGCTGCCCTTCGGGCGTTTCAACGGTCAGAATCTCACAATTATCGCCAAATTCCTGTTTAAGGCAGTAAAATAATTTTTTGGGGAATACCGGCGAGCCTAAATTCCGCACACTTTCAGAATACATTGAAAACAACCGGTCGGGCAGAGGGTCAATCACAGCCTTCAAGCCAAATTTAATGCCCTTGCGCACCATGGCCCGTTGTTTTCGGGGAATTGCCTTCATATTTTCTTCATTATCAGGAGACAGGTCTTTTCTGAAAGTGGAATAAGTCTCGCTTTTAGTCGGCCAGTCATCATGAATGGCCGCCATGTTACGGCACTCAAGAAAATCCACATTCAAGGCCGTGGATAATCTTCGACATTCCTCATCCAACAGACTTAAGGCCGCAGGATTATCAAAAATCGGGCCACCATTTGTGGCAAAACCCACAGAAATAAGTGAATTGCCAAAAAGCCTGCTCTTAATATGTATCAAAGGAATAAGGCCGCATATTTCCCCATTGTCTTCAACATAGATATAATAGCAATCATGTCCCATACTTGCCGAGACGGCCCTGCCCCATGCCGACTTATGATAGACCGTCGCGGCAGAATGCTTCAAAACATAATCATCCCATTTCGCACAATCCTCAAAAATATCTAACATTTTTACTTGCATGAGATTATCTCCGGTCGCTCAAGAAAAACATCGTCCATTCGGCCCCAGCTAAATTCTGCCAGAACTTTCCGGATTTTATTTTCCATAACATCAAGGTTGGTATAATGCCGGAATTTTGATTTCAGACTTGCCTGCCGCTGGCGTGGCTGCCCGGGATCAATCTCCCAGGGATGAAAATAAAAGATACAGGCTTTCTGATCCTTGTCATTCACCCGCCGCATGGCGGCCTTTGAGATAAAATAAGGCAAAAGGCGAAAATAGCCGCCGCCGCCGCAAGGAATTTTACGCCCCATAACTTCCACCGTCGTGACCGGCATTTCCAGAAAATCCTGCGCCTTAATTGGCTTAAAGACAAAACGCGGCGCAGAAGGCATGCCATAATGATCATGTCTGATGGGATAAATACTTGAACTATAATGATAACCGGCCTCAAGCAACACATCCAGCGCCCAGAGGTTTTTCTCTCCAATGGAGAAACTTGGCGCACGATAACCTTTAACGGCGCAGCCGCCCATATCTTCCAACAGCTTTCTGGATGATAGAGCATCATCCAGAAACGCGTCCCTGTTTTGATCCGAAACGCGCCTGTGGCTCATACCGTGGCTCGCCAGTTCATGGCCATTCTCCGTGATCCGGCGGATGACCTCTGGGTATCTTTGAGCAATCCATCCTAACGTAAAGAATGTCGCCTTAACGCCATGATCATCAAACATTTTTAAAATGACGTCCATATTTTGCTCAACGCGGCATTCCAGATTTTCCCAGTCATTCCGGTCTATGTCATTCTCAAAGGCCCCCACCTGAAAATAATCCTCCACATCAACGGTCATGGCATTTTTGATCTGGGATGTCATCGGATTATATGTCCTGATCTTCATTCTGGATCATCAGAGACGCCAGGATTTCCAATGCGCTTTTGATGGTTTCATCATGAATTTTGACATATTTTTCCAGCACATAAATGCGTTCTTTCAGGAGGTCAATTTCCGGGCTGTCAATTGATATATTCTGCTGCCCGCTTTGGGCGGCATTTCCACTATACAGCCCGCCATTTTTTTTGACCGAAGGCCCGGAAGAGGCAATATCACGTTCCATATCTTCAATAACATTTGAGACAACAACCTTATCAATCGTATCCAGTTCTTCAATTGAACCAAATAGCAGAATGCGGGAACAGAGCGTATTTAACTTGCGGGGGACGCCGTTCGTAAATTGATAAATTATCTCAAAGGCATCATCCGTAAAAAGAGGTTTTCCCTTCCAGCCAACTATTTTTAACCTATGCTGAATATATTCCTTCGTTTCATCACTGGTCATAGATTGCAGGTGATGCGTGGCGATCACCCGCTGCCTTAACTGTTCAAGCTCAGGCGCAAAAGCCCATTTATCCCTGAATTCCGGCTGTCCAATCAGGAAACTCTGCAGCAAAGCCCTGTCGCCTTCCTGAAAGTTGGAGAGCATACGCAATTCTTCCAATGCGGGAATAGGCAGATTTTGAACTTCATCAATGATTAAGAGGGCGCGTTTGCCTTTTTGATGATTTCTACGTAAGAAAACCTCAATTTCATTCAACAGGATTGCCTTGTCTTTCGACATGATATTCAGGCCAAAACCTGCGGCAACCATGCGCAAAATATCATCCGCATCAAGATGCGTCGTCACTATTTTCGCGGCAACATATTGGTTGGTATCCAATTCATTCAAAAGGCGCGCAACAAGCGTGGTTTTCCCGGCACCAATTTCACCGGTTACAATGATAAATCCCTCACCCTGACTTAAACCATAGGTCAGATACGCCATCGCCTTATGATGGGTAGAACTGTCAAAATAAAAACTGGGATCCGGCGTAAGCTGGAAAGGCTTGCCCTCAAATCCATAAAAATCATTAAACATCATTCACCTAGAGTACCGCCCTGATCGACAGGGAAATATAATTTGATCCCCCGTTAAAATTCCCAAAGCGACTTTGATCCCTATTCGAATGGGAATAGCTAAGACTGCCCAGCAATGATTTTGAGATTTGATAATTCAAATTACTTGAGGCAGACCAGAATCTATCATTGATATTATCCGACAGAAATTTCGATAAATTATATGAAAACCGACCATCTATACTCAGGCGACTATTCAGATTACGGCTGATGGACACGGATCCACCATATCTTTTTTCACCCAATGCCAAATTATCGGACTGATATTGGCTATAAAATGCTGATGATGAATAAGTCGTCCGTCCGCGGGTTCCGCTGATCGATAGCCGCCATTGTTTTCTGCGCGTAATATCGCCGCTGATAAAGTCACTATTTAAAGATGAATTCAAATTTCCGCCGCCAGTTCCATCAAACGCAAATGATTGAAAGGTCCGAATTCTATCCGTATAGGTCAGTGAAATGGTATCTTTTGCTGTAATTTTATACAATGTGTCTAATGAGAATGTTTCGCCGTCATATTGATTACCATATCTAAAAGAAAGGGATGTTCTGGGCCCCGGCACCAAACGAAAGCCGGCATCCCATATGAAGCCATTGAAATTAGCAAAGGATCCAACAGCATCTCTTTTTTGATAACCCGCGCTGCCCAGCAAGGAAAACATATGACTCACTTGATAAGAAAAATCCGCCCGGGCTGTCGTGGTATTATATTCAGAGGTATTTTCTCTTTCCTCTGTTCTATATAGCCCCGTCAACGTCCAGTTTAACTTGCTGAACTCACGTCCGCTATGAATAGACAAGCTACCCATATGGCTTAGGGAATTTCCAAAAAAAGTATTCACTGTCGTTTGCTCTGTATCCGCAGCCGACCGAATATAACGCAAGTCATACCTTAATTCCGCCGATGCCCATGATCCAAACCTGCGGACAAGGTAAGGAGAAACCTGGTAGGTCTGAACGGTTCGTCGATTCTCTGTCCGGCTCACCTGTTCCGCAGATATGGCGCGGCGGCGATCCAGGAATTGCTGATTAATATTTGCACTGCCCTCTATAAAAAAAGTTTCGCTGATTAATTCACTCGACAATCTCGTTTGAAGATTATGACGCAAGTCATGTTCATCGGTGCTGTTGCCGGGATAGTAAAAATAATTAGCCGTATAATTAACCGAAGCATTTAACCGCGCCCCATTGCCCGTAAGGGAGAAATTCGGTGCAATTTGAGTGACAAACCCATTTTCCTGAGAACTCGCATCCAGGTCAACATTATCCGTATAGGTCTCCGTCACCGTAATAGACGGCGTCAAGCGCCAATCTGCCGCATTTGCATTTAATGCAAATGCGGACAAAACTGCCGTTGACAGTAGTAACATTGTTTTTTTGTTGTTATACATCTTTCCCCGCCCTCGCTTTTATATCAATTATAACCATATCCATAATAAGAACCAAATTTCTTCTTACCCGCGGTAAACCTCGTTTTATTCAGTAGAAAATTAATATTTTTGCAGTTTTCTATCATCTTGAGCGCATCATTCAACTCTTCTTCCCGCGTTCTCTCGGCTTCTACGACATATAAAATTTGTCCAACATGCAACGCCAGAACCGAGGCGGCACTACTGGCCAGAACGGGGGGAGAATCGATGATAATGATACGGTCATGATATCGTCTGGCAATTTCATCAATGATATCGCCCATACGCTCACTGGCAAGCAGCTCGGTCGTAAGTTTATGTTTCTTGCCCGCCGGCAAAATCGTCAGGTTCGGAATATTCGTTCTCAACAAACATTCACTAAGGTCCATATCCTTATTTTCAATAACATCTATCAACCCCTTGTTGCCTTTTACACCAAGCGTATTCATAACATCCGGCTTGGCCACATCCGCATCCACGAGAAGTACCGTCAAGTCTCTTTCTGCGGCCATGCTCAAGGCCAGACTTACCGCACAAAAAGTCTTGCCTTCGTCCGGCTGCGTGCTGGTCACCAATAATATATTGCCATTCTTAATGGCAGAATCACCTTTGGAAAAAGCATTCAGCAACAGACTGCGTTTGATAATGCGAAATTCTTCTGCCGTAACCGAGTTTTCGATATGATCATCAATCAATATATTATTCTGATGCAATACATCATAGTTTAATTCCACCGTCGCACTATGCTTTGAGGTCTTTTTGAGCGGTTCTGATTGATGCGTTTTCAAAATCGGGCTTGATCGTTTTTCCATCTCCAAATCTGGCCCCAAATCTGGCCCCAAATCAGCATCCTCACTCTTTATAGTGTGGGACTTCTCCAGTTTTTCTGCTGCGCGCTCTACCAAGCTTTCACTTTTTCTCAGTTTTTCTGCGGCTTTTTCAATCAAACTCATTTTTTCAACCTTAGTTCATATTCCAAAATTTATATCCCAAAATTTATATCCCAAAATTTATATCCCAGAATTTATATCCCAGAATTTATATCCCAGAATTTATATCCCAGAATTTATATCATAGGGGAATGCATAAACAGCATGACCACATAAACACTGATACTGGATGCCAGAAGACCTGCCATCATAATAGAAAACATGATTAATTTTCGTTTGCTTAGTTGCAATTCCTCATTTGACCGCAATATGGATATTGATCCCAGAACAGGATAAGGAAACTTATCCCTCAAATTTTGCTCAATGGAATATGTTGTATGCATTTGACTAATGATGAAGGCAACGAATACACCTGCTCCCAAGCCAACAACCAAAACCCCAATGACCAACAGCAAACGATTTGGGCTAATGGGTTCTCTGGCTTCCTGCGGCGGGTCAATGATCCGAAAACGCACGCGATCCGTATTGGTTTCCAGATCAGAGGAAATTTTGGCCGATTCACGTTTGCTGACCATCTCTGTATAATTCTTTTTCAGAACGCCATAATCACGGTTAAGGCGGGCAAGCTCTGCTTCTACTTCTGGAATTCTATGTGCCATTGACTGAAGATGCTTATTCGCCTCTATCCTGTTGGCCAATCGTGATTCAAGGCTGGCAATTTCCCCTTCCAGATCAAATAGCTTAATGCTCAATTGATCATATACCGGATTGGGCATGACGCCGCCGCTGGCTTGCAGGGCCTTCGTATCATTATTCTTTAACGCCTCATTGAAATCCCCCCGTTCTTGAACAAGCTTTGCTCTCAGGCTTTCAATTTGGTTCTGAACAATACGCACATCAGGGTGCTGGTCTTTATATCCGCGCACATAAAGTTCATCCAGACGGGCTTCCATCGTATTTAACCGGTTTTGCAGGGCAGATGTCGCCGAAACACCCCCACCGCCGCCTAAAGATGGCCCCATTCCCCTCGAAGGTACAAAGGCCGGCGTATTCTTCATGCTTTCTATGAGCTGTTGCTTGCGGTTATTATATTCCACCAAAGTCTGCTTGACCGTATTAACTTCCTGAACACTTGCCTGAAGTTTCTCAAAATATGTTTTGTCAGACAAAAGCGCCATATTTCGTTGACGAAATTCCATAGCCCTCTGCTCAGAAATTTCAAGCTGCTCCTCATACTCTCGTATTTGATCCTCAATGAATCTCACCGCAGACGTAAGGTCTTTCCTGTTTTGACCCAGGTTTTCTTCCATAAAAATATTTAGAAATGAATCCACCACCGATTTGGCAATAACCGGACTCTCATGAACATAGGTAATGGTGAATAAATTGGCCGCGATGATGGAAATATTGATATTATCCGTTATCTCAGCGATCTTTGCGTCCATTTCCTCTTCTCCATTAATAAGAAGATCTTGATCGGTCATTCTGATGACTTTTTCAATATTTGGCCGGCTGATCAAAGTCTGGCGCATCATGGCAACTTGATTATAGATATTATTCTGTACCGCCATACGTCCAAGTAGTGGCTTTAGAAAAGTTTCCGCATCAACATGGATACGGGCAGATGACTCATATTTATTTGGAATTTGAGCAACAAAAACCCAGCCCACAACACATATTACCCATGCTATGGAGATCGCGATAATCCGCCGTCTCCAGACACCATATAATATCGAGATAAGTTGTTGATACATCTCGTTCATATTTAAACCACCCTAACAATCATATTATTCTTATCAGCAAAGCTTCCTTTGCCGAAAAAAATCAACGGTAGCCTAAACGGCATAACACCGTTTAGGCATAGCCACCCTTAAATCAAAAGAAACTTTCTGGAATGATAATCACATCACCAGGGTTAATTTTTACGTTTGCACTAACCTTGCCATCCCTGATCAGGTCATCAATGCGCAAGCCATACTCTCGTTGAACGCCGCCTTCTACCCGGGCCAGTGTCGCACGATTTCCGGCAGCAAATTCAGTAACGCCGCCCACAGTGATCATAACATCCAGAAGGGTCATATTAGCGCGATACGGAATGGCTTGCGGGGATGTGGCAGAGCCAACGACTCTGACCTGCTGGGCAAATGGCCCTTGAAAGCCGGACACAATTACCGTTACGATTGGGCTTTGTATATATTCAGAAAGCTTCTTCTCAATGTCACGGGCCAACTGGGTTGGCGTTCTGCCTGTTGCCGTCATATCATCAATCAAAGGTACCGAGAAACGACCATCTGGCCGTACGGTAACAGATGTTGTTAACTCCGGATTTCTCCAGACAAATATCTGCAAGCCATCTAAAGGGCCAACAACATATTGTGGCCCCGGGCCTTCTTCTGCCGGAACAAATTGTGCTGACGGCAAGCTGTTAAGATTCGACGTACAACTTGCCAACACCAATGCCGCAAACAGAACAAGGCCGCCTTTTATAGCTTGAGAAAAAACCTCAAGTTTGAAAAAATTTTTAATCACCGTTTATTTCCCTTCCAATATTTTATTAATCTGCGTCATGCCAACCTGCTATTTAAGCTTTTGGCTTTTACTCATACTTGCATAATCTGAATTAGTTAAATTATTGCAAATAAATCAGAATTTTTTCTTTTAGCAGGCATTAATGCAATTTTTCTGCCTAATCCGCAACATCTTATACCTGTATTAACCACATTCTACTCAAAATAGTGCAATTTTACAATTATCATAAAATATATTAGTCTTTCTTGATATTTACGATTCTTTGCAAGCATTATTTATATGATGAAATACTAAAGATGTTTCTTAAGCCAAATTTCAAGCATAGCAACATCCCAGCCAAAACCGCCGGCGCCCGATTCTTCTGACTGGCCACAACCCATGATGATTTCATCAATAAAGCTGTCCTTCAAATATCCACGCTTGCGAAAATCAGACAGATTATCTGTTATTTTCTCATATATTTCCTTGTCCTGATGTATCCAGGACATAAAAGGCAGTCCGAACCCGTGTTTTTCTTTCGTGATTACTTCTGGCGGCAAAAAGTTCTTGAGAGCATGTTTAAAGAAATATCTTAATTCCCCGCCCTGCAAGAGAATGTCGGTCGGAACAGACGCCGCGAAATCAACAAGTTCAGACTCTAAAAAAGGGTATCTGACCTCGACGCCGGCAAGATCACACATGCGGTTAACTTTTCGCAAATCATTGTCTGCCAAGGTTATCTGCAAATCCAGATGCATCATGCGCTGGACCATTTGACTGTCTTCATAATGGTCATATTTTTTACGCATAATATCAAGGGGAATATCCGCGTTAATTTCCCCGGCGGCCTGCGATGTGAAAATATCTTCCGGCGCACGCCCAAAGAAAAAACCATATGAATATAAACGATCCGGCATGGGGATAGCATAACGTTTCGAGAGATTTTTTGCTTTTGACAATATTGGCAGGCGCCCCACGCCGGGAAGTGATAATATCGGCTCCAGCAGCCCTTTACGTAAAACATTGGGAATAAGGCCATATTTTTCTATGGATTGCATGGAAATATAGCGTTCATTTCCCGCGAATAATTCATCCCCGCCGTCCCCTGCCAGAAGAAGTTCGACGCCTTGCTCTTTCGCCATTTTCGCGCAGTAATAAGCCGGTACGGCAGAGGTGTTGCCGTAAGGTTCATCATATATTTCAGCAATTTTTTCCTGAACTTCGTTCACATCTTCCGGTACAACAAAATATTCATTATGGTCCGTCCCAAAATGATTGGCTGCAAGGCGCGCAAAATCGCTTTCATCATATTTGGGGTCATCAAAACCAATCGTAAATGTTTTGCCGCCGCCATTATGTTTCATCATCAATCCCGAAACCGTACTGCTGTCAAGTCCCCCGCTCAGGAAAGAGCCAATGGCATCGGGGTTTGCGCCTTCCATTGTCGTGATCATGGCCTGATCCATCTGGGTCCTTAATCGCTCTGCCCATTCTTCCAAGTCCCCTTTTTTCTCGGTCGTATAGGGCATTTCCCAATAATAGCCTGTGGATAGATTGCCATTTTCATAAAGGGCATATTGCGCGGCCTCCAATTTAGAAATTTCATCAAAGATGCTTGTTGGCGCAGGAACAACAAAAAAATAAAGATAATTGTAGATATTCTGCGGGCTTATCGTTGCCTCAAAATCTGGAAAGGCCCGCATGCCATCGGTCACGGAAGAAAAAACAAATTCATTGTTTTTGCCCAAGCCAAAGCACATGGGACTGACCCCCATACGATCCACCGCAACAAGGGCCATTTTTCGCTTTGGTGAAATCAGGGCTATGGACCAAGCCCCCTGCATCATCTTTAAGACCCCGCTTTTATATCTCTTGTAACCTTCAATGAGGGCCATACCATCCCCGCGCGCCTGTGCGAGTGACTTCAGGTCAGAATTTTGCCAGATAATTTTACCGCATATGGCAGAATAATATTCCTCATGTTCCGCCACATCATTAAAGTCATAGCGTGAAACCAGGGATATGCCCCCAACAGAACTGGCGGTTTTTTTTAAATTTTTCAGTAAATGGCGGTCATGCGCCCCCCGTGACAGGCGGGTTGCCATATTTGTTATCACATCATCCGGCGTATGTGTCTCCCCTAACGCCCCAAGCCAACCACTAATGCCGGTCATTGATAGTTTCCTCTAATTTTTATACCAGCACTTCTTTTGGTGCCGGATGTCCCAGAAATGCTGTTGGGCTGGCCGACAGACCATAAGCCCCTGATTGAAATAGCACCACATAATCACCAACCTCTGCCACGGGCAATATCATTTTATCGCCCAAACGATCAAGCGGCGTGCATAAACAGCCAACAATATTGACCTTTTCCTGTACCGGTCCGTCCAGTTTATTGGCAATAGCGACAGGGTAATTTTTTCGAATTAACTGGCCAAAATTCCCGGATGCGGCCAAATGATGATGCATACCGCCGTCCGTGATTAAATATACCTCCCCGCGCGAGATTTTTTTATCAATGACCCGGGTCACATATATGCCGGCTTCCCCCACCATAAAGCGGCCAAGTTCAGTAACAACTTCCGTATCCGGCAGCGTTTCATGAAATTTTTTCAGAAGAACAGATAAGCCGTCGCCGAGGTTTTTCAGACTGAGCGCTTTATCCCCCGGAAAATAGGGTATGCCATAACCGCCGCCGATATTGACTTTTTTCGGGGCGTTCGGGGCGTGCCGAGACAAGGATACCGCAAGGGCAAGTGTTTTTTCCTGCGCCTCCAGCAAGCTTTCTTCTTTAAGATTCTGTGATCCGCTAAAAATATGAAAGCCGATAAATTCCAGACCCAGCTGCGCCAGACGCTTTAGCATATCCGGAACCTGTTCCGCATCGACACCAAACTGCTGCGGCCCGCCGCCCATCTTCATGCCGGATGATTTTAATTCAAAGTCCGGATTAACCCGAATGGCGACCTTTGCCTTAAGGCCTTGCTGCTGCGCTATGCGGGCAATATTTTCCATCTCCGTAAAGGATTCCATATTGATGACAACGCCTGCCGCAATGGCCTGAGATAGTTCCTGTTCTGTTTTTCCCGGGCCCGCGAAACTTATCAGCGCGGGATCCATTCCGGTATCCAGTGCGATCGCCATTTCCCCTGTGGAGGCCAGGTCCAGACCATCCACAATCCGGCTCAGATGCTGAACCACAGCGGGCATCGGGTTTGCCTTCATGGCATAATGTATTTTAAGGCTCTGCGGCAAATATTTGCGCATTTCCTCAATGCGGGACGTGATCAATGCCCTGTCATAGGCATAAAAGGGGGTTGAGCCCACCCGCTCCGCCAATTGACTGATCTTTACGCCGCCAATGGTCAGTTCGCCTTCGGACGGCGCAAAACCAATGATGGGCGCATGTTCAGGTTTTTTCTTTTCCATTTTTGTCGTCATGCTTCTTCTGCTTTTTTTAATTCTGCTGTTATGGCTTTGCGATCAACCTTGCCATTGGCGTTTTTGGGCAGGATTTTCCATTCTATCACCTTGTGCGGCACCATATAGGACGGCATTTCCGCCCGACAATAGGCCATAATTCCCTCGACATCCAGATTTGCCGTATCTTTTGCCGAAGCCACAATCCAGATTGCCTGTCCCAATTGATCATGATCGATCCCAATGGCGGCGATTTCATCAACCAGACCACTGGCATAAATGATTTCTTCCAATTCGGTCGGGCTGGTGCGAAAACCTGATGTTTTTATCATCTCATCGCGCCGGCCCACAAAATATAGATAGCCATCGGCATCCTTTTTAACCCAATCCCCAGACCATACGGCAATTTCCGGATTTGGCAGACCGGCCACTTGCCCCGGCGCGGGTTTGTAGCGTTCGTTGGTGCGGGCAGTATCATTCCAGTAACCCAAACCGACCAGAGCGCCCCGGTGAACAAGTTCCCCCTCCTCGCCCACATCACAGCTCGTACCGTCTTCTCTGACCACAAGAATTTCTGCATTGGGAATGGCCTTGCCCATAGAGCTTGGAATCCTGTCCACTTCGGACGGCGGCAGATAGGTTGAACGGAAGGCTTCCGTCAGGCCATACATCAAATATATATCAGTTTCTGGCAATATTTTGCGGAATTTCCGGGTGACCGGAACCGGCATCCGTCCGCCAGTCGTCGCAATATAGCGCAGGGACTTCACCGCTTCTTCCGGCCAATCCAGATCGACCAATTGAACCCACAGGGGCGGCACACAGGTAATACCGGT
>Ga0256839_1002317_pt1 | contig 21368 bp, 18 predicted proteins | sample 354166metaG_FD_185968 | JGI IMG/M metagenome (GOLD analysis project Ga0256839, IMG submission 185968) | Hydrothermal vent microbial communities from Mid Atlantic Ridge, Atlantic Ocean - 354-166 | ecosystem: Environmental > Aquatic > Marine > Hydrothermal vents | place: Atlantic Ocean: Mid... | reverse complement strand
CACGCCGGCGGGCACGACCAGATACCCGAGGGGAGTGGGCGGACGGTTCGGCATGTCGGGGAGGACGACGGGGGTGATCGGCTGGTTGCCGATCGGGTCCCGCAGGGAGGCGAGAAGGGGGCGGAGGCCCTCGTCCCGGACCAACCCGACGAGGATGCGGTCGAGGGGGACCTGGGTGTTCACCCGCTCGCGAACCACCTCGCTGCCGTCGTCGGTGAGCAGCCTGATTCGGGGTGTGGAGTCCCGGGTCGGGGACGGCAGCACCACGGTGTAGGTCTTCCGGCTCCCCGCCGGGACCTCCACGTCGAGGAGGGCCGTCGTCCCCCGGACGGACGCCTCGAGGGAGCCGACGAAGAGGACGTCGGCTTCGATCTCGACGACGATCTCGAGGGGCGCGGCAGGGTCGACATACCCGTCGAATCCGGCGGTGGTCCGGATCCGGACCGGCTCGGTTTGGGCGGACGCGCTCGGTGCCGCCACCGGCAGCATGGCCACCGCCACGAACAGGCCGAGTATGCCCCTCCGCACAGTGGTTATGACGTCTCCCCTCCCCGGTTGGTTCCCGGCGCCGATCACTGACGCCGCGTCGGTATGTCCCAGGGAGGTTAGGTGTCGGGGCGGCGGAGTGGCGGGTGGACGTGGCGAGGCGGCCAGAATGGTGTCGTGATCGTCGTCGACGACGTCGGAGATCTCGGGCCGGTACGGGTGGAGGTAGCCCCCGGAGGCGGCCCGGTGACGCCCGCCAGTCGGGTCTGTGCCCGGGCCATCGCCCGATGCCGTGATCTCCTTCGGGGAGTGGGGATCGACTGGGGAACGGGGACGGGGCTGCTGGCGATCCTGGCCGCCAGGATCCCCGCCGTGGAGCGGGTGGTCGCCGTCGAATACGACCCCTCAGCCGTCGCCGTGGCTCGCGCCAACGCCGCGTCGAACGGGGTGTCCGATCGGGTCGAGGTCATCCGAGCGGACCTGTTCGCCGCCTTCGACCCCGCCGACCGGGCGACGCTCCGAGGGCTCGAGGGCCGCGCCGACTTTCTCCTCGCGAATCCCCCGGCTTCCGACGACGGGGACGGTCTCGAATGGCGGCGGCGAGTGCTCGGCACCGCCCGGCCGCTGCTTCGTCCCCGGGCGGTCGTGCTCCTGCAGGTGGCGGCCCACTACGGCGACACGCGGATCCGCGGCCTCGTCGACGAGGGGTATCGGTACGAAGGGCTGGTGGAGTCCTCTCCCTGGGTCCCCTTCGACCTCGGGCGGGAGGACCTGCGGCGAGCACTTCGGGTGTACGCGGCGGAGGAGGGGCGGGGAGGCCTCCCGTACGACTTCCACCTCGCCGACGGGCGTCGGATCTCGGCGCAGGAGGCCCTGGCCGGGGTCGGTGACCCGCTGACCCGCTGGCAGGTGCATCGGTACCGAGCCTGAGGGCGGGAGAAGGCGGGGTTTCGCCGACGCCCCGTGACCGGTCCGAGGGGGTCGGGTTCCACCTATCCTGGAGCCCCAGGTATCCGAGACGTGAGTTCCGTCGCCCACGACCGCTCCGATCCCCGGCGCACCGAGGCGCCGGGCTCGGGCGCGTACCGACGGCCCCGCGCCCGGAAGGGCGAAGGGGAGCGCCTCCGAGACGAGATCCTCGAAGCCGCCACCGCCCTCCTCGCCGAGCGGGGAAACAAAGACGCCGTCTCGATCCGAGCAGTGGCCGAACGGGTCGGCGTGAGCCCCCCGGCGATCTACCTGCACTTCGCCGACAAGGACGAGCTCTTCTACGAGTGCTGCCGGGTCGGGTTCGAAGAGCTCTCCCGACGGCTGGAGGAGGCGGCGGCGACGGCGGGGACGGCGCTGGAGCGGCTCGGGCAGATGGGTCGGGCCTACATCGACTACGCCCTGGAGCGCGGACCGCAATACCGGGTGCTGATGATCGGTGGTCAGACCGGGTCGGTCTCTCCGGAGCTGATCGAAGATGACCCGGGGCTGCGGGCCTTCGCCGTGCTGGTGGGCACCATCCGGGAGGGGATCGAGGCCGGGGAGATCCGCGACGACCAGGATCCGGTGGCGCTGGCGGTGGCCGTCTGGGCGGCGGTGCACGGCGCGGTGATGCTGTTGCTGTCCCGGCAGGCCGCCGGGGAAGCCGCCTCCGAGGTGATGCCCGACCTGCCACCGGTCGAGACGGTCGTCGATGCGGTCTTGGCGCTGGTGCGGTCGGGGGTCGTCAAGAGCGGCTGAGCGACCGGCCGTGACGGGGAGGGAGATCGGGTCTGCCAAGATCGGCGGATGCGGTCGGATCTCCTCACCCCTGCGTTTCGGCGTGCCTTCGTCGCCAACTTCTTCTCCGACCTCTCCTTCACCATGTTCATCCAGTTCCCCGGGTTCCTCGCCCGACTCGGCGCCCGGGAGGCCCTCATCGGCACCGTCATCTCGGTGGCGGTCCTCGCCTCCATCGTCAGTCGCCCCTTCGTCGGGGAGAGCCTCGACCGGATCGGGCGGATCCCGGTCGTCACGGCGTCGGCCGCCCTTCGGGTGGTCACCGTCTTGTCCTTTCTGCTCATCGACCGGATCGGGCCGGCGGTGTTCGTGGCACGCGCCGTCTACGCCATCGTGCTGGCGGTCACCTTCACCGGGCTCTTCACCTATGCCGGTGACGTGATCCCGCCCGGACGGCGAGCCCAGGGCATCGCCATCTACGGTCTCTCCGGCATGCTGCCGGGCATGTTCGGTCCCGCCCTCGGGGATCTGCTCATCGGCTTCGGCGGGTACCGGGCGTTCTTCATCGCCGTCGCCGCCGTCGACCTGGTCCTGCTGCTGGTGGTTCGCACCCTCCGGCCCCTTCCCGATGCTCCGTCGCTGGCGGGCCGGACCCCGTTCCTCCGCTTCGTCCGTGAACCTGCGCTGCGTCCCGTCTGGATCCTCACCCTCGTGTTCGGTCTCGCCTTCGGCACGATCATCACGTTTCTCCGCACCTACGTGGACGCCGTGGGCTTCGGTTCGGTGGGGCTGTTCATGTTCGGCTATTCGGGGACGGCGGTGGTGCTGCGACTCACCGTGTCGTGGCTCCCAGACCGGGTCGGTCACCGGAGGGTGATCCCGGTGGCGATCGGTTTCCTCGTCGGCGCGTTCGTCCTGTTGGCGGTCGCCGACGGCGTGGGGATGCTCGTGGCGGCGGCGATCCTCGGCGGGACCGGCCACGCGTTCCTGTTCCCGATCCTCGGGAAGCTGACCGTGGATCGGTCCCCGGCGGCGAACCGGGGAGCCGGCATGGGGATCTTCACCGCCGTGTTCGACCTGGCGATCCTGGTCGGCGGCCCCGTGCTCGGGCTGGTCATCGAGGCCTTCGGCTATCCGGCGGCGTTCCTCACCGTCGCCGGACTGGCTGTCATCGGCGGTGCCGGGTTCTTCGTCGGAGATCGGACCCGGGCGGCGACGACCAGAACGGCGTGACGGGGTCAGCTCCAGGGTGGGCCGGAGAGGTACTTCCAGCCGGCGTCGGGGAGGAGGGCGAGGGCGGTCCCGCCGTCGCGACTGAGGGTTTCGACGGCGGCGTGGAGGATCGCTCCCGACGATGTGCCCACGAACATCCCCTCGGTTCGCATCACCTGCGCCACCATCTCGGTGGCGGTCGCCGCAGCGACCTCGTGGCGGTCGGTGACGAGGGACAGGTCGGCGATCGGAGGTTGGAAGGGATCGTCCTGGGAGCGCATCCCGCCGATCGGATCGTCCACGTACGGCTCCACGGAATGAATCCGCAGATGTGGCCAACTCATCGAGAGTCCCCGGCTGTTGCCGGTGAGGGTGCCGCCGGTGCCGTAGGCGGCGAAGAGGTGGGCGGGAGGCCGGTCCAGGGGCCACTGACGCAGGATCTCCCGGGAGGTCCCGAAGAAGTGGGCGTACACGTTCCACCGGTTCCCGTATTGGTACAGCATGTGGCCTTCCCCGGCGTCGACGAGACTCCGGGCGTGGGCGATGGCGTCGTTGGGCCCTCCGTCCACTTCGATGAGTTCGGCGCCGTAGGCCCGGAGGAGCTGTTTCCGCTCCTCGGTGGCGGTGCGGGGGAGGCAGATCACCATGGAGTGCCCGTGGATGATCGCCAGTCGGGCCAGACCGATCCCCGTGTTACCCGACGTCGCCTCGATGAGCGGCTCACCCGGTCGCAGCTTCCCGTCCTCGAGGGCGTTGCGGAACATGTACCAGGCCGGGCGGTCCTTGATCGACCCGGTCGGGTTGAACCACTCCAGCTTGGCGAACAGACGCGTCCCCGGGGGTGCCAGGTGCCGGAGCTCTTCGAGGGGGGTGTTGCCCGGTCTCACCGGAGGCAAGGTAGCCGACGGGTCCGCCGACTACCCAGCCCAGGGCCGTGGACCACCGTGGCGGTGGTCGCGAGCCCTGGGCCGGGGGCAGGGGCGACCCGGATCACATGACGCCGAGGCTCCCCATCCCCACCATCAGCTCGCTCACCACCTTGGGGTCGCAGACGGCGTCGATCACCGCGCAGCGTCCCTCCTCCGCCGCCGTCCACGCCCGTTCCAATGCCTCGGGGGCCCGGTCGAAGGTCTCGATCCGTTCGCCATGACCGCCCACGGCGGTCGCCAGGAGGTCGTAACGCATCGTCGAACGCGCCGACGGGCCGGCCTCGTCGGACGCGGGGAGGTCGTCACTCCACCCGCCGTTGTTCACCACGACCACCATCAACCCCCGACCCGACCGGGCAGCCGTGTCCACCTCGATCGCCGAGAGGCCGAAGGCGCCGTCCCCGGTGAACAGTACCGCTGGTCGATCCCACGCTCCGGCTGCCGCGATCGAGAACGGCAGTCCCACTCCGAGGGTCCCCATGGCCGAACCGATGAACAGGTGGCTCCCCGGCGCCCAGGCCTCGGCGAAGGCGAGGCCCCAGAGGACGCTGTTGCCGCCGTCGACCACGAAGGGAGCCCGTCGGGCGGCGGCGAACCGCGCCGTCGCCTCGGCGAGGCGACCAGGGTGGATGCCCGCGGCGGGCCGGGATGCCTCGGCCGCCCACTGGTCTCGGCTCGCTGCCGCCGCGCCGAGGGCGTCGGCTCGCCAACCGTCGAACCGGTCCGACGGGAGCTCCCAGGCGGTTCGCAGGGCCTCGAGGGTGGCGGCGACGTCGCCGACCACCGCCATCGCCGGGACCCGTTGGCCTCCGAGGTGCTCGGGATCGAGATCCACCTGGATCACCCGACCGTCGGGCGCGAACAGCGGGGGACGGCCGTAGAGGAGGTTGGCGTTGAACCGCGACCCCAGCAGGAGGACCACGTCGGCGGACAGGGTGACGGCGCCGCCGTGGACCAGGCCCCCGACGCAGCAGGGGTGACCGTCGGGGATGAGTCCCCTCGCCGCCGACGTCGTCACCACGGGGATCCCGGTGCGTTCGGCGAAGCCCTCGAGGGCCGGTCCGGCGCCGGAGAAGAAGGCCCCCGACCCCGCCAGCACCACGGGCCGTTCCGCGCCGGCCAACAGGTCGACCATCCCGCCGAGGGTGGTGGCGTCTGGCACCGGCCGCGACGGCAGGCGGTGACCGGGACCGAGCGGGGAGAGGGAGAGCTCCGCCGCACCCTTCAGGACGTCGTCGGGGATCTCCAGGTAGGCGACGCCGGGACTTCCCGTCGAGGCGTGATGCAGGGCGGCCTCCACGTATTCGGGGATCCGCGCCGTCTCGAAACAGGTGGCGCGCCACTTCGTGACCGGCGCGACCAAGGCTGCTTGATCGAGATCCTGGACGGCCCCCCGGCCTCGCTGGACCAGCCCGGTCCGGCCGGCGATGACGACGACGGGGAGACCCGAGGCGTGCACCTCGGCGATGCCCCCGACGGCGTTGGCGAGCCCCGGACCCGCCGTCACACACGCCACGGCCGGCCGACCGGTGGCGAGGGCGTGGCCGCCCGCCATGAGGACGGCTCCTTCCTCGTGGCGGGTGACGACCAGTTCGACGCCGGCAGGACCGAGGGACCGGAGGAGGGGATCGACGTGGCCTCCCGGGAGTGCGTAGACGACCTCGACCCCCAGGCGGCGAAGGGTCTCGGCGGCGAGTGAGCCGCCCTGCTCGGGGGAGCTCATCGTGGCCCGAGTATATTCGGCGTGCCGATCCCCACCGGGACGGAGGACGATCGAGATGGCGGATCCGGGAGCCACCATGCGGGCTCTCTTCCTCCCCGCAGCTCGACGCCTGGAGCTGCGGCAGGTCCCCGTGCCACGCCCCGAACCGGGTGAGGCCCTGGTCAGGGTGCGGGTCTGCGGGATCTGCGGCTCGGATCTGTCGGTGTTCAAGACCGGCGCCCTCGCCGGACCCGGCACCGTCCTCGGTCACGAGGTGGTCGCCGACGTGGTCGACGACCCCACCGGGACCTGGAAGGTGGGAACCCGGGTGGTCGTCTATCCGCCACGGGGCTGCGGTGAGTGTCATTGGTGTCGGCGGGGAGAGCCTCGTCACTGTGAGGGGGCCGACGACCGACGCCGATGGGGAGGCTTCGCCGAGTACGCCACCTACCCGGCGGCTCACCTGCTGGCGGTACCCGACTCCCTCCCCGACGAGGCCGCCGTCCTCGCCGACCCCCTCGGGGTCGCCCTCCGTGCCGTCGACCTGGCCGGGGCTCGGCCGGGGATGCTGGCCTACGTCAACGGGCTCGGCAGCATCGGCCTCTGTTCGGTGTCGGCCCTCGTCGCCGCCGGATGCACGGTCGTGGCGGGCGACCCGATCCGAGAACGCCGTGACCAGGCCGTCCGTCTGGGAGCGGTGTCGACCCTCGACCCCGTACGAGACGATCCCTACGAAGCGGGCCGGGCGCTCGATCCAGCAGGTCCCCGGATCGCCTTCGAATGTTCCGGGGTCCCCGAAGGGCTCCAGGGCATCTTCGACGCCGGCGGACCCGGTGCCGCCATCGGGATCCTCGGGATCCCCACCGCGCCGGTGCTGTTGTTGCGGATGACCGTACGGGAGCAGCGGGCGTTCTCGATCGCCGGGCCGTCCATCGAGTCGATGCGGGCCGCCCTCGCCCATCTGGCGGCGCGACCCGAGCTCACCGAGATCGTCACCGGGCGGGTCGGGCTCGACGAGGTGGAGGTGGCCATGGAGAAGCTCATCGTCGGCGACGGCGGGATCAAGGTCATGGTGGATCCGAGGCGCTGAGGCAGCCATGGGCCGCCCTGCCGAGCGCAGGCTCCTCGCACTCCTGGCTCCCGCCACGTTCTTCGAAGGCTACGACGCGCTCCTGTTCGGGCTCGCGCTCCCGCTCATCCGGACCGAGTTCGGGCTGAGTCTCGTGCAGGCGGGGGTGTTGGGTTCGGTCGTGTTCGCCGGGGCCTTCGGGTCACTCCTGCTGCTCGCCCTCGCCGACCGATACGGGCGTCGGCCCATGCTGGGTGTCACCATCGCCGGCTACACCGCCGCGACGACCCTCACGGCCCTCTCGGCAGGGGTGGTCGACTTCGCGGCCTACCAGATCGTCGCTCGGGCGTTCCTCGGGGCGGAGAAGCCCCTCGCCTCCATTCTCGTGGTGGAGGCGGTGGGTGAGGACCGGCGGGGTCGCGGTCTCGGCGTGTTGTCGTCGATGGTGGCCTTCGGTCAGGCCACGGCGGGTGTGGGGTTCCTCCTCGTGGTCGCCACCGGAGCCTCATGGAGGATCCTGTACGCCATCGGGGTCGTCCCCCTCCTCCTCATCGGTTTTGCTCGGCGGGCGCTCCCGGAGACCCTCGAGCCCCGTGCCGCCCCGGCGTCCCTCGGGCTCGCCGACCTGCCGCGGCGGTGGGTGACGGGCGCCGCCCTCCTCGCATTCCTCATCGCCGTCTACCCGAGTGCCCTCACCGTGTTCGCCTCCACCCTCGTATTGGAGGAATGGGCCTGGGAGCCGGGGCGGATCGAGCCGTGGTTCTTCGTCGTCTGGGCGGCCGGAGTCTCGGGGTTCTTCGTCGCCGGACGGTTCATGGATCGCCGGGGTCGTCGCCCCGCCGCCTTCATGTTCCTCGGAGGGGCGAGCCTGGCCGGGCTCGTCGCCTTCACCGCCTCCGACGACGTGATGCGCGCCCTGGGTCTCGGTGCGGTCATCTTCTTCCTGACGGGGAGCGTCCCCGTCGGCTCCGCCTTCACGACCGAGCCGTTCCCGGGCCCTTTGCGGGGACGGGTGGGAGCGGTGACGCGACTGTTCGACATCGGCGGGGGGGCGGCCGCGCCGGCGCTGGTCGGTGTCGCCACCGGCGTTTTCGGGAGCCTGGGTGCGGCGCTCGCCGTCGCCGGCGCCGGCCACGCGCTGGGGGCGGCGACGATCGCCGTCACCCTCCCCGAGACCCGTGACCTCCAGGCGACGGTCAGTAGTCGACGTCGATCCCGCCCATGGCGTCCTGGAGTCTGGAGAGGGCCCCCTGGGCCATCATGAGCTTGGCGACGTTGCCGGACACCTTCAGCTTTCCGGTCATGAAGGCCGTCGCCGAGTTGATCTCCCCCCGGGAGATGCCGGCTGCGGTCTCGTAGCTGTTGCGGATCCGGGCGTCGGGGTCGTTCAACGTCCCTCGAGCCATCTCGCCTCGCCCGTCGGCGATGCGGATGTAGTACTCGAACTCTCCCTCGCCGGGGGCGTCGGTGACGGTGAACTGCATCCCCAGGTCGAGACCCTCGATCGCCGAGAGGAACTGCTCGTCCTCGTTCATGATCCTCGTCGCCTCCGCCATGTACTCGTCACTCAGGAAACGGACTCCCACGGCGACCTCCCAGTCTCGTCGGACGACGACCGAGGGTACCGTGTGTGCCCGGGCTCAGGCGGCGACCGGCTCTGCGATCGCTTCGAGCCAGCCCCGCACCCGGAGGGGGCCGATCGCCTCGACGTGACGGTCGTCGAGGGCCACCTGGTCGGGATCGTGCCCCGCATCCACGAAGGCCCGGGCGACGTGGATCATGCTGGTGGGAGAGACCACCTCCCCGTACCGGCCCTCCGACGGCAGGTGGTGGTAACCGATGGCCTCGACCACGCCGGTGGGGAGTGCCCACAGGGACGCCAGGTAGGCGCCGATGTCGGCATGGGTGGCGCCGAAGATCTCCACCTCCGAACGGTCGGCGTCGGTGGGGTCGATCTCCAGGTACTCCTCGGGCCAGTTCCGGAAGAACACGATCTGGCCGACGTCGTGGAGGAGTCCGGCGACCTGCGTCTCCTCCACGTCGGCGGCGGTGAGGTCCTCCAGGCGGGCGATCCGTCGGGCCAGGGCGGCGACCTCGACGGACTCGTTCCAGAGCTGTTCGAGGAACCTCCGTTCGATGCTGCGTCTGGCCTGGAACAGGCCGGCGGCGAGGACGAGGCGGGAGACGGTGTTCATCCCGAGGAGGGTCACCGCCTGGGTGACGTCCCCCACCTCGGTGCGGAGTCCGAACAGGGTCGAGTTGACCACCTTCAGGATCCTGACCGCGATCCCCGGGTCCTCCTCGACGATCGCTCCGACCCGGGCCGGGGTGGGGTCGTCTCCGTCGAGCTCCTCCTGGATGCGCAGGTAGACGTCGGGGAGGCTCGGCAGGTTGTCGGCGGCGGTGACGATCTCGGCGAGGCGGGCGGTGCCGAGCCGGTCGCGCCACCGGAGGGTCGCCCACATGGCACGGCGGAGCAGATCGACGTCGAACCGGTGGGGGACGACGAGGTGACAGGGGACGTGGCCCGCGATCTCCGGGTATCTCGACAGGACCAGCCGGCCGATCTCTGGATGACCGGTGGCCACCTCCCGCACGGTGTCGGCGGCATCACCGGTGGGGTCGTCGACGGCGGCGACCATCAGATCGAAGGAGACCCGTCCGAGCTGGACGGGGACGTCGTCGGGGAGGGCGAAGGCAGCGGCGATCGGGATGCCGCGGTCCTGGATGAAGTTGCGCGTGGCGGCCAGCCGGGCGGGGTCGTCGTCGACGAAGAGCACGTTCATGCCGATGGTCCCGTCGGCCCCGTCGAGGGCCACTTGAGGACCGGGGTGTCCCGGCCCGGCTCCTCCACGGAGAGCTGGTACCAGTGATCGTGGGCCTCGTAGTGATGCCGCCCACCGCAGCGAGGACACTCGTACCCCTCGTACACCATGAGGGCGGCGAAGGTGGCCCGATCCACCTGTAGGCCCGCCTCGAAGGGGGTCGCACACTCGGGACAACGCACCCACAGACGCTCCGGCATCGTCACCCTCGCGTCGGCCGGGCCCGAGCCGGATCGTCGGGCCAGGCGTGTTTCGGGTAGCGGCCCGCCATCTCCCTTCGAACGTCGTGCCACGAGCCCGCCCAGAAGCCGGCGAGGTCGGCGGTGATCTGCATCGGCCGCCCGGCCGGGGAGAGCAGGTGGAGCACCACGGGGAGGCCCGCCACCTCCGGGGTGGTCGTCGTCCCGAACATCTCCTGGACCTTCACGGCGATGCTCGGCCGCTCCCCCGAGTAGTCGACACGGATCCGACGGCCGCTGGGGACGGAGACCCGGCGGGGGGCGAGGCGGTCCAGCTCACCGCCCAGCCGGTGGCCGAGGCGCCCGCGCAGGACCTTGGCGAGATCGAGGCGGGCGACGTCGTCGAGGCCGGTCGCGCCGACCAGGGAGGGTCCCAGCCATTCGTGCAGGCTCTCCTCGAGTGCGGCGTCGGACCAGTCGGGCCACGGATCTCCGAATCGGGCGTGGAGGAAACGGACGCGGTGGAGGAGGTCGCGGGCGTCGTCGGACCAGGGGAGGGCGCCGAGACCTCGGCGGCGGAGACGGTCGAGGATCGCCGACGTCGTGGCAGGCCCGGGTTCGGGACGCCGGTCGGACCGGTCGAGGGTGACGCCTCCGAGTCGGCGGTGGGTTCGTTCGACGAGACGGTCCCGATCCCAGACCAGCTCGGTCTGGACCACCACCTCGTCCGCGTAGCGTTCGGTCACCTCGTCGGTGTCGATGGCGGCGGCGAGTCGGATACGGGCGTCTTTGCGACGGCCGTCGACGTCGACGGCGACGACGAAGGGCTCGGCGGCGAGGGGGTCCCGTTCCGGGATCCACGCCGTCGTCCCGGTGCGGAGCTGGAATCTGCCCGGGCCGCCCCGACGGATCGCCAACCGGTCCGGGAAGGCGAGGGCGAGCAGCGAGCCCGCCCGGTCGACGGAGATCTCCCCCGGTGCGGCCCCGACACGACGTGCCAGGTCGTCGGCGATCCGACGGACCCGGCGGACCCGGCCCGTCCGACGGTTCGGGTCCGCGAGCAGCGTCAGGCGGACCGCGACGTCCACCGGCAGCTCGTCGGGTCGGCCCTGGAGGACGTCCCGTTCCTCCACCAGCGCCGCCAGCAGGCACGCCAGATAGGCGTCCTCGTCGGCGGCGGTGACCATGTGGGCGAGGCGGGGATGGAGGGGCAGCGTCAGCATCGCCTTCCCCTGGTCGGTGAGGAGACCGTCGGCGTCGACGGCACCGAGCCGGACCAGGAGCCGTCGGGCCTCGGCGAAGGTTCGGGGAGGGGGCGGGTCGAGGAAGGGGAGTGTCTCGGGATCGGCCGTCCCCCAGCCGGCCAGCTCGAGGGCGAGACCGGCCAGGTCCACCTGGGAGATCTCGGGGTCGATGTGGGGTCGGCGGGCGGCGTGTTCGGCCTTCGACCACAGACGGTAGGCGATCCCCGGCTCGGTTCGTCCCGCTCGGCCCGCTCGCTGGTCGGCGGACGCCTTGGAGATCGGGATCGTGCGCAGCCGGGTCATGCCGGTGCGGGGGTCGAACCGAGGGGCTCGGGCGAGGCCCGAGTCGACCACGACGCGGACCCCCTCGACGGTGAGGCTGGACTCGGCGACGTCGGTGGAGAGCACCACCCTGCGGAGCGGTCCGGGTCGGAGGGCGGCGTCCTGCTCGTCGGGTGGGAGGCTGCCGTGCAGCATCCGCACGTCGGCGGGGAGGCCGGTGGCGGCGAGCCGTTCGGCGACGCGTCGGATCTCGGCCATCCCGGGGAGGAAGACGAGGATGTCTCCCGGCTCGGTGTCGACGGCACGGTGGAGGACCGTCGCCACGTGGTCCTCCATGCGGGCTCGGCGGGCGGGGGGAACCCAGCGGATCTCCACCGGGTGGGTGCGGGCGTCGGCGGTGATGACGGCGGTGCCGTCGCCGAGCAGGCGTCCCACCCGCTCCGCATCGAGGGTCGCCGACATCACCAGGATCCGCAGGTCGGGGCGGATCGTCCTGCGGACGTCCAAGGCGAGCGCCAGGCCCAGGTCGGTCTGAAGGTTGCGCTCGTGCATCTCGTCGAAGACGAGGCAGGCGGTGTCGGGGAGCTCCGGGTCGCGTTGGAGGCGCCGGGTCAGCACCCCTTCGGTCACCACTTCGACGCCCACCCGGGGTCCGGTACGGCGATCGTCCCGGGTCACGTATCCGATCCGGTCCCCGACGGGGGAGCCGACCAACTCGGCCATCCGGCGGGCGGCGGCCCGGGTCGCCAGGCGTCGCGGTTCCAGCACGACGACCTTGCGTCCCCTCGCCCATGGCTCTCCGACGAGGTGCAGGGGGACGACCGTCGTCTTGCCCGAACCGGGAGGAGCGACCAGCACGGCCGTTCCGGCCTCGGCGAGGGCTGCCCGCAGGTCGGGGACGACCGCCTCGACGGGGAGTCCGGTGGTCGGCGGGCCCATCGCCGCCTCCCGCTCAGAGGAGTCGGCGACGCCGCCGGGACCGTTTGCGGGCACCCGACCGGGGCTGGACGGGTCGTTCGGCGGGGATGCGGTCGCCTCCGGTGTCGAGGGAGGAGACGTCCGGCTCGTCGAGGACGATGGGGAGGCCGAGCTGGCGTTGAATGGCGTGGATGGGGAGGCTTTGATCGTCTCGCACCAGGGTCACGACCACGCCGGCGGCGCCCGCCCGGGCCGTCCTCCCGGAGCGGTGGAGGTAGGCCTTCGTGTCCTTCGGCGGGTCGAAATGGACGACGGCCGCGACCCCGTCCACGTGGATGCCTCGAGCGGCGACGTCGGTGGCGACCAGGGCGTCGACCCGGCCCTGCACGAACCGATCCAACGCCCGGTTGCGATGCTCCTGGGGGCGGCCGCCGTGGATGGCGGCCGTCTCGACCCCGAGGCGCCGGAGCTGGGTCGTGACGCGGTCCACTCCGGCCCTGGTCTCGCAGAACACGATCGTCGGGTGGGCTCGCCGGATCACCTCGGCGGTGAGGGTCAGACGGTCGGTGTGCCCCACCCGCCAGAAGAAGTGGCGGGCGTCGGAGCCCTCCGGATCCGCCGCTCCGACCTCGTGTCGCACCGGGTCGTTCTGGTAGTAGTGGGTGAGGGCGGCGACGTCCCCGTCGAGGGTGGCGGAGAACAGCAGGGTCTGGCGCCCGGGCGCGGTTCGGTTGAGGATCCACTTGACCTCGGGCAGGAACCCCATGTCGGCCATCCGGTCGGCCTCGTCGACCACCACCAGCTCCACCTGGTCGAGTCGGGCCTCGCCCTGCTCCATCAGGTCGGCGAGCCGCCCCGGGGTGGCGACGAGCACCTCGACACCCCGGCGGAGGGCCTTCTTCTGCGGCTGGTAGGCGACGCCACCGTAGATCGGGGCGATGCGGACGTCGAGCGCCGACGCCAAGGGGGCGAGCTCGGCGTGGATCTGCTCGGCGAGCTCTCGGGTGGGGGCGAGGACGAGGGCGCGGGGATGGTGGGGCTCCGCCCGGTGGATGCGAGCCAGCATGGGGATCCCGAAGGCGAGGGTTTTCCCCGAGCCGGTGGGGGCTCGCCCGCAGACGTCGCGTCCGGCGAGTCCGTCGGGGATGGTGGCGGCCTGGATCGGGAAGGGGGTGTGGATACCCCGTTCGGCGAGGACGTCGACGATCTCCGGCGGTGTGCCCAGGTCGGCGAAGGTGGTGGTGGTCATGGATGTCATCTGGTCTGCCGCGTCTCCTGTCTGGCGTTCGTCGCCGGGTCGGCGACGGTGCGGCCCTTCCGGCGGTGTACGACCGGTCCGGGGCGGCATCGAGGCGGGGATGCACGGGAAAGGACCTCCGCCGCCCGGGGGCGCTGTGACGCGCTCGCCTCCCTGAGGGTGCGACGGTGACCTCAGCCTAGCCGGAGGGAAGGGCTAGACCAGGATCCTTCTAGGATCGCCGCCCATGGTCGAAGCCCTCTTCTCCTTCGACGGCGACCGTTTCGTCCCCACCGAGCTGTGCCGCGGCGGCTGGTCGGACGACGCCCAGCACGGCGCACCTCCCGCCGGTCTGCTGGCACGGGCGGTCGAACGGGTCCCCACGGCGGTGCCGATGCAGGTGGTCCGATACACCATCGACCTGTTCCGACCGGTGCCGCTCACTCCGCTGGAGGTGACGACGACGGTGAGGAGGGACGGACGGCGGATCCAGGTCGTCGATGCCTACCTGTGTGCCGACGGGGTGGAGGTGGGCCGGGCGTCCGCCCTCAAGATCCGGGTCCTCGACCATCTGGAGCTTCCGGACGGCGAGACCGAGACGTGGGATCAGCCCCCGGGCCCGGAGGCGGGAGAGCCCGTCGACTGGGGAACGTTCTTCGTCGACGACCCCGGCACCGTCCGGTTCCACTCCCATGCGGTGGAGATCAGGAGCATCGGGGGGAGCTTCCTGCGGATGGGGCCGGGGCTGTCCTGGTTTCGGCTCCGGTACCCGGTCGTCGCCGGGGAGACGACCAGTCCCTTCCTTCGGCTCGCCACCCTGGCCGACATGTCCAACGGCAACAGCCAGGCCCTCCACCCGCGCCGCTACCTGTACGTCAACCCCGACATCACCCTGTACGCTCATCGGCTCCCGGTGGGGGAGTGGGTGGGGATGCGGTCGGCCGCCCATCAACATCCGTCGGGGATCGGACTCGCCGACACGCGGGTGTTCGACGAGGCGGGCCCCCTCGGACGGATCAACCAGGCCCAGCTCCTCGACCGCAGGGACTGAGACGAGCGGGATCCGATCAGCCCGGGCGACTCGACATCACGTCAAGTTTTCGGGGAGATATGCTCCCCGCCATGGCTCAGCCACATCAGAGCCGGATGGTCCGTGGTGTGTTCATCGCGCTCGGATTCATCTGCGTGGGGCTGGGTACGGCCGGGGTGGTGCTGCCACTGCTTCCCACCACCCCCTTCATCCTGCTGGCCGCCTTCTTCTTCGCCCGTTCGTCCCCCCGATTCGATGCCTGGCTCCTTCGGCATCGATGGTTCGGCTCCCTCGTGCGGGACTGGCGGGCGGGGCGGGGCCTCTCGGTCCGGGCGAAGGTGATCTCCCTCGTCGCCATCGCCATCACCTTCACCATCACGATCGTCTTCGCCATCCACACGACCTGGCTTCGTGTGCTCCTCGTCGTGATCGCCTTCTCCGTCTCGACGTTCCTGCTCCGTCTCCCCACCAAGGGCCGCCGGCCCCTCGAAGTGGGCTGACGTCAGCCGTTCCGATCCGGGCCCCGGCCTTCGTGCGTCGCCCGGACATCGTCGGGGCCGTCTCCGAGCAGCCTCCCCCGGAACTCGCCCGCCGAGCGGACGAAGAGCACGGTGGGGAGATCCCGGACGAGCTCGGCGAGGCGCCGGGAGTAGGAGGTCTCCTGGCCCGAATCGACGGCCCGCAGACCCATGAGGACGATGTCGGCGCCGCGCGACTCGGTGCAGATCAGCGACGTGACGGACACCTCGGCAGGTCTGAGCATCACCTCGGTCTCGGCGCGGATCCGGGCCGAGCGGATCAGGCGGTCGAGCAGGATTCGGTTCCGCTCGAGCATCATGGGAGAGGTGGCGATGCTCTTGATCGAGATCCGGGCGTCCCGCCACTCGGGGTTGAGGGAGATCAGGTGGGCGAAGAGCACCAGCATGTCGCCGTTGTGCTGCAGTCCACCCCACCACACGTCGATCCGGCGACGTCGCGGACGGGTGACGTCCAGCGGGTGGGGATGGCAGATCACCGAGGAGATCCCGAGGGCGGCGAGCTGTTCGATCACCCGTAGGACGTTCGCTCGCCGTTCCGGCTTGTCGCTCCAGCCGAACATGACCGTGTTCGACTCGATGCCGGCGATCCCGTTGGCCTGGGCGACGGCGACCGCCCCCCGTACGAAGTCCTCGACGATGTCCACCTCGCCGAAGGCGACGATCCCCAGGTCCTCGAGCGCCTCGTCGAGTTCCCGCTCGAGGGCGGGGACCGTCGGTGCCAGCTCCTCGAGGTCGCCGACCCGCAGATCGGCGACGGTGAGGATGCCCCGGTCGTGGACGAGCCAGGAGGCGAGCCGGACCAGCGCCGCCCGTCGACGGACGTCCCCGGCGAACAGGAGGATGTTCGGTCGCCAGTTCCGGGGGTCGTGGGGGAGTCGGCGGAGTTGGAGGACCGTGGATCGGACGAGCGCCATGAGCGCTCCCCGCCGCAGATCGCCCCAGGGTGCGGCCAGGGCGCGGCGGCGCATCACGAGATACACCCCGACCTCGACCACGACCGCGATGAACAGGGCGAGGGGGCTGATCAGGAACATCACCCAGAAACATCCGAGCGCGCCCGCCAGGGACACCCACCAGGGGACCCGCAGCGTCGGACGGAAGGAGGGGTCGCCGGTGAGCCGCTCCACCCCTGCGACGAGGTTCACCATCCCGTAGGTGGTGAGGAAGAACATGGTCAGGGCGGGAGCGACGGCGTTGAGGTCGCCCAGGGTGACGGCGCCCAGTGCCACCGCCAGGGAGACGAGGAGGGGGATCCCGGGTCCGCGGATCGTTCCGATCCGACGGCCGAGGAACCGGGGCAAGACCCGGTCGTCGACCATCGCCTCCAAGGTGCGGGGGGCTCCGAGGACGCTCCCCACCGCCGAGGAGAAGATCGCCCCCCACAGCCCGGGGAAGATGAGAAACGACAACCCACCGGCGAGGGTGAACCAGATGAGGTGGTCCTCCACCAGGGTGGCGGCGTCGACCGCCAGACCGAGGGCGACCACCACCCCCAGGTAGACGAAGAATCCGACCAGCACCGAGCCGATGGTCCCCCACGGGATCGCCCGTTCGGGGCGCTCCAGATCTCCCGAGAGGGAGACGCCGGCCATGATCCCCGTCACCGCCGGGAAGAAGACGGCGAACACCGGCCAGAAGCCGGGTGACCCGTCGATTCCGGTCACCGATCGGACGGTGGTCGGGTTCGCCTCCACGACCCCGACGACGAGGACGACGAGCGACACGAGGATCCCGGCCATGATCGGGAGCTGCAGGCGAAGGGCCACGTCGGCACCGCGGGCGGCCAGCAACGCCACCGCCAGCACGGTCGCCGCTGCCACCGGGCGGAGGGGCACGTCCGGCCAGATCAACCGGAGGCTCTCCGCCAGGCCGAAGGCGTAGAGGGTGACGCTGAAGGCCTGCGCCAGGAACAGCGGGATCCCGATGGCGGCGCCGACCTCCACGCCGAGACTGCGGGAGATGATGTAGTAGGCACCTCCGGCTCCGACCCGCATGTTCGTGGCCACCGCCGCCACCGACAGGGCGGTGGCCAAGGTGACGGCGTTGGCGATCACCACCACCAGGATCGCCCCGCCGAGACCGACGTTGCCGACGACCCAGCCGGTCCGCAGGTACAGGATGACGCCGAGGATCGTGAGGATGGACGGGGTGAACACCCCCAGGAACGTCCCCAACTTCTCGGGCCGGGGGCGCCGGGACGGGAAGGCGGTGGAGCGGGTCATCGGTCGGCGGCAGCATACGGATCGAGCTCCGAACGTGCGGCCCGAGGTCCTCAGGGGCAGAAGAGCTCGACGCCGAACATGCCCACGTCGTCGCCGCCCCGATCCCAGCCGCCGCGGATCTCGGCACGGCAGGTCGCCGAGCCGAAGGCGTCGATCGTCTCCGCCACCAGCGGCCCCAGTCGCTCGGCGTCGTCGGGTGCGAGCACGCCCACCGTCAGGCCGCCGATGCGCACCTCGATCACCCCGTCGTCCGTTGGGACCAGCTCGGCGACGGCCTCCATCTGCACCCCGGCGTAGGAGCGCCGCCCACCGGTGAGGGCCAACAACTCGTCCTGGTGGGCGGCTTCGCCGATGACGGCGACCGGCCGGTCACCGGCCATCGTCACCCGGCGCCGTGGTCCGGCGAAGCCCCGGATGCGGCGGCGCAGGCGCAACGGGTGGGCCTCTCCCAGTCGCTCCCGCAGCCGACCGATCCCCCCGCCGTCACGGCAGGCGAAGCAGTACCACCGGCATCCTTCGGCGTCGACGTGGAGGGACGGGTGATGGTCGTCGTGGAAGGGGCACAGGTAGGAGTTGTCTCCAGGGCGGAGTACGACGCCCGCCCGCCGCCAGGCAGCGGAGAACTCCGCTCGTTCGGCCTCGGTGCGGACCGGGACCGTCCCGCGACGTCGGCCGGTTCGGAAGCCCGTGCCGGCGACGAGCCGAATCCAGTCCGGGAGGGCGGCGGGGGATCGTGCCATCGGGGACCGCCCCGGCTCCCATCGGTATCGCCGTCCCGAGCGGTGAAGGCTGGGAGGCGCCACCACCATCGCTCCTTCGGCCTTCAGCTCCACGCCGTCGGCGAGCACCGTCGAGGCCGGTGGCTCTGTCGCCTGGAACCAGAGGTGACGCCCGCCGCCGCCGGTCGTGGACGACACGGTCTCTCCCAGCGCGCCCCATCCGGCCTGGAGGTCGTCGAGGGCCACGTCGCCGCCGTGACGGGGGTCGATGTCGAGGACGGCGAGGCGGGAGACGGCTCCGGTCACCACGCCCACGTTGGCGTCGGGCCAACGTCGCCACCACGAGGCCACCTGGGCCGGGGAGGCCGGTCGCCGTTGGGCATCGTCCCAGCGGAGGCGGGGATGCTTGCCGGGGGCGGCACAGTCGGTGCGGCCGCAGCTACACCTTCCCTCGTGGACGACGTGGACGGGGATCACCGACCACCCCAGCTCCGCGTAGGCGAGGGCGGCGGCGGCGGGTGCGAGACTCTCGGCGTCGGGCGTGATCACCTCCGCACCGTATCTCCCCGAGCCGCGTACCGCTTCCGGTTGGACGGGGACGGTGGGAGACTGCGGGCATGCTCGCCGAGCCGATCCGACGTCGAGTCGTGGCCGCCGCCACCGGTCCCTTCAGCCACGCCCCGTATCCTCTGGCCCACAGCCTGGACCACCGGGGAGATCCGGGTCTGTTCGGGCCGGATTCGGTGACCTGGCGGGTCATGGGTGACGTCGCCACCATCGTCGGCGGGATCCGTGCGCTGCTCATCCAGGCCGCCCATCCCGAGGTCGTCGCCGGCGTCGCCGACCATTCCTCCTACCGCACCGACCCCATGGGGCGGCTGTCGCGGACCTCGGCGTATGTGACCGCCACCGCCTACGGGGCGATGCCGGAGGTGGAGGCGGCGGTGGCCGCGGTCCGGCGGGCCCACCGGGGGGTGGCGGGCCGGTCCCACCGTGATCGACCCTACGCGGCGACCGACCCGCCCCTCGCCGCCTGGGTCCACAACACCCTCACCGACTCGTTCCTCGTCGCCCATCAGGCCTTCGGGGCCGAGCCCCTCACCTCCGAGGAGGCCGACCGTTTCGTCGCCGAGCAGACCAGGCTCGGGGCGTTGCTCGGTGCGGCCCCGCTGCCGGAGGACGCGGCGTCCCTCGGCGCCTGGGTCGCCGAGCATCCAGAGGTCGAACCCTCGCCGGGGATGACGGAGGCGGTGGGCTTCCTGTGCGACCCACCGCTCGGCCGTGGCCCGCGCCAGGGCTACCGGATCCTCCTCGAGGCGGCGGTCGCCACCATCCCCGCCCGGATCCGTCGGGTGTTGGGGAGGCCTCGGAGACGAGGAGCGGTCGCCGTCGGGCGGGTGGCCGTCGCCGGGCTGCGATGGGCCCTGGGGTACTCGCCGTCGTGGCATCTGGCCCTGGTGCGGGTGGGCGCGCCCGTCCCGGAGGGGCGGTTCCGGGCCCCCCTCCCGGAGGGGGCGGTCGGCGCCACCGGTCGGCCCACGGCCTGATCGGCGTTCGGCGCCGCAGGCGAACGTTCTATCCTGAAGCCCGGTCCGAGGTTCCTCGACATGAAACAGGATGAGTACGTCCGCATGCGAGGGAAGGTGGTCCAGGTCCTGCGGGACGCCACCTTCAAGGTCGAGCTGGACGGCGGCCTGATCGTCACCGCCCGGCCCGCCGGTCGCATGCGGCGCGGCCGGATGATCCGGATCCTCCCCGGTGACGAGGTCGAGGTGGAGGTCTCCACCTACGACCCGACCAAGGGCCGCATCGTGTGGCGTTACCGCTGATCCGACCCGGGGCGTCGGACCCCCACCGTGCGGCGTCGGGGATCGAGCCGGCGGCGGCCGAAGTCAGGCCGGACCGACCGAGATCACCCGGCCCTCCTTGAGCTCGACGAGCTCGTCGACGGCGTCGAGCACCTCGGGGCGGTGGCTGATGAGGAGCACCGCCGGGCGGGGTCGAAGCGCGGCGATGTTGGCCATCACCGACTCCATCGACGCCCGGTCGAGATGGTTGGTGGGTTCGTCGAGGATGAGGATCGCCGGCCGGTGGATCACCGCCCGGGCGATCGCCAGACGCTGTCGCTGCCCTCCCGACAGAAACACCCCCTCCTCACCCACCTCGGTCTCCAGACCGTCGGGGAGCCGCCACACGAAGTCGGCCTCGGCCACCTCCAGCGCGGCGCGGACGGCCGCCTCGTCGACGTCGCCGCGACCGTAGGTGACGTTGTCGAGGACCGAGCCGTTGAGCAGGATCGTCTGTTGGGGGACGACGCCCATCGATCGGCGCAGGGTGACGAGATCCACGTCCGGGTAGGGGATCCCGTCGGCGAGGATCTCCCCTCGCTGCGGTCGATAGAAACCCAGGATGAGGTTGACGATCGTCGACTTTCCCGACCCGTTCGGCCCGGCGACGGCCGTGACCTTGCCCCGTTCCAGCTCCAGCGAGACCCCGTGGAGGACCGGCTCGGTGTCGTAGGCGAAGGTGACGTCCACCAGTTTGATGTGTCCGGAGGATCGGATCGCCCGGGTGCCCGTGTATGGACGCGTCTCGGGTTCGTCGAGGAGCTCGATGAGGTGCCTCAGCGAGGTCATCCCCTCGATCACGGCCGGCACCCGAATGGCGATCCCGGCGAGGGGGCCGCGGAGGAGCGCGAACCCGGCGTAGAAAGAGATGAGGTCCCCGAGGCTGAGTCGCTCCTGGACCACCAGCACCCCGCCGACGATCAACACCGAGGCCCCGGCCAGGACGAGGAGCGTCGACTGGGTGACCGCGTAGACGTTGCTCCACACCGACCGGGCCACCCCGGCGGTCTCCAGCTCGGCGGATCGTCGGTCGAGCCGCTCCATCTCCAGCTTCTCGGCGCCGTGGATGCGGATGAGGTCCATGGCGCGGAGCACCCGCAGGACCCCGTGGCTGAAGCGCTCGAAGGCGTGATGTTGGCGCCGGACCCTCGTCTGGACCGTCCTGCCGAGGAACCTCCCGGCGACGAAGATGACCGGCCCGAACGCGAGGGTCACGAGGGC
>Ga0256839_1002316_pt1 | contig 21373 bp, 13 predicted proteins | sample 354166metaG_FD_185968 | JGI IMG/M metagenome (GOLD analysis project Ga0256839, IMG submission 185968) | Hydrothermal vent microbial communities from Mid Atlantic Ridge, Atlantic Ocean - 354-166 | ecosystem: Environmental > Aquatic > Marine > Hydrothermal vents | place: Atlantic Ocean: Mid... | reverse complement strand
GGGGTTGATGTGCACCCCGGCCAGGCAGAGCGGATCCAGCACCTTCTGGATTGCCACCACCCCCTTGCGGGAGTCGGGATTTTGCAGCGCCTGCTGGAAGGCCTTCTTCTGCTGGGGCGAAAGCGGCTCCCCGAGCATCTCCTCCAACGCCGTCACGACTCGGCGGGCCTGGGCGGCCAAGGGCTGGAACTCCACGTCCTGGACCACGGGCAACTGCTGGGCCAGGGCCGGGCTGGCCACCAGCAGCAACACCGGCAGCGAAAACACCAAGGGGGATCGCATGATCCTGTCCTCCTTGGAAACGGAACCGGACAGATTGTTTCGCATTGTTTCTCCTGGCACGGTAAACGCCAACGCTTGGCAGAAACCGGTTCCAATTTGCCACCCCCGGCGGCCGCGTGCAAGCAAAAGCCCGCTTGCTTGGGTCGTGGGTCTTGAGTCCTGGATCTTGGTCGGGTGCAGCCGCACCGAGGCGAGCCCCGAGCTTCAGCTCGGGGAGGGCGTGGAGGCGTGGAGGGCGAGGCGAGCCGCGCACCGTCAGCCCGCGGAGGAGCGTGCGCACGTCAGTGTCTGGGGCTTGGGTCGTGGGTCTTGGGTCTTGAGGAGCCCCGCACGTCACTGCGGAGAGAGACAGCATCGGCGTACGGCGTGCGCCTTGCCTTGGAGCTTCCGTTCCGTTGCAAGAAAAAGCGTCAATTTGCCCAACAAGAGCCCCCCGCGTCAGCGGGGGGAGAGAGAGAGTAAAACGGCGTGCGGCGTGCGGCGTGCGCCTTGCGTCGGAGCTTCCGCTCCGGGGGCTTGGGGGCGCGGGGGCTTGGGGCTTGCGGCAGTGCTTCCGCACCGAAGCCGGAACAAGCGCCGGTTTTTACAACCAGCGAGCCGCCGACTTCAGTCGGCGGAGAAGATCGACATGCGTTTTTTCCTGGCTCTCCCCCGGCTAACAGCCGGTTGAAGAAGTCCTCGTCAAGCCGAAACTGGTTTTTGGAATTGTCGCAGTTTCTGAAAAAAGCGGCTCGGCGGGAGCCTCGCCCTCCCGTACATGCGTTTTTCAACGGGCTGCTAAAGCCGGGGGCTCGCCGGACAAAAATCGACTCTTTTTGCTCTGGAAACACACCGTTTTGTGCTGGCACGCTAACAGCCCGTTGAAGAATGTTCCTCGATACGGAATCGCGTCACAGGACTAGACGTATTTTCTGAAAAAAAGCGGCTCGGCAGGAGCCTCGCCCTCCCGTACATGCGTTTTTCAACGGGCTGCTAAACACGTACTACGCCCACGGCTTGCGGCTGCAAGAACAGCCCCAACGGCAAAACAACCGCGTGCTCAGGCCAGGCACGCGGCTGGCCTTGGGCTTTGCGTGCTCGACGATGCGGCTGGCCAATGTGGAGTGCGGCCGTCTGCCGCCGCTTTTTTCTGCTCCAGCAAGCTGGAGCACACATGAGCGGAAACAAGCTTCCACACTCCAAAAACTCCAGCGAGCCAGACTGCGGCTCCCCCGACACGCCTTGTTTCGTTTTCGGCTTCTTCCGCGGTGGTTCAATACATCCCGCGAACTTGCATCCGCAGACGGTAGAGGCCGCGGCGGGCGGTGATGAACAGCGTCTTGCGGTCCGCACCACCAAAGCAGACGTTGGCCGGCACCTCCGGCACCTGGATGGTGGCGATGAGTTTCCCGCGGGGGGAATAGACGTAAATCTTGTCGCGCGTCAGGTACAAGTTGCCCCGTTCATCCAGCGTCATGCCGTCGGAGCCTCGGGGAGCGAAGAGCTTCCGCCGCCCCAGCTTCCCCGGACCCAGAATCTCGTAAACGTAGGTCTTGTTGTCGCCGGGGTCGGCCACGTAGAGCCGCTTGCCGTCGCGGGTGCCGATGATCCCGTTGGGCTTGACCAGGTCGTCGATCACCTTGAGGACCCGCTTGCGGTCCGGGGTGATGTAAAAGACCCAGAAGCCGGGCAGTTCCAGGTCGTTCATCGCCCCGTAGCGAGGATCGGTAAAGTAGATGCCGCCCTGGGGATCGACCCAGCAGTCGTTGGGGCTGTTGAACCGCTTGCCCTGGTAGTGGGCCGCCAGCACGGTGAGTTTGCCCTGGGGGGTGCTGGCGGTAAGGCGTCTGGCACGGCCCTCGCAAGCAATAAGCAGCCCTTGGGCGTCGAAGAACAGCCCGTTGGCCCCGCCGGAGTTTTCACGGAAGGTTTTGAGTTTGCCGTCCAGGGTCCAGATGTGGATGCGATTGTTGGGGATGTCGGAGAAATAGACGTTTCCCTGGGCGTCGGCGGCCGGTCCTTCGGTGAAGCGAAAGCCCCCGGCCAGCTTCTGCACCCGGGCGCCGGGAGCCACCAGCTCCTCGGCCTGGGAGGCCGCCGCCGCGGCCAGCACAACCAGGACGGTGGCAGCGATGGTGAGCCGTTTCATGGTCTGGTTCTCCTGGTGAGGATAGGGGAACGGGTTGTCGGGACGAGGCAACAGGGAGTCCGGTTTGGTTACTCGGGCCGGAAGATCACCGCGTCGGCGTAATCGACCCGCAGCAGCAGCTCCAGGGTTCCGTCGGGGTGATGGGTCACCCGGACCGGCGTGCCGCTTGCCGTTTCGATCCGGCCCAGCGGCACGGGCCGCCGCAGCACCACGCGGGCATGCCGCGGCCAGCAGTCCCAGGCCACCAGCACCAGGACGGTGCCGTGGGGGGAGTCGATCAGGCAGGTTTCCACTTGCCTGGGGGTGGCTTCCACAGGCAGCTTCAGCTCGGCGGCCGGGAGCTTCAGCACGGCCAGCGCCTCGGGCTGCCAGCGCGTGGGGGTGGAGTGGCTGGGGCCGTCCAGCTCGCCGCCCCGGGTCGGCGGGACTTGCCTGGCACTGGGCCGCACGGCAGCCAGGGCCGGCAGGTAGCCGCAGTAGTAAATCTCCCCCCGCCCCAGGCTCACCCGGCACAAGGCGGCCTGCTTGTCCTGGAAGCGTTGCAGCACCTCGCCCTGGGGCGGGCTGCCCAGCGGGGCTTTGGCTCCATAGACGGCAAACGCCTCCTTACCTTTTTCTGCCGGGAAGACCCGACCCACGGCCGGGGCGAAGGCCAGGTCCTGCTTCACAAAGTCGATCCGCACTTGCGGCTCCACTTCCAGCTCCGGCGGCTTGATCCCCAGCGGCTGGTAAAGCAGCGGCAGCGGCTGGTTGAATTCGTCGCGGGAACCGGCTGCCGGGTAGAGGAACAGCCGCCCGCCTTTTTCCACCCAGTCCAACAACGCCTCGGCTCCCCGGCGGCTGATGTGCCGGCTGGTGACGTAAAGCACGCGATAAGGGGCCAGCTTGCCCGCCACGGCTTCCTCCTCGGTGACCACTTCCAGCGGGAGCTGCAACTGGCGCAGGGCCACGTAGAGGGTGCGTTTTTCGGCTGCCAGGGGCGGGCGGTCGTCGTGCCAGATGTCGGCCACCTCGGAGAACCACAGGCCGACGTTCCCCTGCGGCACGCGGCCGGCGACGACGATGTCCTCGAACCGCGTCAGTTCCCGGGCGGCCCGCAGCACCTGAAAGTACGTCTCCGGCAGGTTGCAGTAGTTTTCGGTGTAGCCCACCGGCAAGGGTTGCAGTTCATAGACGTTGGCGATGGTCATCCCGTGCCCCAAGGCGGCATAGAACAGCCGCCGCCAGGCCAAGGGGTGGTTGCCCGGGTGGTGGGCCAGCACGTAGTACTTGATGTCTCGCTGCCGCGTGCCCCGCAACGCCGCCCGGAACATGTCCAGTCCCAGCGAGTTGAGCTGGGGCGAGACGATGGGCACCTGCCAGCAGTAATCTTCGCTCCAGGGCAGCGTCATCCCCTGGCGGCGAAACACGTGAATCCACTTGTGCACCCGGCCCAGGTAGGGCACGTCCTGGTGGGGCGAGTAGTTGGCCCCGATCCCCGCCGCAGGCAGGTAGCGGCGGAGGATGTCGGTGCGCACTTTAATGGCCTGGATGCCGTAGTGATGGGCATACCGCCGGGCGTAGTAGTAGCGGCGTGGTTCCTGGTCCGGGTCCGGCGGCGGGGTGAACTTCACCTGCTGCCAGCTTTTGGCCCCGGGCACCACCTGCTGGGGCTTGAGCCCTAGCTGCTGCAGAAACTTCCGGAACGGCTCGTCCTGTCCCTCCCGAGGCACGGCCAGGCCGATCTCGTCCCCCAGGCTCACCACACGGATGAGCCGGGCCACCCCCTGCTGCTGCAGGTTGCGGCAATACGCTTCCAACTGCTCGGTGGGGATGTGGCGCACGTCGATGTAGCCCCGCGGCTGCTGCGGCGTGCCGGGCCGATCGGTGCCGGGCAGCCACAGCGGAAACAGCTCCCACCACTGCCGCACCAGGCGATTGTACGCCGGGTTACCCTGGATCGGGGCAAACGAACGGTGCGCATAAAGCGGGAACAACTGGAGCCGCCCCGGGGGTAGTTGCATTTCCCGGGCCCGATAGTCCAGGTAGTCCAAAAGCTCCGGCAGCGCCTCGGTGCGGAGCATTACCAGGGGGTGGTAGCGCATGGCTCCCGAGACGTAAAGCCCCAACTGCTCCTCCTCCCCCCGGTGGCTGAACACGTAGCGCTGCTTCCCATCGGCCTGCTTCACCGCCAGGCGGAGCGTGTAGTTCAGGGGGCCGTTCTGGCTGGCGAAGCGGGGAATCCACACCGACTCGTTCAACCCGTCCAGCAACGAGCCGATCTCCACCCAGGGGGACTTTTCTCCCGGCTTGAGCACCACCCGGCGCGGCTTCCAGGTGCGCAGGTGGACGTAGTAGGGGGAGTGGGCGATACAGTTGGGCAGCGTCACCTGGAGGGTGCCGCGGGAGTGGTTTTCCACCTGGGCCCACACGTCTCCGGCCTGGGTCAGCAGCCCGTCCAGCGGAAGGTAGCGGGCGTGGCGCAGTTGCCGCTGGACTTCTTCTTCGTCGGTGGTCAGCAGCAGGCAGTCCACGTGGCGCCAGGTGGCGGGGTTGGGCTGGGCCACGGCTTCCAGCCGCAGGGTGGCCGTGCCTGCCTCTAACGGCACCCGCACGTCGTGTCCTTCCCAGACGATCTGCTCGTTGGCGCCCCAGGGCCAGGTAAGGTCTTTTTGCAGGCGGCGGCCGAAGGGCCAGATGCGCACGTTGTCCCGCGACCCATAGATGCGACTCAGCTTCACCTTCCCCTGCTGCTCCACCACCACGCGAAACTGCGTGTGGTAGCGATAGGCCGATTCATACCGGGCCAGCACCAGGTAGTTTCCGGTCCGGGGAACCTGAAAGCGGATTTCGGCCACGGCGTCCTGGGCTTGCGGCGGGGCGGCCAGGAACGCCTTGCGGCTCAGGAACGTGACGGCGAAGGTGGAAACGTAGAAGTTTTCCCCGTAGCTCTTGGCCTGCCACGGACCCCGCAGCACGCGGAACTCCTCGGCTTCCAGGTGGATCATCCCGTCGGGCCGGGCCGGCACCACCTGGCCGGTGGCGCGGAATCGGGCCGCCTGGGGAGCCACGGGCCGGGGAGCAAATCGCGGCAGCGGCGGCTGGGCCACCGCCTGGGCCGTCCCCAGGGCCGACACCAGAGCGAGATAAACCAACCCGTGCATCTTGCCGTGCCCACATGTCATGGTTTTTGCCCTTTGTTGCAGCCCTCTTTGGCAAGCCGTCGCATTCCCCATACAACCCGGGTGCGTGAGTGTGCGGCTCTATCGTTTTTTCAAGCAACCGCGGGCTAACGCCCGCGGCTCGCTATTCGCTGCTGGCGGCTGGCCGGTTGGTATGTGAGTCGGCGTTTTTTCTTGCTTTGGCGAGCCCCGGACTTTAGCCGCCCGGAGAGCCAAGAAAAAACGCATGTCGATCTTCTCCGCCAGCTGAGAAGCTGGCGGCTCGCTGTTCAACCGCCGGCTCACGCCGGCGGCTCGCCATCCCTCCAAGCCTCCACGCCTCCAAGCCCTCCCCGAGCTGAAGCTCGGGGCTCGCCCGGCGCAGGCAGCGCGCGGCGCAGGCCGCACGCCGAATCCTTCCCCGGCGCCGGTTTATCCTAGGCAGCCCCTGATCGGGATGCAACGAAATCCCCTTGGCAGGGCGGCCGCTGGGAATATCCCATCCGGCTCCAAGCCCCACTTGGACCCGGCCCGGGGCAAGCGGCGGTGGGACCAAGCGTGGGGCATCCCCCTACCGGGGCCGGAAGATCACCGCCTCAGCGTAGCGGATACGCAGCTTCAGCCGCAACGACCCGTCCTCCTGCGGTACCATCTCCAGCGGCTCGCCGGTGGCCGTCTCCACCCGCGCAGTGGGCACCTTGTGCCGCAGCACCACGGTGGCATCTACGGGGGCGTTTTTCCAACCTACGAGCACCAGGGCCGTTCCCCGGGGCGACTGGACCAGGCAGCACTCCACCAGCCCGGGCCGGGCTTCCACCGGCAGGGTGAGTCCGGCCGCCGGGGCTTGTAGCGCAGCCAGCGCCGCAGGCTCCCAGCGCGTGGGCACCGAGTGGCTGGGCGAGTCCATCGTGCCGCCGCGGGTGACGGGCAGGCGGGCAATCGACGGCCGCACCGCAGCCAGCGCCGGCAGGTAGCCGCAGTAGTAGATGGCCCCCCGGCCCACCTCGGCCCGGCACAAGGCCGGCCCCCCGCCGGCGAAGCGTTGCAGCACCTCCACGCCTTGGCCGGGGCGAAGCTCGGCCCGGGCCCCATAGACGGCAAAACGGCCGTGCCCCTTTTTAGCGTCTTTTTCCACCCGGGCCACCGCCGGGGCAAAGGGCAGGTCTTGTTTGACGAAGCGAAGCGGCACCCGCTGATCCACATGCAGCGGGGGCACCCCGCCCAGCGGCCCGTAAAGCGTATCCAGCGGCCGGTTGAACTCGTCACGCGAGCCGGCCCCGGGCAGCAGAAACAGCCGCCCCCCGCCGCGGACCCACGCCAGTAGCGCCTGGGCCCCCCGTCGGGTCACGTGGCGTTCGGCCATGTAGATGACGCGAAACGGGGCCAGGCGGCCTGCCTCGGCGTCGGCCTCCACCACCACTTCCAGCGGCAGTTGTAGTTGCCGCAGGGCCACGTACAAGGTGCGTTTCTCGGCGGCGTAGGGCTCCTTATAGTCCAGCCAGATATCGCCGGTGCGGGAGAACCACAAGCCCACGTTGCCCGGCACCACGCGCCCCGTGGCGATGATGTCGTCGAACGTGGCCAGCTCCCGCGTGGTACGGAGCACCTCCCAGTAGGTTTCCGGGTGGTTCACGTAGTTTTCGGTATAGGCCACCGGCAGCGGACGGAACTCGAACAAGTTGGCTATCTTCATCCCGTGACCCAGGCAGGCATAGAACAGCCGCCGCCAGCTCTGGGGGGTGTTGCCGGGCCAGTGGGGCATCACATAGTAGAGGATCCGCTGATCCTGCTGCCCACGCAGCCCGCAGCGAAACAAGTCCAGCCCCAGGGAGTTCACCTGCTGGGAAGCCACGGGGGTTTGCCAGATGTAGTCCTCGCTCCAGGGCAGCGTCATCCCCTGGCGGCGGAACACGTGCACCCACTTGTGCACTTCGCCCAGGTAGTGGAAGCCATGATGGGGCGAGTAGTTGGCCCCGATCCCCGCCGCAGGCAGGTAGCGGCGGAGGATGTCGGTGCGTTTTTTGATCTCCTGGATGCCGTAGTCCTGAAGGTAGCGCCGCGTGTAGTAGAAGCGGCGCGGCTCCTGGTCCCGGTCCGGCGGCGGAGTGAACTTCACTGCCTGCCAGTCCGTGGCCCCGGGCACCACGTCGGCGGGTTTGAGTCCCTGCTGCTGGCACCAGCGGCGGAAAGGTTCGTCCTGGTCCTGACGAGCCCGCGGCAAGGCGATCTCGTCCCCCAGGCTTACCACCAGCACGCGTCGGGCGTTACCTTCTTGGACGAGCTTTTTGCAATATGCCTCCAGCTTGTCGGTGGGCACGCGGCGCACGTCGATGTAGCCGCGGGGTTTTTCCGGCGTGCCGGGGCGGCTCATGTCGGTAAGAGAAAGCGGGAACAACTCCACCCATCGCCGCAACTGGGCGTTGTAGTCTTGATCGCCCGGGATGGGAGCGAATGTGTAGCAGTAGATGGGCACGTGCTGCGGCCGCCGCCAAGGCAGCCGCTCCCGGGAGGCCCGCTGCTGCAGGTAGGAAAGCAGCTCCGGCAAGGCCTGCCGGGTGGGCATCACGTGCTGCACGTAGCGCAGCGCCCCGTCCACGTAAAGCGGGAACTCCTCCTGGTTGCTACGGCGACTGAAAAACGGGCGCAATCTCCCCCCGGCGTCGCGCACGGCCAGGTGCAGCGAGTAGTCCCGCGGCCCGTTGATCGAGCGAAACCGCGGCTTCCACACGCTGTGGTTGAAACAGTCCAGAAGCGACCCCACTTCGATCCACTGGGACTTCTCGCCCGGGTCGAGCATTACCTGCTTGGGCTTCCACCGCCGCACATGCACCCAGTAGGGGGAATGCTGCACGCAGGGAGGCAGCGTCACTTGCAAGGCGCCCACGGAGTGGTTCTCCACCCGGGCCCAAACGTCGCCGGCCTGGGTGAGCATCCCGTCCAGCGGCAGATAGTAGGCCCCGGCACGCTGCCGCTTGATCTCTTCCTCGTCGGTGGTGAGCAGGATGCAATCCACGTGGCGCCAGGTGGCCGGTTGGGGCTGCTTGACGGCCACCAGCCGCAGCGTGGCCACACCCGCCTCAAGCGGCACCCGCACCTGGAGTCCTTCCCAGACGATCTGTTCGTTGGCCCCCCAGGGCCAGGTGAGGTCCTTTTGCAGCCCGCGCCGAAACGGCCACAGCCGCAGGTTCTCCAGCGACCCATATACCCGCCGCAGCTTCACCTGCCCGGCCTGTTCCACCTCGACGCGGAACTGGGTGTGAAAGCGATAGGCCGCCTCATAGCGGACCAGTACGAAGTAGTTGCCCGCCTTGGGCACGCGGAAGCGGACCTGGGCCACGCCCCCTTGGGCCTGCGGCGGAGCGGCCAGGAAACCCCGGCGGCTCAGGAACGTGACGGCGAAGGTGGAAACATAGAAGTTCTCCCCGTAGGTCTTCCGCTGCCAGGTGGAGCCGCGCAAGTTGAACTCTTCGGCCTCCAGGTGAATCTGCCCGTTGGGCTCCGGCTCCACCACCTGCCCGGCCGCCCGGTACTGCGCCGCCCCCGGCACCACCGAGCGGGGGACGAACTCAGGCAGCTTTTCCTGCCCCGGGAGTTTTGGTTCCAGGCCAAGGACCAACACCCAGACACTGCAAGCCAAGGCAAGGGGTTTCCGGCGTTGTAACATCGCAAGGTGCCTTTCTGTTCCGCTGGGGCATGAGGGTGGCTCCACGACCGCTTCCCCCGGCAAAACGCATCGCCAGGCTCCGCGGTCGTTTCCCGGTGTGTCTGATCCTAGGCGCTGCCGGAAAGAGGTGCAAACGGAATCCCGGGAGGTCTTGGGCCGTGGGTCTGGGGTCTTGGGTCCTGGGTCTTGGGTCTTGAGGAGCCCCGCACGTTAGTGCGGGGAGAATCGGCGTCGGCGTGCGGCCTGCGCGGTCTTGGGTCTTGGGTCTTGGGTCTTGGGTCTTGGGTCTTGCGGTGGTGCTTCCGCACCAGTGCGAGAAAAAGCGTTTATTTATTCTTGCAACCGGCCAGCTGCCGGCGTCAGCCGGCGGTTGCACGGCGAGCCGCCGACTTCAGTCGGCGGAGAGCGTGGGGCGTGGGGGGACGGCGAGCCGCCGGCGTCAGCCGGCGGTTGGCCAGCCGCGCACCGTAAGCTCGCGGAGAAAAAAACGCAATGCGCTTATTCGGCTCTCCCCCGGCTAAAGCCGGGGGCTCGCCACAGAAAAATCTGCTTGCTTTTTTGAGCTGAAACGCTCTGTCTTGTGCCGGCACGCTAAACACGTACTACGCCCACGGCTGGCGGCTGCAAGAACCAGCGCCAGCGGCCACACCAACCGCGTGCTCACGCACGCGGCTCGCCGGGAGCTTGGCGCGCTCGACGATGCCGCTGGCCGGTGAACAACGACTGTGGCTCGCCGCCTGATCAAAACAAAAACCCAGGCCGCTGCATGCGGCCTGGGGCGTGATCGGCGGGCTTTTTCCACCGGGGCATTACAGTTTCCAGCCCGAGCGGTACTCCTTGTGCAGCATCCGGTCGGCCTGGTCGTTGCCGGTGGTGAACTCCTGGTGGTTCCAGCGCAGCTTCTGGCCGCTGCGGAAAGCCACCACGCCCAGTAGCACGGCCTCGGTCAGCGGGCCGGCGTAGCCGAAGTGGCAGGTGGTCGAGGCGCCGGTCTTGCAGGCGTGGATCCACTCCCGGTGATGGCCCATCGAGCGGGGAATGGTCCGCGGCGGCGGCTCGAAGCCGCGGAACTTCTCCTCCGGGAACAAGCGGTAGGTGCTGTAGTTGGCATACATCTGGCCCTCCTTGCCCACGAACATCACCCCCGCTCCCGGCATCTTGTGCCCGAACAGGGTTTTCGGAATCCGGTTGCCGTCGTACCAGATGAGCTTCACCGGGGGCTGGTTTCCGCGGGCCGGGTAGTGGTATTCCACCTGGAGTCCCAGCGGGCAGGTTTCCGGGTGCAGGGGCGACCTCTGGGCCTGGATCGTTTCCGGGTGCCGCAGGCCCAGAGCCCAAAACGGCAGGTCCATGTAGTGACAAGCCATGTCGCCCAGGGTGCCGTTGCCAAAATCCCACCAGCGGCGCCAGTTGAAGGGCACATAGGCCGGGTGGTAGGGGCGGTAGGGGGCCGGGCCCAGCCACAGGTCCCACTTGAGCGTCTTGGGCACCGGGGGAGTTTGCTTGGGCCGATCGCCGCCGCCCCAGGCCTTGGCCACCCACACGTGCACTTCGTGCACCGGGCCGATGGTGCCGGCCTGGATGATCTCCACCACGCGGCGATAGTTCTCCCCGGCGTGGATCTGCGTGCCCATTTGCGTGGCCACCTTGGCCTGCTGGGCCAGTTGGGCCACGCGACGGGCCTCGAAGACCGTGTGTGTCAGCGGCTTTTCGCAATAGACGGGCTTGCCCAACTGCAAGGCCATCGCGGTGGCCGGAGCATGGGTATGATCCGGCGTGCTGACCACCACCGCGTCGATGTGCTTGTGTTCCTTGTCCAGCAGGCGGCGGAAGTCGTAATACTTTTTGGCCTTGGGGTACTGCTGGAAGGTCTTGCCGCCTTGGCGGTCGTCCACGTCGCACAGGTAAGCGATGTTTTCGCTGCGCACCCCGGCCACATTGGCTGCCCCGCGGTTCCCGACGCCGATGCAGGCGATGTTGAGTTTTTCGTTGGGGCTTTTGTCGGCCCGAGAAGGAGCCACCCCGAAGCTCCAAAAGCCCACGCCCACGCTGAGGGTTTTCAACACCCGGCGGCGACTGATTGGACGAGTCATGTTGGATTTCTCCTTTCCGGCAAAGGTGCAAAGGCCAGCATTTGTGGTGTTTGTGGGGCGCGTCGCGGATGGCAGAGTACTACCAGGATACTCTATCCGAGCGAGAATTGCAGCCTTTTGCTGGCATTGCTGGCATTCGCGGGGAGGGCGGCTCAGATCGTCTTGTCCTGGGTTTTGCGACCCGGTAAAGTACCGCGGCTTGTGCTTGCCCTTGGCCGGGTCGCCCACTGCGGAATCCTACGGAAATCCAACCTGCATGGCGTCGCCGATTGCGATTATGCCGGGACGACGTGCCGCGCTGTCGGCACTGGGGTTTTGGCTGGTGCTGCTCTCCGGCTGCAGCTGGTGGCCGCTGCGACCCGATCCGGCTCCCGATGCCCTGATCCTCTCCCGGCGGCTGACCACCCAGGCGCAGGCCGCCCAGGCCCGCGGAGAACTGGAACAAGCCCACCGCTTGCTCCAAGCCGCCGTGCAACAGTGCCCCTATGATCCCGATGCCCGAGTTCAGTGGGCCGAGGTGCTCTGGGCCCGCAAACGCCACCAGGAGGCCCTGGTGCAGCTCCAGCAAGCCCTCCGGTTAGTCGGCCCGCATGCGGAGTTGCTGGTTCGCCGGGGGGAGTATCATCTGGCCCTGGGCCACCTGGAAGCGGCGTGGCGGGACGCCCATGCTGCACTGCAACTGGACGCCCAGTCGGCCCGAGCCTGGCGGCTGCGGGCTGGAGTGTTCTACAGCCTGGGACGCTTTGAAGAGGCCCTGGCCGATTACTGCCAGATGTTGCACCTGGAGCCGGAGAGCGCCGCCACGCTGTTGGAATTGGCCCAAACGCATTGGCAGCTTGCCCAACGCTCCGGCAACCCCCGGCGAGAGGAACATCTGTATCATTGCTTGCTGGCCCTGCAACGTCGGGAGGAGTCCTTGCAGGACGAGCCGCCCCCGCTGGAACTGCTGGCCTGGAAAGGGCGAGTGTATTACGAGCTGGGGCGGTTGCAGGACGCCTTGCTGGTGTGGCAACAGGCCCGGCAACGCGGCTGGTCGGATCCGCAAGGGCTGTACTGGATGGCCTTGGCCTACTGGCAAACCGGCCAGGTGGAACGGGCACGCCAGGAACTGGCCGGACTGCTCAGCCAAGTGCCCGACCATCGGGCGGCTCGCATGCTCTGGCAGCGCCTGCACCGCACTCCCGCAATGGCTTCGCTGCCGCCGGAGACCGGGGAGGCACGCTGAAAGCGCCCCTGGTGCCTTTTGGGCCTGCAACCCGTAAGCGACCAAAGCCGTCCCCGGGAAAAGCGCAGGGCGAGCACTTTGCGGCTCTTGCTCCGGCGGGAGGCGGAGGAGAACCGGGCCGACTCAATGCGGGAATCGGCCGAGAATCTGCGGAAGCTGCAGTGTTTAGCATAAACGACAAATCTTTTCCGGCCGTATCGTTTCCTCTGGTCAGTCCTTTCCCGGCGAGTCGATAGGGAAGAGCGAATCGCGGGGTTGTTCCCGCCTCGCCGAGTTGTTCCGAAGAATCGGGTTATCCGCCAACAGGATGCACCCGCGTTCCCGTCCTTCTTGCCCGGAGAGTATGAGAATGTCCAAGTTGATCTGGTGCGTGGTGGGAGTGGGCATGATGTGGTTGGGCAGCCCGGCCTTGGCCCAACAGGGGGAGCTCCCTCCGGCAAGCTACGGCCCTCCGCATTACGAAGCCCCCGGGGACTATCTGCCGGTGGGTCCGTGTGCTCGGTGCGGTTGGCCTCGGGGGAGTTGCTGGGAGGGGTATTGCCACGAGTGTTCGCGGTGCTGGACGCTGGTCGATTCCCTGCACGCGCTGAAGGAAAGCCTGTTTGGTTGGCTGCACCCCGGTTGTGGAACAGGTTGTGGGTATTGTGCGGAGGTTCCGTGTTCTCCCTGCAGGCACGGTTTTCTGCCCCGATTGTGGCGGCCGGTGTTTCCTGGCCCTTGCTGCGATCATCCGCCGGTGAGCCCCCCGGCGGAAGTGTACGAGGGTTCCCCCATGCCTCCCAGCCCCGACTCGGGAGCGGAAAAAACCAGCCAAGCCCCGCCGCGCAAATCCCGGACGCTCGGAACGGCGGTGTTCCGCCGGCCGGTTCCGCGTCGGGCATTCCGCTCGCCCAGCTACCGCAGCAATCGTCCGGTTCCGCGCCGGGCGTACTGATGGCTTTTGGGCTGAGAAGGGGAGTTGAAAAAGGAAGTAGGAAGTATTGCCTCCTTATCGAGGCAGGAAAAAACGGCTCGCTGAAGTTCGCCAACCACCACCAAACCTTCCTTGCAAGCAATCCGTGCAAGCCGGCGAGCTTCCGTCGAGCCGTTTTTCCTTTTTGGCGGAAAAGAGAGCCCCTTGGCGGCGGTTCAAGCCTCGCGGCGCGCCTGGGCGATCAGCTCCGCGGCTCCCTGATCCAGCAGCTCGTCGGCCGCTTGCCGCCCTAGCGATTCGGCCTCTTCCACCTGGCCCGATACGCTCACCCGCAATTCCCGCTCCCCGTCCCCGCTGAGCACCACCGCCTGGAGACTCAATCGGTCGTGAAGCACCTGGGCCAGGGCAGCCACCGGGGCCAGACACCCCCCGCGCAAGCTGCGCAACAAGGCCCGCTCGGCCAGCACCGCCTGATGCGTGTCGGGGTCGTCGATTCGGGCCAGGGCTTTGGCCGCTGCGGCATCTTCCGAGCGGCACTCCAGCCCGATGGCCCCTTGGCCCACCGCGGGCAAAAGCCACGCAAGAGGGAGCCGCTGCGTGATGTGCTCCTGCAGGCCCAACCGCTGCAAACCGGCCTCGGCCAGCACCAGGGCGTCGCACTCTCCTTGCTGGAGTTTGCGTAACCGGGTATCGACATTGCCTCGCAGAGAGACGAATCGCAGGTCGTTTCGCCGCCTGGCCAGTTGCGCCCGGCGGCGCAAGCTGCCGGTGCCGATCACCGCCCCGGAGGGCAACTCCTCCAGCAGGACCCCGGTCCGGGAAACGAGCACGTCCTGCACCGGCCCCCGCTGCGGCACCCCCGCCAACACAAGCCCGGGCACCGGCTCGGTCGGCAGGTCCTTCAAGCTGTGCACGGCCACGTCGGCCCGGCCCTCAAGCACCGCCTGCTGGATCTCCCGGGTAAACACGCCCTGGCGTCCCAGCCGGGCGATGGGAGCCCTTTGCTGCCGGTCCCCCTGGGTGGTGACAAATACCAGCTCCGCGGCGTATCCGGCTTGCTGGAGCCGTTGGGCGACCCATTGGGCTTGCCACCGGGCCAGGGGGCTTTTTCGGGTTGCCAGTCGCAGCTTAGTCACGTTGGCTGTTCTCGTCCGTTGGGGGTGTTTGCTCGGCCTGCGAAGGCGAGGCGGCCGTAGCGGTCCGGGGAGCCGCCGCCCAGGAAGTCTCCGCAGCCGGGCGAGCCGCCGAGCGTCCCTGGGCCTGTTGGGGCAATTGTTCCGGAGGGATCACCACCCCGCAACTGACCAGAAACTCCAGGGCCTGATCCACAGTCATGTTCAAGTCCACCACCTCGCTGGCCGGCACCACCACCGTGTAGCCGGTCAAGGGCATGGGGCTGGTGGGCACCAGCAGGGCCAACACCGGCTCGCCGGTGGCTTGCTCCACGTCCCGCAGCCCGTCCCCGGTGACAAACCCCAGCGACCACGTCCCCTGCCGGGGATACTGCACGGCCACCACGCGGGTGTAGCGGATTTCGCGTTGCTTGAGCAAAAACTCGGTCACCTGCTTGACCGAGGAATAGACGTTGCGCACCAGGGGCACCCGGGCAATGAGCCGCTCCAGCGATTCCCAGAAAAAACGCCCCAGGCCCGCCGCCATGAAACGCCCCAAAAACCACAACAGCACCACCAGCACCAGCAGGAACACCGGCACCACCAGCCAGGGGTTCAAGTAGCGGATTTTGACGTACTCGAAGTAGATTTCCCGGGCGGTCATCTCCCCGGTTCGCTGGTGGCCGTGGCGGCTCACCACGGTGTGGAACACCAGCTCGGGAACGTACTGATCGTCGCTGGTGCGGCGAAACGGCCGGCCGTCGAACTGCCGCCGCGGCGGTCCCGCACCCGGCAAGGTGGCCGGACTGCGCACGTCGGCCGTCGATTCAACGATCAACCACGCGGCCAGGTTCTCCACCGGGGCCAGCAAGTAGTAACGCACCGAGTTGGCCACCCAGAGCACAATGGCCAGCGTCAGCAGCGGCGGCAGGAACACCCCCAGACCGCTCCACACCGCCCGGCGGAACGAGCCCAAGCCCCCCTCGGGCACCTTTTCGGTAGAAAAAAGACTCATGGCATGCTGTGCTGCAGAGAAGGTCCCACGTTCCGGCTCTCCCAGTCCGGCACGGTTCCTTCTTCCCACTTTATCTGAGCCGGCCGGGAAACGGTAGCGCCGCGGGGGTGCGGCTCCCCTTGCTGCGATCGACGCCCCGCCAAGGAACCGGAAAAATCAGCCCCCCGATTGGCACCCTCCCCTGCACAGAAAGAAAACCAACTGCTCTTGACCCCGCTAGCACCCGCCGGATATCACAAACGGCCCCTCGCAAGCCAACGCCCCCTGGAAGCGAGCCGCCGAGCCGCGAAAACGGGAAAGGAGTCCCCCTGCCATGGCGCAACAAGTGCTGGTGACCGGCGCGGCCGGTTACATCGGGTCCATCTTGTGCGAACACTTGCTGCGGGCCGGATTCCGCGTGCTGGCCCTGGACAATCTGCTCTACGGCCAGCAGAGCCTCAACCACCTGTGCGCCGACGAGCGATTCGACTTCGTCCGGGGAGATGCCCGCGACGAGCAACTGTTGCGCCGGCTGCTGGCCGGGGCCGACGTGATCATCCCCCTGGCGGCCATCGTCGGGGCCGATGCCTGCGACGCCGACCCCTGGGAAGCCCGCCAGGTGAACCTGGAAGCAATCCGCCTGCTGATGCGGCTGCGCAGCCCCCGGCAACTGGTCATCTACCCCAACACCAACAGCGGCTATGGCACCACCACCGGCGAAACCTACTGCACGGAAGACTCGCCCCTGAACCCCATCTCCCTCTACGGACGCACCAAGGTGCAGGGCGAGCAGGAGGTGCTGGCCCACGAAAACACCATCGCCCTGCGCCTGGCTACGGTCTTCGGCATGTCGCCCCGGATGCGGCTCGATCTGCTGGTCAATCACTTCGTGTTCGAGGCCGTCTCCGGCGGGCAGATTTGCATTTTCGAGAAAGACTTCAAGCGGAACTACGTCCACGTGCGCGACGTGGCCGACTGCATGATCCACTGCATCCACCATGCTCCCCAGATGGTCGGCCGCCCCTACAACCTGGGCCTGGACCAGGCCAACTTGTCCAAGGCCGAACTGGCAGCCAAGATCAAGCAGTACGTGCCCCGCTTCTACTACCACTTTGCCGAAGTGGGTTCCGACCCGGACAAACGCAACTACATCGTCTCCAACCAGCGGCTGCGGGAAGCGGGCTTCGAGGCCCGGCGGTCGCTGGACCAGGGAATCCAGGAGCTGATCAAGGGCTACCGCATGCTGCCCCGCCTGGCCTGGAAAAACTCCCCGGAAGTGAAAATCGCTTGATTTTTTCGTCCCGGCAATCAAGGTCGAGCTGTTGTCTTGCCTGTGTTCCCGTCAACGTCCCACAAACGCAACGACAATGAGCAGTCCTTCCTCTCCAGCTACCAGCGGTTTGCCCGGGCAAGTGACTGCGGTCATCCTGGCCGGAGGATTGGGCACGCGCCTGCGCCCCGTGGTCCAGGACCGCCCCAAGGTGCTGGCCCCCGTGGCCGGGCGGCCGTTCATCTATTACCTGCTGGACCAGTTGATCGAAGCCCGTGTGCCCCGGGCCATCGTCTGCACCGGCTACCAGGCCCAGCAGGTGGAACAGACCCTGGGCCCCCGTTACGGCACGGTCCAGCTTCAGTATTCCCGGGAGCAGCAGCCGCTGGGCACCGCCGGGGCGGTGCGGCTGGCCGCCGGGCAGTTGGCCACGCCGCTGGCGCTGGTGCTCAACGGCGATAGTTTTTGCGGGGGCACGCTGACGCATTTTCTGCACTGGCACCGGCGCAGTCGCTTCCTGGGCTCATTGCTGCTGGTGTACCAGGAACAGACCGACCGCTTCGGCCGGGTGGCCCTAGGTAGCGACCACACGGTGCTGGCCTTCGAGGAGAAACGCAGCGGCTTGGGCCCCGGGCTCATCAACGCCGGAGTGTATCTGCTAGAGCGAGAACTGCTGGAACGCATCCCCGCGCAGGTGCCGCTGTCGCTGGAACGGGATGTGTTTCCCCGCTGGGCCGCCCAGGGCCTGCTAGGCGGATACCCCACCCGAGCCCCCTTCCTGGACATCGGTGTGCCGGAGGCATTCCACCAGGCCCAGGATTTCTTCGCTTCGCTGGACCTTCCTTCGCTGAGTTGAACGCGGCTCCCCCTCTTGCCGGCAAGGACGCCTTTGCATGACCGCCTACGAACCGCAACCTCGGCGCTCGTTTCTGCCCGCTTTTTCCCACCCCCACGAGCAGCCGTGGCTGGTGCTGGACCGCGACGGCACCCTGGTGCGCGAGTGCCACTACCTGTGCCATCCCGACCAGTTGGAACTACTCCCCGGCGTGGTGCCCGGGCTGCGGATGCTGGCCCAATACGGCGTGCCGCTGGTGGTGGTGACGAACCAATCGGCCGTGGGTCGCGGGATGCTGGACCATGCTCAACTGGGGCGTATCCACGCCCGGCTCGACTGGCTGCTGCAACAACACGGCGTGCGGCTGCAGGGCATCTACTATTGCCCGCACCGGCCCGAGGACGGTTGCCGCTGCCGCAAGCCGGCCCCGGGCTTGCTGGAAGAAGCCGCCCGGGACCTGGGGCTTGATCCGGCCCAGGCCGTGGTGGTGGGCGACAAACCCTGCGATGTGGAACTGGCCTTGGGCGTGGGAGCCACCGGGGTGCTGGTCCGCACCGGCTACGGCGCCCAGTACGAACAGCAAGGCTACGACAAGGCTCAACTGGTGGCCGACGACCTGCACCAGGTGGCCCGCTGGCTGCTAAGCCACCGGCTTGCGTTGCCCCGGGCCGCGTGAGTTTGGGCGTCAGGAGTTGCGGGGAACTGGTCAGCGGAGTGGCCAGCCGCATGCGCAAGCACGCGGTTTTTCACAAAACAGCGGCGTACATCGTCCGGTTGTTTTGAGCCGCTCAGGCTGTTGCTTTGTTTGAAGCAACCGGGAGCTAACGCTCCCGGCTCGCCGCCGACTTGAGTCGGCGGTGAACGGCCAGCCGAAAGCGTCGGCTTCTGCAGTGGCCTCCACACACATGCCAAATTCGTTGCCCTTTGGCCTGCGGGCAGGTACCCTGGTGTTGAGCCTGCCCAAGAGGAGGAACCCCGGCTGAGTTCGAGCTGCACTCTGCTCCCCCGACTTACGTCGGGGGCTCGCCAATGATCGCCGGAGAACCGACAACCTACGGCAACCGTGCTATCGTTCTCCTTCCCCGAACCGAGGCCAGTCCTGCCATGAAACGCTCCTGCTCGTTGCTGCTGTCGCTTTTGGTGCTGGTGTCGCTGTTGGGCCTGGGGGGAGCCGCGTTGGGGCCGGCCCAAGGAAAACTCTCCCCGATCCAGGCCGCCCGGGGGTTCGTTCAAACCCTGGACGCCCAGGGACGCAAGCTGGTGTTGCTTCCCTTCGACACGCCGCAGCGGCTCAACTGGCACTTCATCCCCAAGTCGCACCGCAAGGGGCTGCAACTGCGGCACATGACGGCCCGACAACGCCAGGCCGCCCACCGGCTGCTGGCCGCGTGTTTGAGCCAGGTGGGCTACGACAAGGCCGTGGTCATCATGAGCCTGGAAGACATCCTGGCCAAGCTGGAAGGCCCGGGTAGCCGCTTCCGCCGCGATCCGCTGCGGTACTACTTCACGCTGTTCGGCACGCCGGGCAAAAGTAAGCGTTGGGGCCTAAGCATCGAAGGGCATCACCTGTCGCTCAACTTTGTGTTCCAGGGGGAGCGGATCGTGGCCCACACTCCGGCGTTCTTCGGGGCCAATCCCGGGGAGGTCAAGGGGGATTACGGCGTGGGCCCGCGGCGGGGCACACGGGTGCTCAAAGACGAAGAGGCCCTGGCCTTCCGCCTGCTGCACATGCTTTCGGCCAAGCAGCGTAAGCGTGCGGTGATTGCGGCCAAGGCCCCCCGCGACATTCGGGCCGGCGGGGCACCGCAGCCGCCGCAAACTCCGCCGGAAGGACTGCCTGCGGCCGACATGACCCCGCCGCAGCGCGAAGTGTTCCAGCAGCTTATTGCCGTCTATGCCCGAAACATGCCCGAACCGGTGGCCCAGGCCCGGCTGGCCGAAATCGAAAAGGCGGGCCTGGACCGGGTGTACTTTGCCTGGGCCGGGGCGGATCGGCCTGGGGTAGGCCACTACTACCGCATCCAAGGTCCCACGTTCCTCATCGAGCTATGCAACACGCAGCCGGATGCGGCCGGCAACCCGGCCAATCACATCCACTCGGTGTGGCGCGATCTGCGGGGCGACTTTGGCGTGCCGCTCAAAAAAGGGCGCTAGTGGGCGATGGCCTCGGGCAACCGGGAAGGGGCTTGTGGGGAGCTGGTCGTCGCCGGCTGGGAAGATTACGAACTGCTGGACTTCGGCCACGGGGAGAAGCTGGAGCGGTTCGGGCCGGTGGTGGTCCGCCGCCCCTGCCCGGCGGCCAAGTGTGAGCCGGCCGAACCGGAGGCGTGGTCGGCTGCCCAGGCGGTTTTCTCCCGCAGCGAAGGACGTTGGCAACAACAAGGACCACCTCTACCCCGGCCGTGGCTGGTGCGCTGGGGCCCGCTGGTGGTGGAGCTTGGGTTGCGTGACTCGGGCCAACTAGGGCTTTTTCCCGAGCAAGCGGCCAACTGGCACTGGCTGCTGGAACACGGCCACTTGCTTGCCGCCCCAGCAGCGGGCGGTGAAGACCGCGGACTGTTGAACCTGTTCGCCTACACCGGGGCCAGCACGCTGGCCGCGGCCGCGGCCGGAGGTGCGGTGGCCCACGTCGATTCGGCCCGCAGCGTGGTAACCCAGGCCCGACGCAACGCGGAACTTTCCCACCTGGCCGATCGGCCCATCCGCTGGTTGGTCGAGGACGCCGTGCGGTTCGCCCAGCGGGAGCTGCGCCGCGGGCGCCGTTACCGGGCCGTGGTGCTCGATCCTCCCAGCTACGGCCACGGCACCGGGCACCGTCGGTGGCAGATCGAGCGGGACTTGCCCGGGCTGCTGAAACTACTGGCCCCGCTTACCGGCGAAACGCGCCGCCTGGTGCTTTTGACCTGGCACACGCGCCGTCTCCTCCCCAAGCGGGTGCAGCAGATGGCCGAGCAGTCGGGGCTGGTGCCGCCCGGGGCACGCTGGCAGGGCGGCTCGCTGTACCTGGAGAGCCGCTGCGGGCGGCGGCTGTGGTCCGGCTACGTGCTGCGGGCGGCCGCCTCGGCGTGAGCCCGCCGAGTAAGTCATAAAGAAACGCCGCGGTTTACTGCTTTGGGAGCTTTCGCTCCGTGCGTGTTTAGCGTGCCAACTCAAGACAGAGCGTTTCCAGAGCAAAAAAGTGTCGCTTTTTGTCCGGCGAGCCCCGGACTTCAGTCTGGGGAGAGCCGAAGAAACACATTCGGTTGTTTTCTCCGCCAGCTGAAGCTGGCGGCTCGCCGGTTGCAAGAAGAAACGTTTCTTCTTGCCCCGGAGCGGAAGCTCCGGGAGGGCGAACCTCCTGGTGAGCCGCAGGTCCACTCTGGGCGTTGCTTTCTTCAAACACGTTTTGTTCCTGCCTGGTGCGGAAGCACCCTGCGCAACAGCGCAGCAGCGCAAGCCGCAAGCCGATTCCTGCCCGGAGCGGAAGCTCCCAGTGGCCGACGGCCCTGCCGTCCTCCGGGAGCTTACGCTCCCGGCTCGCCGTTGCTCCGCCGACTAAGAGCTTATCCGAAAAATCCCTGCGTTCTCGGAAATAGTGAGGCTCGAACAATTTTTCGGATAGGCTCTAAGTACGTGTTTAGCGTGCCAGCTCAAGACAGAGCGTTTCCAGAGCAAAAAAGTGTCGCTTTTTGTCCGGCGAGCCCCGGACTTCAGTCCGGGGAGAGCCGAAGAAACGCA
>Ga0256839_1002315_pt1 | contig 21375 bp, 10 predicted proteins | sample 354166metaG_FD_185968 | JGI IMG/M metagenome (GOLD analysis project Ga0256839, IMG submission 185968) | Hydrothermal vent microbial communities from Mid Atlantic Ridge, Atlantic Ocean - 354-166 | ecosystem: Environmental > Aquatic > Marine > Hydrothermal vents | place: Atlantic Ocean: Mid... | reverse complement strand
TAACTTGACGGCGGATTCTTTAAATTCTGAGCTGTAGGTATTAGATTGTTTTGTTTGATTATTCATTTTTTGACACACTTATTTTTTTCAGGATATTGTAATCTGTGTGTTTGGTTTAGTGTAGCCATTTCAAATGTGTCCGTTAATATGTGAGAACCAGGCTTAACCTCGTCTGTCTGGAATTTAGCGAGACAGTCCGTCAAGGCTATTATTCATTGGCAGAAAGTGGCTTATGGTATTCCTCATCCCTGATTTTGTCTTCATATTGTTGAATAATATTTTCCATCTCTACGCTGGTGAATTGTAAAACCCCTTCTGACTGCAATAATCCAGATAGAGTCCCTTTGTTCTGATAGCGCTCCAACAGTTCGTTGGCGGCTGAAATCAGCTTTGCATTATGTTGACTGCACAAATTCAGTTGTTCTGATGTTTGCTGATATTGCTTTTGTGAGCTTTTCAATTCGGCCTGCAATTGTAAGGCTTGTTGCCGCAGCACTTTATACTTTTCGACCACTTCCACGAGTTTGTCATAAGTTTGCTGTTGGCGGCTTTGTAATTGCTGGTTTTGACTGCGTGCGCCGGACAGTTTTTTACTGACCTGATTTTTTTCTGCTTCCAGTGTTTGCTGATTTTTCTTAAGCTCAGCAAGCTCGGCCTGCAATTTGGCATTTTCAGTCTTTAATAAATCCCTTTCCTGAGTGGCTTGTCTGACCATGCGCTGAAGCCGCTGCAGCATTTGTCCCTGCCCGTCACCGCCGGTACGCACTGCAGCCTGGCTGGAAACACTCAATATCAGCAGTATTAAAAAGGAGAAGGTCTTAGACATTTTTATCACCTGTTTTAAAACTTGGCATTAAAATCAACCAACAACACATCACTGCCAATTTTAGGACCGTCAATCTGATCAGTACTTATCCACCGGGCACTCAACCAGGCATTTTCCATAAGGCCGTAATTAGCCTGAATCACCCAACCCTTGGCATTGGTTCCGCCTAAATGGAAATTGGAATCATTAAAGGCATCCAGCACCGCATCAGCCTCTATGTATTTATAGGCCAGATAGGTATTCCATTTACCCGGCAGCAGGGTTTTAGTCCACCCCAGATCCAAACGTACCTGCCAGGCCGTGGTTCTGTCATCAAGGTTTTTATTTCTATAAATCACCGCATCATTACCAACCCGTCTCCTGATATCATTCCGGTCAAACCCCAGGTTTTTGGCATAATCCAGGGTCAGCTTGGCATGAATCGGCGCAAACATTGCCCAGTCATATGAAGCCGTCACATTAAATATTTGATATTTTGATGCCAAGCCAAATTTTTCTGGAGAATTGTTACTGTTAAAAGCAGCGTAACACACCGGCACCATGCTGTTTCCATATTGCATAAACTCTGGAATTGAAGCATCCCGGTCATTATCAGGATTACTACAGGCATGCGCTAACTCACCCAGCGCCGCAGGTCGCGCCTCTACATTCAGATAATGGTAATAAGAGACACCAAACTTGAATTTATCCTGATTAGTCATCTCCCATTCGGTGCCTAATTGCCCGCCTAACAACCATTTGTCCCTGCTGCTCAGCTCAAATTCCTGCAAAGGGAAAGCCCCCACCGTCAGAAACAAGGTTTTACTCTGATCTTCCTGTTCATACAAACTGCCCGAGCCCGCCAGATTATAGCGACCGGTTGCCGCAAAACCTTCAAAGCTTAAATCCCTGTCCCAGACCAGGTCGGTCGCATAAAAAGGATTGACGATACGACCGCCTTGCAGGGTCAGCCAGTTATAGCCGTCACTATCCAGCGCGTTATAACGCAAAAAGGCCCGGTCAATCACAAAAGTATATTTGTTCCCGCTGTTACCCATGGTCTGATTCGTCGACAAAGGGTTTCTGACATTCCCTGAAGTCAGCCGGATGCCGACATCCAGGCCCTGAGTGATTTTGGCATTAATACCCAATCGCAAGCGGGTACGAAACCTGTCACGATCTTCATTTATATTTTTCAAGCCTTTGGCGCCAGCCGCTGTCAGCCCGCCCTTTTCATTAATAGCCAGATAATCATTAACACTGTTGACATCAGCAACCTGAGGGTTTTGAAAATTATTCCGGGCAAAATGGTCATGGTCATAGCGCAGACGCATATCGCCGTACAACTTAAAACGCCGCGTCCAGGAGGGCAGCGCATTCGGTATGCCCCATTGCTTGGTTTTGGCCTCTTTCATCACATCAGACAACACATCGGCACGCAAATCCGCCCGCACCTGCTGGCGAATCTGATCCCGCACAAATTCAGGCACATAAGGCACTCTGACGACATCCTTTTCAACCACCTCAGCCACATGATTTTGCTGCATTTGCTGCTGCACCTGTTTTTCCGCATCCAACTCGGCCTGCCGAATCATTTGTTCGGCATTTTCCTTACTGAGCACACCTTGTTTGACCAGTAATTTAATCAGGTTGGTGGTGGTGTTCTTCAGCTTCAGCAACTCTTCTTTTTCCCCTGCATCAGCCGGACTGCTCAGGGATAAAACCGCTATTGCCATGAAGGCCTTTGTTAAGCCTTTAAGTTTACTCTGTTCCATTTGCTTCTATAACTTCGATGTGATTTTTAATTTAAGAGGTTGTTTCATTCCAGCCGGCGGCGCTTCCCCAACCGTGTGCAAGTTAGCTAACACGGCTAGAATGACATCATCAATCTGTTGATTACCGCTGCTGCGGTACAATTTGTAACGCAGCACACTTCCATCCAGATCCAGCCACAGGCTGATATATGCGGTATAGGCACGGCGACGCAGTTCATCCCTGTCCATCATCACCTCCAAAACGGCATTTTTAACAATCCCGGCATACCAGGCATTCGGATTGCCCGCTAAAAGGCTTCTGCCGCCTTTTCGAGCCGCCAGACCAAAGCCATCCGAGCCCGCGCCGCCGTCTGCATCCAAACCCAGACTTTCTGCCGGCGCTTCATCTGAAACATCAGGCAAATTTTCCGGTTCAGGCTCAGGTTCATCTATTTTTTCTTCAATTTCAGGCTCCGGTGGCGGCTCCTGTTTTGGCGGTGGTGGAGGCGGCGGAGGCGGCTTCAGCAGAGTTATAGGCTGAATTTTTTTCTGTTTCTTTTCCGGTTGATCTTTAATAAAGCCTTGTATAAAGGTAACAACGCCATAAATAATCAGTACAATTAACAGGCCTGCAATAATTCTGGGCACATAAACCCGTAAATGCTTATGTTTATCCATTTGCCGTGTTTATTTAACCAGCTTCTGAGTCACCAGACCTATCTGGGTGATCTCCAGTCTCCCCAGCAAATCCAGAACACTGACAACATTCTGATATTGAACGCCGGCATCCCCTTTAATGACAACCGGTATAGACGGATTGACCGCTTTATACTGCATCAGGGTCGATTCCAGCTGCTCCATGGTCACAGGATAAGTATCCAGAAAGATAGTGCCATCCGCCATAATGGTTATCGCCTTGGTCTGCGGCTTGGACAGGCTGGGAGTATTGCTGGCCTTGGGCAGATTGACGGTAATGCCCTGAACGGCTGCGGTTGTCATGATAATAAAGACAATCAGTAACACATAGGATAAATCCAGCATGGGTGTTACATTGATTTCATCGTAACTGTCTATTTCTTCTTTATATCGCATATTGTTATTTCGCCTTTAGATATAACCGCTTACATTAATCACTGTATTTTTCAGCCAGTTTGGCCACGAATTCATCAACAAATACATACATATCGGCAATCACTTCCTTGACCTGGCTGCCCAGATAGTTGTACCCAAACAAGGCCGGTATCGCCACAACCAACCCCGCTACAGTGGTACACAAGGCCGCGGCAATCCCTGGCGCAATGGCATTCACATTCACCTCGCCCTGGGCGGCAATCGCAGCAAAGGTAATCATTACCCCGACCACAGTTCCCAGCAGCCCCAGAAAGGGCCCGCCACTGATGGCAATGGTTAACAGAATCATTTGTGAATTCAAACGCTGCATTTCTCTGACCAGTACCGCTTCCATACGCGCACGAACAGCATCAATAGCCTGACTTTTCATGACAGGTTCGGCGCTGTCAGCCCCTACCGCTTTGGGCAAACGATGATGAATTTCCTGTACCGCCGCATGATAAATCCGGTAAATGGATGAACCGGTAAATTTTTCATGGCCTCCGGTTAATGACAACATTAACGGCGACTCCAGCGCATCTTCATCTTCCTCTGTGTCTTCCCTGTCGAGCTTTTCCATCTCCGCAATGCCCAGCTTTTCAAATTCGTCAATAAAGCGTTTATTCTCTTTTCTGACTTTGTTCAAAACAATGGCCTTGCCTATCATCACCAGCCAGCTGATAAACATCATCACGGCCAGTAAACCAATAACCACCCAGCCATCAACCGAGACATTATTCAAGGTCACCATCAAATAGGATGGCTCACCATCGTCTCCCTCTTCCTGTGATACATCATCGCCGTAAATCAATAACGAGCCGCCCAGACCCTGCATTCTGTATGCAAATTTTACGGCTGCATCTGATACCGGCTTACCGGCAATGGCCAGTTCATCCACCATGCCAGTGAATGGGTGACTGGCTGAATGGTCTGCGCCGATGGTAATATCCCCAAGCAATGCCGGCACAACGGAAACGGCTTGAGTTGTCGCAACAGCGCCATCAATATAAACCATAACATTCTGGCTATCCGCCGAGACCACCAAATGGTGCCAGTTTCCAGTGGATAATGCTGAATATGACAGGCTGATTGTCTGAATCGAATTATTGCTATCCATCAATTTCAGACTCAATTCCTCTCCCTGAGACTCTAACGTCAAACCTTCACCTCTCTGCAAAATAACCGTTCCCGGCTGCTGCGGATTGTCCACCCTAATCCACATGGAAACATTCCAGCCTGTCTCCGCAGCCATCGGAACGGCCGGTGTATCTGCGATACGAATTATTTCATTTCCATTAAATTGCGCGGCTTCAGCAATCACGCCGGCAGAACTTTTGCTAACAATCTGGTCAGAGGGATTATTGTTATATGGGGTGCTGTCTTTAACGCCCTGCCCTGAAAAGTGATAAACCAGATACTGTTCCGGCGAATACAAGCCGGCACTGTCCTGCCCATCCACCGCATTGGGATTGCCGTAATACATCCAGATAACAGGCTGCGTCTGGCTGGCAATATCATCGGGCAGTTTCACCCATATCAAAGCCATTTCATTGATGGCATCGAATTTTTCAATCTCAAATTTCAACGGGGTTTCATCATCGCCGGCAATAAAGCGAATATCTTTACCCTGCTCCGCCACATCCAGAAAATAATTAAAGTTTCCAGTATGCAATCTGACCAACGCCAGAGCTCCCGCTTCAGGCGCCATCCCTGCCTGCTGCATGGCTGTCTTGTCCAGAGCAATCTTCTTTTTATAATTCCACTGTTCGTTCCACCAGCCAGCCTGGGCCGAACTTAAACCGGCAATGATTAAACCAAAGACAAAAAGGATTTTCATTTTCATTCTCAATACTATTTATTTTATTATTTTCTTAACAATTCATTACAGCAATATGACAAACAAGCCTTATTTCGTCTCATTTGTCACATATACCGCCATTCTTATTTGTTAACTATCAACCTGTACATTTATCATCCTTTTTACAGTTCATAGTGTGTTTTTTATCAGTCCTATCATCACCAGAACCAGAACCAAATCCAACCACTTCAACACTCAACATTCCCAAAGCCACTGATTTTTCAGACTGCTCATCGGCCTCCTGCTGTTGGGCCTTTTCTGCTGTTTTACTGACATTGGCCGCGGTATTACTGGTTAAACCGGTTGACGGTGAAACGGTAGTGGCTTGTGTCGGCACACCGGTTCCAACACCTCCCACATCAATATTGCTGCCGCCCAGAATAGCTTTGGCGACCACGGTTACATTGTTACCGCCAATACCTGCTTCCCCGGCATCAATAACCCCTTTCGGAGCAAACAGATAAACGTCTCCGGCCTGAGTTTTGCCACTGGCTGCAGTTCTGATTCCGCTGCCTGATACCACCGGCGGAAATTCAATCAGCATATTCCCCTTCTCATCAAAAGTGATAATGGGAGGCGGTGCGGAAATGGCCGACTTGGCTCCCTTACCTGCATCAATATCGCCTTCACCCGACCAGGCAAGAATATCGCTGCCACCCAATGTCATCACCCGCGATTGATTGACCTGAAAATCATCTTTCAAGTAAGCATTGATTTCACCTTGGCGCTGGGCCACTATCCCCAGTTTATCCGGCGATTTTGCTCCACTGAAAGAAACTGCCAGGCCTGCATTAATCTCACCGCCCGGCACTACCAGGTTAATATCTCCGCCATCGACGGTATGAATGCGGCTGAAAAACAGTTTTAAATCGCCCCGCCAGTCACTTCCCGGAAACAATGAATCAATGGCCTGATAGCCTAATTCATTACCTTGAGTATTTCCCTGGGCTTCGGCAGCTCCGCCTGTTTTCAGCGCTTTAAAGAACAACGGCAAAAGCTGTTTGTTTAAAGCAACCTGAGCAAGTTTGGCCAGTTCATCTTCATTCAGACTATCGATGGCTTTAAAAAACTCACTTCGGGTTATTTCATTGCCGCTGTTTGCCTGTTTAAAAGACTTCATTTGCTGTACAAAGCCAAGATAATCCGGCTGCCTGGATACACCTACCAGTAATGTGGCATTGGCACCCTGATCATCCAGAGCAGGGTTTGAGACATCACCGATGGTGACAATCCCTTCCGAAGCCCCCAAATCAAGGTTTCTGCCTGTGGTAATCAGCACATCACCGGGGCCAGCGACTTCTATCACCGAGTTATTGGTCAACAAGGTTCCTGACTGATCCCGCTCACTGGTAAATTTAACATCCCGACCGGCCGAAATAACCGAGACATCCTCTTTATCAACCTGCTGGATTTTGATGATGCTGTTCACAAGATCAGTACCCGCCTGTATTCTGGCTTTTTTGGGAACATTCAGGCTGAGCCGTTCAATATCACCTCGCTGAGCAACCACCGTAACTGCTATATTGTCTCCCTGATGAACCGGTGTTGCCGCATGCACCATTAGCGGAATACCATTACTATAGGGATTGATACGCCCTAACGTATCCGTCATATTGTTTCTGGCTACCGGCTGCAACATAGATGGCAGTAAACTGCGATCAGCGTCTGACATACCCAATTGCTGGGTATTGCTGACCGACCTGATATTATTCTGAGCAAGAATATTCAATGCGCCCTGACTGGATGGAAACAATGCCACCGAGTTATCCAGCACAATATCGCCACTTAACGCTGTCGCATTTAATGAAGCCGGATAAACCCTGGCCAGTGTACTTTGCTTGCTTGAATAGTGCAGAACTCTGCTCAGCACACTGTCATCCGCCCCCAGATATATATCGCCTCCCATGGAAACAGCATTAATGGCGCTGCTGTCGGAATAACTGAAGAAATTGACATCTTTGTCATGAACAATCATCGGGTCAGTCACTGATGACAGATGTATATCACCACCGGCCAGCAAATCAGCCCGGGTATCACCTAATGACAGCAACGGACCTTTATCATACTGACTGCCGCCTTTTATATCGCCGCCGGCACTTAACCGAGCAGTCCCTTTTCCCAGCAGATACGCGCCTCCAGCAATATTTCCACCTGCCTGGACCCGCATCTGACCGCCGCCATTGATTTCCACCTCGTTGGTCAAAAATCCTATCGGGTTATTCGGGTCGGGTTCCCCCACCTGCTTGCCGGTCGTCGGCATCATGATGGACAAATCAGTAATATCACCTTTGGCGATAACAGAAACATTACCCCCTCCAAATGAACCGATATTCTGCTCAAATAACGGCTTATTGGAATACGCTGCATTAGAAGGCATTTGCGGGGTATAGCCCAGAGCCACTCCCCAGGAAGTCCCTTCCCCCTTGCTCCAGTCACCCTGTCTTAACAGCCATTTATTAACAAACTGATTAGATTCCGCACCTTTAATATCGCCACCCGCCCGGATATTTATATCCCCGCCAGCGACCGGAAAATCACTATATGAAGTGACGGCCAAGGTAGATTTAGACAAGGTTCCGTAAGGTGAAACACTATCTGCACGCCCAGCATTGTAGACAACCGCCGTCTGGTCAGTAAAAACAACATCATCGGCAGCATACAACCCTAAATTGCCACTGCCGGTACGCACCTGAGTGTTTTCACCCAAAGTAATACTGCCACCCTGCTGCTTAAGGCCGGTAATATCCGCACTATTCAAATCAGCACCCGCCACTAAATTAAATGACCAGGAATCGCCAGCCTGTAATTTATCCTTGACTTGCGTGTTGATGGGATAGAAAAAACCAGAATATTCCACCTGCCCAGAAACCGCTCCATCTTTAAAGCCGTCAGAAACGGAATTATCAACCCATAAATCACCGCCTGCACGAAGCGTCAATTGACCGGTGACCGCATCATACTGAGTGGTCACGGTTTCCTGAACACCATTTACCAATTGGCTGGTTTGAGTGTTCCCTAAAGAGGCATAGCGCCAGTCCACGGTATCCAGTTTACTGGCAATATGCATATCGCCTGCAGACTCAACGACAATACCCGGCCTGAGTTGTATGTCTTGATTCAGCCCGGCGGATATAGCCTGCCGGTTTGCATCGGTCATATAAGCGGCCGCATCCGAACGATACTGGTTAATATCAGCAGTGGTGATAAATCCATTACCATCCTGATAGACCTTAACACCCTCAGCATAAAAACGATTGCCTTCCTTATAATGCGTCACATTACGGCTATTTGCCGTTTCTTCAACGACTGTCTGGGTGCGTCCCTCATAACCGGAAATATTACCGGCCAGCTCTTTAATATTGATACTCTCATCAACACCATCCTGGTTTTGATCAACCCGTAACGCTCTGAGGACAACCTCTCCTTGTCTGTCTTGCTTATTTCCCACCTCGATGGATGAACCCTGCTTGATGCTAATCCCACTGATACCATCTTTATCGGCATCAATTGAAGACAGGACCACTTTGCCCCCCGCGCCATCAGATTCGGTTCTGGCTGAAATCAGCGCACCACTTTCCAGGACCAAATCATCTGCTGCATTCAGGCTTACCTGTGCATTATCAGCAGCATCGGCAATAACTTTACCGGCCAGTGTAATACTGCCCTGATCGGCTGTAAGCGTGACCTGCTTAGCTTTAATTTCTGTTGCTGAAGCAATCGTAATATCTTTTGTCCGGCTTCTATAGTGAATCGACTGATTGATTCCGGCAGCGGCCAGTTTATTAAACAGACTGTCGGCTGCTGCCGGCTGCTGGTAACCGGCAATATCAATATCCGCCGTACCCGACCGGACGGATAAGTCTCCATTCAGTGTTACTTTTCCCTGCCGGGCCTGAAGATGCAATTGTCCGCCATGGGTTTGATTATCTCCGCCATTTAAGTTAACCGAGGAGGCGGCATCAAAATAAATATCCCCTTGCCGGGCTGTTGCGGTCAATATGCCGCCGGCAGAATACCTTTGCTGATCAGCAAAGCGGCTCGCTCTGCCTGACAAATCAATCTGCGCCTGTGAGCCGATGATAACGTCACCGGTCACCGCTTCCAGCCCCAATCTTCCTGAAGCCATATTAATTGCAGTATCAAACAACAACTGATCCGCCTTGATATTCAGTCCACCGGCCAGTGATGCCACCGTGGACTGAACGCTGTTTCCAGTTGACGTAAATTCAGCCTGATAGCCACGGCTGTCAATCGTATAATTAGAGCGGGATTGCGCGGTGACTAACGTTGTTTTGATATGCGTATCTGCAGCCACTGATAATTGTCCCTGCCCTGAAACCTGTAATTGCTCGTTGGCCGTCAGGTTAACGCGATTAAATCCGGCAATATTGAAATTTCCCTGCTGCAACTGAATTTCATTGGCTTCAATATTCAACACTCCGGCGCCGTTTGCAGACTGTGTGACATTCCGATTGCCTGTGTTTTTAAGCGCCAGCTGATTAACCTTAAGGTTGACGCTGCCATTACCCTGCGGCCCTGTCTGGCCATTGAATCCTGCCGCATCAAACACGACTTTGGAAATCTGAACCGGCTGAAGGCCACCGCCAGTAGCCTGGTTAAATATCCCGTTTGCATCAATTTGTGCCGTCGTGCCATAAAAATTAATCGCATCCCGGCTGGTCAGAATCAATTCATCAACGCGCAATTCGCCAAGATCTGCATTACTCAGGTTCAATGCATTTGCAGCCGCCCCCTGTCCGGCAACCTCACCGATATTGATATTATTGGCGGCCAAATTCAATGACCCCCCGTTCATAAGCATTTTGCCTTTAATCCGGGTCGACTGACTGGAATCAAGTAACATGGATTCGGCCGCTTCCAGCGTTGCGTCTTTGGCAACATTTAACACACCTTTCTGCCCGGTGCTGTTTTTACGATTCAGATTGACCTGGCTGGAACCGGACACCCGCAATAATGCGCCATCCCCGTCGATATTTAACTGTCTGTCACCGCTATCCAGTTTTTGGGTTGCCGCCAGTCTTGCGCCCGACTCGACGGTAACACTGTCTGTCGCGGCCACAATCAAATCAGAAACATCCAGATCTGCACCATCTTTAATGGTGACTGTCTGACTGCTTACTGCTATATCCGTCTCACCTTTGTGATTCCCTTGCTGACGCTCGCCGCCTAACAGCAGGCTGGCAATATTCAGTTTGCTCAGGTTATCGGCAAGAATCTGTAAAACGCCCGGGCTGGTTTGCTGACTGAGCTGATCGGTTATTTCAATATTATCGGCGGCAATATCCATGCGCGCGCCACGGCCCGCAGCGGTTCCTGTCTTAAACAATCCATCAAGAATCAAACGGGTCTTGGCCAGAATAGATATCTGCCCACTGTCTTTAGCCAGTAACGGCACATCGGTCTCATTACTCTTGGCTCTGGCGGTGAAAAATGCATCTCCGGTAAAGGTCTTGTATTCAGAATGCTGACGTACCTGATTACCGTTTTCCACCAAAAATGCTGCGGTCCTTGCATCATGCTTTCCGGTACCAGCAATCGCATTGTAGCCTGAGACAACAGGCCGCCCATCCAATGTTCTCGATGCGCTGGTCTGATCCTGACTGCCTGCCACCGGTGTGACCAGAAAAGCTCCGGGAAGCAAAGCATAATGAGCCGGCAACTTGGCGTATTCACCGGCAGGAACTCCGTTACCGCCTTTCAGGACAACAGTTTCCCCCGGCGCAAAATTAAAATCGGCAGATTGAAAATGATCCACCGGCGCATACTGACTGCCCAGTGATGGCAGGATGGCAAAACTGTTCTGATAGGAGTCACTGCCAGGCTGCAGATAATCCGCCGAACCGCCTCGGCCTGCCAGAAATTCATAGGCAAAAATATCCCCGCCACCAGCCAGATCCACCAGGCTGCCATCCGCTTTTTCAATATCATCAGCTTTCAGCACGATACGTTTTTCCGGAGGCGTATTCATGACCAGGTTTCTGACAATATCCAGTGGATACATCCAGTCAAGTCCACCTTGAACAACCCCTAACGGAATAAGTGAGCCTTCCGCCGAAACCGAAGTGATGCTGCCATCGGTTAACTTAATGGTTTTAGCAGCCTGCAAACGGATTTTTCCCAGCGGTGCACGTAATACTCCACCTTGCACTATATGATCGGCTTCCAGCGTTAACTGTCCACCTGCCGACAACGGCATAGCACCTTGCTGACCTGTGCTGGCAATTTGTATGCGACTGTCCGCTTTGTCCGTCACTGAAATCGTATAATCAGTCAGGCTGGACGGATAAATCATTGCTGCGGTCAATTCCAGATTGGCTGAACTGAGCAATTCCCCCAGGAAATCCCGCTGCGCGCCAAAACGATTGCCTATCAGCCGCATATCCTGCTGGGCCATCAGCTTAACCTGTTCAAAATCATTTAATTTAAGTGCGCCTTGCAAATCCAGGTATTGAGCCTGAGCCGTTAACAGATTATTACCTGTTCTGACCGGCCCTGTAGCCTGACGTTTAAAGGACGATCCCAGACGCATATAATCTGCGGTCAGATTGACCTGAGCCGGAGTTTGTGACGCATTGCTCACACCAAAACTACTGGCATCCAATCGTAAAAAAGTACCCGCCAGCAAATCCACATTGCCGACGAAGTTAATATCATCCGGTGTTTTCAACGTAACCGAATCAAAACCGGCCTCAGTCAGGTTGGCTGCATAAATCTCAGCTTTTCCAGTGAAACCAGGATCCAAAGCCTCTCCAAATACGATGGAATCCAGCAGATTCTGCTTATCCTGCTGACTGACATTAAACACCAGCGGATTGTTCGGGAAAGGCACAATCGGCACGTCCGGCTCACCCCGTTGACGGCGGTCCAGTTCAGCATAAAAGGCACCGGCCCGGTTATTTGCCATTCCCGCATGAGCGTTCATCTTCCCGGCAACAACCATGCCTTCAGCTGCTTTTATACGGATGCTGCCGCCGTCCGAGCCAATCAAAGCCCGATGATAACCGGAAACAGACCCGGTATCATTAGGCACATCCAACACTGCCGCGCTGCCGGATACATTCATCTGCGCATCGTTTTCCACCAGCACATAACCGCGCTCAGCGTCCAGATTAATCGCGCCACCGTTTAACACCCGGCCGGTTTGATAAATCGAACCGCTGTCTATTTCAGAGGTTCCGCTGACATTGATACGGGCATGTTTTCCTATCCACAATGCCTGTTGATTATCAAACTCAACCCCTTTCAGAGACTTGATTTTTAAATCAACCTGTCCACCACGGGAAGTGATTTCACCATCCATATAGATGCTGGTCCGGGCCGTCATGGAAACCGCAGATTCATTCTCGGCAACAATCGAGCTGCCTTGTTTCACATTAACACTATCAGCCGCTTTCAGATGCAGATTGGAGGCAGGCCTTAAATCTGCAGTCTGGGTATACAGCTGACTGAAACTACTGATTGCTCCCGTGCTGGAGCGTGAACGGTACCCCAGGCCCAGTTGATAATTTTGCTGGGTCAGGTTGATGTCGGCCAGCTCCGTCAGCATGACATTGCCAAATGCCGCATCCAGGGTGATATCTGAAAAAGATGAAAAAATATCACTGCGACTGCTCAGATAATTGATTTTATTTTGCGTGTCGGTATAGCTTTGATTACCCAGAACAAACTGATTGCTTTGCAGCGTCAGCTTACCGTTTTTATTGATGCCTCGTGCAGATACATCAGCATCCAGATAAAGTAAAGAAGGCGTGGAACCGGCCCCGGTAGCTGCCAGTATGATTTCACCGGCATCACCTGCGGTTAACTTCTGCTCCGTATCAAAATGCGCGCCGCCATCGGCTTTGATTGATGCCCCCCGCCGGGCATGTAAATCACCTTCCGCAACTAATTTGACCTTCCCGCCATGGATGGCCAGTGGCTCAGCCGGTGTTCTCCCACCATAAATCGTGGACAAATCATTCACCCACCGGCCGGATACATCTATCTGCGCCCCGGCATCCAGAGTCAGTTCGCCACTGGGATTTAATGAATTTTTCCGGGCGGTCAGGTTCACTTCACCCCTTGCCGTAGTTATCCGCCCTGATACATTGATGCGCCCTGCTTCCATGTTTAACACAGTCGCCGGAATAAAATTCAAGGCAGTTTGAATCTGAATGTCACCATAGGTTTTCAGTACAAATTCCTGCAGCCCTGAATGACTCAATGCCGATAATCCACTGCCCTGATTAAATAAAAAATCCTGACGGGTGTTAAACGCAGTGGTATCAATGACTAAACGTCCCCCTTTAGCCCTGTTTTCCATGTTTCTCTGGCGAATTCCATTCGCAGCCCTGGCATTCAGATTGCCCTGCCAGTCCAGTTGTTGTGTGTTAATGGCCAAAGTACCGGCATCTTTGCCATCGCTATAGCCTTGTTCAAAATGCTCTATCTCGACAACTTCCACATAATGATCTGTCGGGTCGGCATCACTGATTTCGACCAGTTGTCCGGCTTCATTTTTAAGATAGGTCGTGGACACCTTGCCAGACTGATACTTGACGGAACCACCGGAGATATCAATATGCGCGCTTTTTTTAATATCCACCTTACCACTGGCCAGCATGTCGATACGGCCACCATTGGTTGAGCGTTCTGCAACGCCCCGTTTAATCCGTGCTTCTGCCCCCTGGGTATCGACCAGTTTTGTACCTTTACGGATATCAATTTTCAGTTTTTTTCCGTCAACAATTCCACCACGCTGATAAGGACTGTCGCGCAGCTCGTTACTGCGCGCTTCCACCTCAACCACCTGGCTGTCCATTGCAACGGTAACATTTTTAACACCGGAAACATCCAGCACATTGTCTTTATGAATAATAATATCGCCATCCTTTCCGGCCAGCGGATTGACAATATTATCGGTAGCCACCATCTCTACCTTGGCCGAATGTGCGACGACCTTACTGCCGCTTTCCATCTCGATGGTTTTAGCCGTAAACTGCAGATAGGAATCCGGCTGGAATTGTTCATCAATGGTCACACCATCAGAATCATCCAGACTGACAGTCGTTTCACTGCCTGTTTTAAAGGTTAATTTCGCCTCTTTCCCTAATCCATCACCCCTGTCTGTTTGACGGGTTGTTTGTGTCGCAACCAGTTTATTACCTTGTCTGGCATGCCCTTCTCTGGCAAGCAATCTGACTGAGCCTCCGACTTTGACCGAGGTGGTTGCATTCACTCTTCCCTGTTGGTTGACAATAAAGCCTTCCAGGGTGACATTTCCCTGCTGGACAAGAATATCTCCCATATTGAAAACCTTGCCGCCAGTATCCACTTCCACCAGAAGCCCGGCAAAACCGTCTTTATCCGGGTCGGCCTGCTGCAAATAGACTTTATCCTGACTGGCAGCCAGAATTATCTGGCCTTGTTTTCCCGCACTGATATCCCCTTTGTTTTCGATATTCGGCGCAATAATGATGACCCGGCCGCCTTCTGCGGAAGTGATTTTAGCGCCTTTTTCAATCAGCACCTGCTTCAGTTCCTGCAGATTTGCCGCCGCAGTGGTATCCATTTCAAACGCGGCACCGCCGGTTTCATCAAAAACCCGGGTAATACCTCGATCTATGGCTTCCTGAGTAATATTCAATACCGAGGCGACAAATGTATTGGTATCGACGACTGAATGCTCGCCAAATATGAAACCATTATGGTTAATCAGATAAACCTGACCATTGGCGCGTAGGGTTCCCATAATTTTGCTGGGATTACTGTCGCCAATTTTATTAATGGCGATTGAGGTACTGCCAGGCTGAGCAAAATTGACTGTATTCTGTGCGCCAATATTAAATTTCTGCCAGTTCAAAACCACCTTGTCGGTAGCCTGGTGAATATTCATGGTATTGCCTTGGACAGCTTTGGTGGCCGCTCCGGAACCCACCCAGTTCTGGGCCGCCACAGGCAATTCGGAATGTGCAACTTGCGTCATGGAACCAAACAACATTCCAGTCATAGCCACTCTGATAGCAGCAGCGACTGGCTTCAAACGAAAGCTGTTTGAGATGTTATCTGAATTTACTGTATTTTTGCTATACATCACACATTCCTCAATACACAAAAAATATTTTTTGCTATTCTTAAAAGCGCCTTTAAAAGAACACTTTCAACATCAATACACCGATGGTTTACCAACCCGTTTCTTTACAACGACTGCTTTATGACTCGTTAAAATTCAAAAGCCACATTAAAGTGCAGTCTTGATTCGCCCGACTGAATATCGCCATTGGCTTTTAACGGCCAGGCCCAATCAAGCTTTCCAACCATATAACGCCATAACTTAAAACGCATCCCGACACCGGCGCTATACAGAGACACGCTACTTTCCTGACCCGGTAATGCCTGTTTTATCCAGCCCTTGGCTGCATCAAAAAACACCAGTCCATTGAGCTTGTTGACAAAACTCCAGTCATTAGGCGCCAGCCTCGGCGAATGCAATTCCAAAGACCCCATCACCCCGTCATCCGCCAATGCCTGACTTTCAAAATAACCTCTTACCAAAGTCGCTCCACCCATAAAAAACTGTTCATAACTGATCAGTGGCGAATCGGCTATTTGTGCGGCAAAGCGGCCTTGCAAGGCCATTTCCCAAGGCAAACGATAATTAAAATTGCCATCTAAAGTCAGGTAGATATAGTTCGGTCTGGCTCCGTTTCGCTGGCCCTTATCGTTATGGGTACTGTCAAATTTGGCCGTATCGTTATTAATCAGACCCCGTAATGAAAAATTAACCCCAAGATTCAAGCCCGCCTGATAATCACTCCCTCGAAACTGGGTGTTATAACGCGCCGAAAAGGGCAAGTAATTGACATGTTTTTTCACCCCCGGTAAATCGGTGGAAAAACTTTTGTAATCCACGCCCAGGGTTGCACTGTGTATGAATGCGGGTGAGCTTGGAAATGCCTTAATCAAACGCAAACCATAAATATCCCCCGTCCCGATAATATTGGCGCCGCCACTGCCTGCCTGGGAAATGGCATTGGTATTGGACGAAGAACTCACCACATACATTGCCAGGCGCGTACTGTTATCAATCACTGGCAAGACATAGGTCCCGGAAAACACTTCCACTTCATTATTGTTTTCCGGCGATGTTAAGAACATGAACGAGGCGCTGTGAAAACGCTGCCACAAATTGTCATAACTGATATTGGTAACCAGACGTGTCCGCGTTGTATTCTGGGAATTACGCCCATTGATGCCGACACTGCCATGCAGCGGCAATTTATCTTTAACTTTTAAATCCACTTCCAATGTGCCCGGTGTTTTACCAGCCCGCATAATCGGGATAATTTTTCTATCTCCACTTTGCCGCCCCAGTTCTGCCAGCTGTTGCTGCATTTTAGGTAAATTCGGGACACTGCCTTCGGCCAGCTCCGGTATGGTTTTTTTTATTTTTCCCAAGGAAAAATACCGGGAACCTTTAACCCGTAGACGGGAAACCTTGCCTTCTGTCACCTGCAAATAAACCACGCCATTCACAACATCCTGCTCAGGAATATCGACGGCTACGGTTTTATAACCTTTGTTGTGATAGAGATTTTCCAGGGCTGCCCTGGCCTGGTCGACCACATTGACATCTTTGCCTGGCCCTAAAAATGGATAAACAGTCATTTCAACCTGTTTATTGTCCAGCAGGGTATTGCCTTTAACCCGCAACTCCCATAAATCGAAGCTGGGCTGTTGCTGTTGTTCCGATGGCGGCACGGTTTCAGAGGCTTTCTCATCAGCCCGGCTGCTCTGGAACAGACAAATTTGCAATAATGCCCAAACCATCATGACAGAAATTCTTTTACTGCGTAAAACCACGAATTACACTCTGCAAATAAAACGGTTTATTAAATAAATCAGCCCCGGATATCCTTGCAATACCCGGGGCCGACAGAAGGAGCCATTCCCTGGCTCAAGCGAACGCTTATATTTATTCCATCATTACAATTGAAGCTCTGTATCGAAAACGGTAGGAATGCGGCAGTTATCTACACCACTTGTACCGGTAGCATGTGAGAACGGATTAACCGGTCTGGCAAGATTCAGCTCAGGGGTTGCTGAATACAATGTGGGGACCGCCAGGATGCCGCTGGCGCCGAAGCTATGAACAAATTTCTGGTTCAGAGCAGCCAGTACGACCGGGTTTCCAGCAGAAGCGATAGCAGCATCTGCAATGGTTTTATTATCACCTGCCCAGGCATGGTTTTTAGCATACTGGAAAGTCAGCTCAACCCAGTCATAATAGCTTCCGTTAACCACATTCGCCAAAGTTGGGGCTACGCCATCAACCTTGATAAAACGGAAGGAATCCACCCGATTGGCATTTTTCTCCAGCGCCTGAATACCCACCGCCCAGCGTCCGCCTGCATAAGCAGGGTTCAGTGCAAAGCCATTAGGCTGATCAACACCCGACTCCAGCTCATTCAGACAATCAGTTACATCACCAGATGAAGACAACTGATGAACAATAGCACCACCAAAAAATTCAGGCCTACCATCATTACCTTCTTTAGGTGCTGTTGCAGAATCTGAACAAGGATAGTTCAGGAATTTAATCCCATGCTGAGCCTGGGTCCCAGAGCCTTGAACACGGCGACAGATATGTACTGTTGCCGAAGCTGGCTGAGAACTGGCAAAATTAAACAAATCCTGTGGATTACCATTGGTATCTGTAAATTTAAACTGTGACCATTTTGCAATCTTACCTGTATAAATACTGGCAATCTGCTCGCGGCTCAGGCTCGGCATACACGCTTCTGTTTCATCACCCGCCACACAGGTAGCAGGTAATTTACCGGCAGCCACTTGCGCCTCTTGCAGTGCATTACGCAGACCGGTGGTTACGGGGATACCAAACACCTGGGCGGCAACGCCTTGCACAGTCAACAAACCAATATCGCTAGAAGAGACAGGATCAAAGCCGTCAGGTGTGTTATTCTCTCGAAACTGTGCCGGATCCACATCCGATACACCAAAATCAGGCGTCTGCAACACATACTGGTTTGGGTCACTCAGGTTATAGTTACAGCTAATCTTGCCTAAAGAAGTCCCGGCAACAGGTGCTGCGCTCAGGCTACAGCCTGCGGCATCGATTTTCAAAAACTCGATAGCTGAATTTGCCTCACCTTTGGCGTCAGCGATAACAGGTGCAACACCTTGCGCCGACCCGCCTTCGTTACGCTTGTAGATCAGCAGATTAGGCTTGGCCAGACCCGCCAGCGCAGAATTGGCTGTGCTTAATGTACACAGATAGGCATTCTGTTTTTTACCATTGATGCTGTCCTTGTATTTCCAGATTGGCTGCGTACTGTCACACAAGGCTTCTGCTGCAGGGACCGAGCTGTTGGTAAATAGCTCTTCCATAAACTTGCGCGCTGCTGAAGCGCCAGACAAATAAATAATATTGGTATCGGCAGGATTAATAACCGGCAGACCATTGGCGTCCACTTGAATAGCCGCTTCCGCTGCACCTGATAACAAGACGGCCGATGTAGCCAGTGATAATGCTAACTTTTTCATGATATTCCTCGAAAATATATTTAAAATTCAAGCTTTTTTAACACGACGGGAGAACCCACCCAGACCCAGCAATGCTGAACCGAACAACCAGACGGCCGCAGGAACCGGCACAGGTGCTTGCATTTCAAAAGCATTACCTGTCAGATAGACTTTAAATGCAGCAGCATCCTGTCTCGCATGAATGTTTGTAAGGTCTGAAACGTCAACGCTGATCATAGTAAAATCTATGCCGTTGGCATCACCATAAACACCATTGACATCGTAAGAGGCACCGCCCCAGACCTGTCTTGAACCAGCACGATGCTCATGATGCCCTATGTGTTCATCACCATCCTCTACTAAAGTGGTTTCATTAACAGCTGGATTTTGAGAGCTGTTTGAATCGGCATTAATATTCCGAGCTTGAGGGATGACTGCATTACCCCCCAGATTATCAATATCATTTAAAGATTTTCCCTGAAAAAAAGTGGTATCTTTACCAGTTAAAAAGACATGAGGTAAATAATCCCACGTTCCTGAAACGGCTACTGCATAGATGGTATTGTCCAGGTCAGCTTTGCTGACAAAAGTATTCCAGTCAGCAAACTGAGACAGATCGACATTAACGTTATAGCGTGGATTATTCAGATTATCGAACAGAGTGCCTGCGGTGACGCCTGCAATACCTAAATCCAAGGTAAAAGTCTGTTTTGAATTAGAATCGTAAACAGACAGAAAAGCTTCTGAGCTTTTTGTATTAGAGATATCCATCCCCGCATTGGCTGCGGTGGCGCCGAATGCCAGTGTCGCGGCAACCAGCGTGTTGGTTAAGGTTTTCATATTGCCTCCAGTAAAGGTTTCAAAGTACGTAAATTACGGTCGCCGGGTTTACAAATCTAAACTGATATGCAACCCGGCCATCTTGATGTTCAAGACCCGTAGCTTTCCGTCCCCGTTTCACAACGAGTTTGGCAATATAAAAAACCCGGCAATATAGTCCCTGTTCAAGCAGATGCCTATCCCAATCCCTGCTCCGCCTTCAACTGATCCTTGTTGATTCGAACGTGGCATATTGTTGCATTTAAAAACGCAACTAAAATTACAGTTCTAATACAGTTTGATGAAATGTATTACGTTTCATATTCAACCGATTAGTTCAGGATATTCTGAAAACATGTCATTTACATGACCAAAGAATGACAGTTCAATGAAATGTATTACGAAATAATCAACCCAGTATTTCTTGTTATAAAACTGTCACATTAGGCTGTTATTTTTGTTGCCAATTAATACGCACCTTCATTCATGGCAGAAGATAACAAAAATATTGTCTCAATCAGGATTGCTGACTCGGCCCGTCAGAGAATACAAAAAATTGCGACACGCTTGCTGGTCAGGGAGGCTGTGCTTTATCGGCTGGCGATTCAAACTTTTCTTACAAAAATGCAGGCGTTTCAGGAATCAGATATCGAAGGCTTATACTTATTGTCTTTCTTTCTGGAAATACGGGAGGAATTGCTGGCAGAAATAAAATTAAAAAAGGAGCAGCTGCATACTATTTTTAATCGTAATGTTGCATCTTCAGACAAATATATTTCCATGTCTGACATCGAGTTGCTTTTATTACCGCCTCCTGCATTGAGGAGGCGATTACAAGAAATACAAAGGCCGCCTGATAAGAATATTGATGCCAATACTTGGCTTAAGCTTTATTTGACAAAAAAATACTCTCTAGGACTATCTGTTACCCATAAAATAACTCTGGACAAGAAAAGGTAATTATTGCATGCTACCAAGCATGAGTACACAAAACCAAATCAAACGAACTCATGTGAAGCACTATCATGGGCAACACTGTTATAAGCCAACCAACCTGCTGTTAGTGTTCCTAAAGTGATCAGACAACCACTCCATAATCGGTAAATGTCAAAGTAGTTGTCGCATAAAAGAATTAATTATTACCTGAATCCGTAACTTCAACAGTAAGAGTCCACTTACCCATAAAAATACATTGTTGAATTTAATCACACAGTATGATCTGTAGTCATTTTTCAGTTATACACGAAGATAACTACTGTTTTTTATGTTTCAGCAAGAATGAACCTGTCTACTCCATTTTTTACCGACACCTGTCCTGTATTTATGCCTTTTTCATGGTGAAATGGCTACACTAAACCGGACACACAGATTACAATATCCTGAAAAAAATAAGTGTGTCAAAAAATGAATAATCAAACAAAACAATCTAATACCTACAGCTCAGAATTTAAAGAATCCGCCGTCAAGTTAGCACTTGAATCTGACCA
>Ga0256839_1002314_pt1 | contig 21379 bp, 19 predicted proteins | sample 354166metaG_FD_185968 | JGI IMG/M metagenome (GOLD analysis project Ga0256839, IMG submission 185968) | Hydrothermal vent microbial communities from Mid Atlantic Ridge, Atlantic Ocean - 354-166 | ecosystem: Environmental > Aquatic > Marine > Hydrothermal vents | place: Atlantic Ocean: Mid... | reverse complement strand
TATATCGAGGTGTTCTATAACCGCCAGAGAAGCCACTCAACTATCGGCTATCAGACGCCATTGGGCTATGAAAAAGAGTACTGGAAAGTTGCGTGATCTTTTGTCCGGAAAAGTCTTGCCATATCAACTGGACTAGCAACCTAAACCAACCGGTATATAGACGTGACAATCACAGCACTGCCAGTTACCACTCTTTTCCGATCCGCCAATATTGATTCGGCTGTCCAGGCCTCTATTAGAAGCGTTATTGTTATATGGAGCCGGATCGGGGGTTGTTCTGCCAAACACCAGCAAAGCGCGTCGTTTCCAGCCGTGCGGCACAGCCGCATGGCAGGTCATGCAGGGTTTGTTGAACACCCTGCCATGAACATAATGCAAACTGTAACTTCCATCTATACTGAATCCGGTTTTTGACCCATCCGAACTAATCACTCCGGCCCCGTATACAGTATTGTCATGACACTTGAAACAAAGATCATTCAGCGTACCAGTACTCCCGGTTAAAGAACTCCAAGGGGCTCTTAACATAGGCCAATTGTCACTACCATGTGGCCCCTTCGGCACTGTCCCTGCCGGGCCGGTATATGCGTCATCAGAATGGCAGTCAGCACAGGTCATGGTGCTGCCAGGCGTCAGATTGCCCAATAGCGATCCGGAATAATCAATAACGCCATTGACCGTGTTCATAATAAAATCATTTTTCCCCGGCGCCACTACCGGATGATAGGACTCATTGTTGGGGTTAAATTCTATCGCCTGATCGGTCAGTTGCCCGGTTCCACGCATCTGGCCCCAGGGATCCATCGGAGGATTCGTCCCAAACGCGTAATAGGAGTGACACTTCAGACACAGCTGATACTGGTACTGGATATCATCTACCTCGGTAAAACTGATAACCTGTCCCCAGTTGCCCGGCCAGACCGGTTCCACGCCCCACACACCCTTGAGCACGTTGGAGGCCAGATTGTTGGTGCCGCCCACGTCATCAATATCCGGTGAAACGCCCGCCGATACGGCGTGGGGGTTGTGACAGTCAGGACACTGCGCATGACGGTTGTTACCCAGGTTGGCCGGCTGCTCCCGTACCTTTCCGTCTCCCATTCGTTCCGGTGAATGACGCCAGGCATAAGCCGGATCCTTCACCGGATGGGCATAAAGTTTGTTCAATGAGGCTTCAATATCCTTTCCTGTCGCTACATTGCCATTGTGGCAAGTCAGACACACTTCCGAGACTCCGTAACCCTTCCCGTAACTCTTCACCAGACGGGTATCACTGCCGCCATGCGGCTGGTGGCAGCTTTCACAGGCGTTTGCTCTGGGGGTCGAACTGGCATCATTCGCCAGATTGTGTCCCGGTACGTGCCAGGGGTTATCGCCAGTGCCATTCCACTGGTTCAGCGAATCCCGGTGCGGCATGTTGGCAACGGTAGACCAGTACTGCTTGTCGTGGCAGGTGCGGCATAACACCGCGCCATACCCCCCCTCAGTGAAGGGCTTACGCAGAAATTTGGGATAAACATCGCTGTGGGGGTCATGGCAACTACCACACTGAATCTGGCCGTTTTCATCCAGAATGATACCGTTGGCTTCCAGGGTCGCTATCGGAGCCAGTTCGCTGTTTCCGGTGTCAAAAACAATTGAAACCGGATGGTCATCACTCAAGTCCGTGCCCAACACAAAGCTGGAGCCTGCGCCGCTGAGGGTGCTCTCCAGCCCCGCGATGGTCCCTCCGCCTCCACCCCGGGGCATGTGGCGCAGGCTCCCCACGGCGATGGTTCCGTCATGACAGGAAAGGCAAAGCTTTGAACGACCGGTGGGTTGGCCGGGGGCGGCGGCAAACAGGGTGCTGCTGGAGTACGGTATGTAGGTCTCTCCGGACAGAGAATGGTTCCACAACGGCTCCGCCGGATTGGCGTTGTGGGGGAAATGGCAGAATACACAGATCTCCTGCTCGCTGGTGGCCTTGATGGTGCTAGTACCCGATGCGGAAAGGTTGTGTTTGGTATTGGCAATACCGGCCCAGCCGGCTCCACTGCCACCCAGAAAAAATATCAGAAAAAACAGCGCGAACAAATTTCCGACATCTCTATTCATGGTGACGCCTTTACCTTTACTTTCAAATATTGAAAAATCTGTACCCGCCGGTTATATGAATCCGCGATATAGATTCTGTCGGCGTGGTCGATGAATACTCCTGCTGGCATCCAGAACATTCCCGCAGCTTGTCCGCTGTTGCCAAAATACAGCAATAATCTCCCCTCCTTGTCAAAAATCTGGATATTATCGAAACCGGCATCTGTAATATACAGATGCCCTTCGCTGTCCAGCGCTATCCCCTTTGGAGAACTGAAGCTTCCCGTACTGTCACCAAGTTTGCCAATGCTGGAAAGAGGTTTCCCGTCCGGTGTCAAAATCTGGATCCGCCCGTTCAAACTGTCGGTAACATACAGCCGACTCTCCCCATCGACAGCCAGCCAGGCAGGAAAATTGAATTCACCGGGCTGCACTCCCCGCTTGCCGATACTCTTTTGCTGTCTGCCATCTGTCAGGCTGAATACTTTGATATCATGCGCTGGTGGATCTGCCACGTAAAGCAGCTTGCGTCCTGGATCGATGGCGATTCCACTGGGCCGATCAAGCTGGTTCTTCTCACCGTAAATCCGTTTCAACTCGCCGTTGGAGGTAACAGAGAAAACACGCCTGCGTTCACCATCGACGATATAAAGGTTATCTTCATCATCCAGGGCGATGTTTATGGGGAATTGTAAAAACTGCTTGTCGATCGATTCAATAAATCTGTATTTCTTTTTTTTCGAATCAAATACATGAATCCGTTTTGCCGCAGGATCAGCAATAAAGATTCTGCCTTTGCTGTCGGCTGCAACAGCCATGGGTTTGATCATGGCATGAACCTCAGGACCGCGGAAAAACTCCCAGAATTTACGCCAGAAACCCTTCTCTCCCTGAATATCATCTGAGGTGGAAATGGATTTCAGGTAACGAATACGGGGTTCCAGTGGTGGCGGAGGCCACACCAGCTGGCTGGATAGAGGTGTTGCAGCAGGTTGTCCGGCTCGCTCCGCTGAAGTTTTTTCATCTTCCCCAAACACGGGCTGTACAACAAACAGACAAACAGTAAACAGCATAAAAAAGTTAGATATCAATGACTTTATCATGACTTGGTGTGATTGGTTAAAAGCGGATTCCAAATTGACGCGTCAAGTATAAGGTCAACCAGCTGTCATCATAGGCACCCGCTTCATAATCCGCATCATGATAGCGATACTGAAGCCGTGCCTGCCATTTCGCGATGATATAGTTCAGGTTTGTTTCCAACGTCAATCTTGGTCCCAGATTCGATGTATCTCCGCTACGGTCTTCATACCTGGCCATTGCAGTAAACCTCAATCGGCGCCAGGGTTTCATTGCCAGCCTCGCCTGGGAATACCAGAATGAGTAGTTCGCAGCTCCGTTACCACTTCCACTACTGGTATCACCTATCCCTGCAGACATGACAAGCGTATGGTGCATCCAGAAACGGTGGTTCCAGGTAATATCACCCCGAATGGTACGATTACCGTTATCAAGACCACCGGGGCCACTGCTTGTTTCCTGCCAGTCGCGGTAGTTCAGTACGGTTCGTATCGTGTCTCCTCCGGACAAACGGCTGTTTACCGAATAGTTGAGGTTGTGCTCTATCCGCGTCCGATTGGCGCTCTCATAGCGAGAACCAGTCTGATAATTCAGCCGGTAGTTGAGAGAATCTGTATAAAGGGGTGACCATCTCCCGGAATAACCTGCATTCAGCGAGTGACTCACAATGTTGTCTTCACTGTATCCGCTGGACTGCGGGATTTCCAGCCCCAAACCATAACCGGCCCGTGCTGAAACACGATCATAGGAGCGAGCATATGTTACTCCGCTATCGACGCCATAGGCGGTACGATCACGGGAACCGGAATTACTCCCATCACTAGAGGTGCCAATCAGTTTCAAGGCGGCGTTGCTGCCCCAGTACGGAGCAAACCGATAGTTCATTCCCGCAACAACATTATAGCTGTTGATTTCTGAACCATTGACATCATTGAAAGCAATTCCGAGGTTATAGTAATGGTTTAGCTGCTCGGAAGCGGTTACATTCAGCCCCACATTAAGATTTGCATGGCTGCTGTCTATCTCATTGGCATTCCCGTTGAGTCCATTTTCCAGCTTGTCGGAACGATCGTAATAGGTAAACCCTGCCCGTAAATTTACGTCGTCACTAAAACGGGTGGTATCTTGCAGATACCAGTATTGTTGCCGATATGATCTTCCCGCTGCATCATCCTCACTGTTATCGTAACGATATCCGTAATTGAAAATGGAATGCGTCTTGTAAACCTTTCCAAAAGTCCGTTTGCCATCGATGTTAAATGAATCTTTGTATTCATTCCGGGGAACGGCGCTGATACTGTCAGACTTGGTATGCCCCCGGTCATAACCGAACCTCACCATTCCCAGAAAACGCGGAGCAAAACGCCAGCGAAAACCATAATTAGTGGTAGTAAATTCATAGGCCGGCCCCCTCCTCGGTAAGTAGTTGTTGGTATTCTTGCGAGCATACAGAACAAACGGATTGCGTTCGCGAAACCATGTTGTAGTAAGACGATAACCCACCGTATCAATACCGGAGTCACCACTCATATAATCGGTATTTCTGTTACGCAGTGTTACCCCGGCATCAAACAGCAACAGCCTCGGATCCCAGACGAAACCGGTGCTACCAATTCTCAGCTCCTGCTCCAGAGCACGCCGGCTATAGCTGGTTACACCTCCTGTGGTGTAGTCATAATCTTCGTAACGCAACCCCAACCCTCCGCTAAGGGTAAAGGCCCCCTGTGTATAATCAAATAAACGTGCTGCCGACACAGGAGCTGGCACCAGATGGGTAACAACAATAAAAAATACGCAACACCAAGCACTGAAAAAACCAATCCGATGCCTTGCCGAATCATCTTCTGCTCGCCCCTGGCTCACCATTGCACTCTTCCCCCATGATCGTGCGGCCGGTCGGTCGGGAATAAAACAAGAATCACGCCGACGGCTCCAAACATGTTTTTATCAAGGCAAGTTTCATGCCGAACCAGACACCTTTTAGATTAGCTATTCTAGAGACAACCAATTGGGGAGCTATTTATTATGGCACCTCAGACATAACGCACTGCCGGTATTATTCACCCGCAGAAAAGTAGGATTCACGCTGTTGTGCGGGTCATGGCAGGATGAGCACTGCACTGTACCGTTAAAAAGCACGACTCCAGAGAGAGTCGTTGGATCGTTCAGGGAGTTATCAAGCGCAAATAGCGCGGAATCAAATACAAAATTGACCGGATGGTCATCTGTCAAATCCGTACCGAGTCTGCCAGCACCAACCGGTATCGTACCGTCCGCATTGGTTCCACCCATGGTCGGATTGCCGCTCGGATTGGCGTTTGAAGGGTTATTAAGCGCATTGATTGCGATAGTGCCATCGTGACAGGAGAGACACAGGTTACTGACAGCTGCCGTGGTTGCATCTGTACCACCCAAATCCTGAATAGTGGTGGCTCCGTCAAATGTAGGGCTGGTATATACGCCGTAATTTCCCGTAGTGGACAAGTTATGATTCCATAATGGAATATTGTCGTTCTTGATGGCTCGGTGCGGTGTGTGGCAAAAAATGCAGATCTCGGTCTCGTCAATGGATTTGACAGTCCCTGGTCCAGCCACGGAAAGATTGTGCTTGGTGGTAGCAATTCCCGCATGAACCACGCCTGTCCACCCGGCTGTGGTTACCATCAGCACTACCAGGCCAAGCATCGACAAATCCCGGCGATTTTTCATGATTGCACCCTCCTAGACCCCGAACTTGACAGTTGTATCCAACAAACACAATCAATTATATTTCAGGGCTGTAATAAATCTAACGGCTCAGTATTCCAACCAAGTTCGGCAATTAACCCGACAGAATTTAGGGTATTCTCGTTTTCCCGCCTACTGTGTTTGCTGCTCCGGCAAATACTGAAACACCTGAATACGGGCGTTAAGTGAATCGGCAATATAGATGCGATTCTGTGCATTGATGTACATTCCCGTTGGCAACCAGAACTGTCCCGGGTGGTGTCCCATCTGGCCGACAAATAACATAATCCGCCCTTCTCTGTTAAAAATCTGGAAATTGCCAAAGGCAGCATCTACCACATAGATATGTCCGTCGCTGTCAACCGCAATCCCCTTCGGTCGCGCCATATTGCCCATTTTATCTCCGGCTTCACCGAACATACCCAGAAAATCACCGCCAGGAGAAAACATCTGCACCCTGAAATTGCCAAAATCCACAACATACAGATTGCCATCTTTATCCAGGGTCAAATTAATGGGTAGATTGAACTGTTCTGGTCCCGTACCTCTCTCGCCAAAGGCATACTGAAACTCTCCTTCCAGATTATAAACCAGAATCCGATGGGCTCCCCTGTCCGCCACGTAAATCCGCTGACGGGATTCGTCAAGAGCAAGTCCGGTGGGACGCTCCAGCTTCTCCTTCGCTCCCAGTGCAAGCAACGTCTCCCCTTCCGGGCTGAACACAAACAACCGGCTGCGCACCGGGTCGGTCACATAGAGGCGCCCACGGCTGTCAACACGAACTTCAATCGGCGATCGCAAGGCTCCTCGCGCATCTGTTTTGAACCGATAGACTTTTTTCGTGTCGAAATCGAAAACGATGATAGCCGCCTGTTTGGTATCTGCCACATAGATACGGCGTCCGTCATCTGTCGCGGTAACACCATATGGCTTTTGTATTGCAACCCCGCGGGGATCCGCACCCAGCAAACGAGCCTTGAGACTGTTTTTTCCTCCAAGATCAAGCTGTGAGCTGTAGGAAGCAAGATAGCGAATACGTGGCTGTTCCGGTGGTGGTGGCCATGCCAAATCGATATTTTCATCCTTGACCGGAACGCTGCTGCAACCGGCCAGGGTAATCAACAAACCAATCGCAAGAAAAAAAACAAGAGGAAAAACAAAAGACAGGGAACATTGAGAATTTGCGCGGCAAAGCGACTGGTGCGCAGGTTTTTTTTCCATCCCGCCATCCTGGTTTGTCATTGCTTGAGTCATGACAGGGAAAGCTATCACGGCAATCACCCGATTTCAAGCAAAATTGGCATTGTAACTACAGGATTTTTAATCAAAATATACCAGATAAAAGAAAGGGTATATTTTATCCGCCATCTGAAATTTATGCTAAGTCAACGTAACATCAGGAGCCATATGGAACAAAAGTTTTTTGCTATCCAGTAATATGCTGATGAATAATTCTGGAAATCTGAATATGGCCGATTCTGAATTGCCTGACAATAAACCGGCCCGCTCATTGATTAAAGAATGCTGGTCGACATATTCTCAGGCAGTTCTTTCATCATCATTCGCAGCATAACAGGCCATGAGAGCATACGCTTGAACCATCATGGTAGAAAGGTGGGGAGAATACGGATTAGCCTTTTTACTGTACCGTTTCTCAAATATTATTGAACACCGGACAGCCCCCTTTGTATCTGCACTCAGCGAGTGGTGAATATATCGTGTAACAGCTCAGCCTGCTCCTGAAACGCGCCATCCCTGCACTGGAAAAGGCTATTTACCCTTGTAAACTCGTGTTTTCCGCCTCGAGCTGGCCCGTTTCAGGAGCAGGCTGAGCTGTTACTCTGCGGAGAACTATGGCCGTACACGATCTATATTCAGGGTAAGCACCTCCTGAGCACCCGTTTTTGCTATAATATCCCCTTCCAGATCACCTGATTGAGCTGTTGGCGAAGCCGTCTTTGACACACGAGCCACAATAGCAACCTCGTCAAAAGCAGATAATTTCTGTCCTGCCATAGTTGAATTGTCATCCAGGGTTATTGCAAGCGGCAGCTCTTTTACCTGGTGGCGAACCGCAGCAAGTGGCATCCGGGGTCCCTGTACGGGACGGGCAAATACAAACACAACATCATCCGGGGAAGTCCGGGCTTTCAGCTCGGGGGAAATATCCACCCTCAATTTCACTGCACCTCCACCTACAGCGGCGGGAGCCGGTTGTTCTTGATTGCGGCCGGTGGTCGAGGGCGAGCTATCTTGCGCCACAGGAATCCCTCCTACCTGCTCAATGCTGGATTCCACCATCCTGGCTGATTCACTTCCCGGCGGCAACAGAGCCAGCAGTTGTTTCCATGTATCAACAGCCTGAGACGGATTCCCTTGTTGAGCGGCCACAACACCGAGCAACCACAGAATACGCGGAGACTGCGGTTCGATCTCGATGGCGCGCTCAAGCAGCTCAACAGGTTTCCCTTCAAACCGTCCTTCGTTACTGAGCGCCAGTGTTTCTGCATACTGGGCCATTACATCCGGCACCTCTCCCACCAGTTCATAGGCCTTGCCATATGCGTCCGCAGCTGCATCAAATTGCCGAACCATACTCAAAGATCGGCCCAACAAGATCCAACCATCGACATCTTCCGGGTTGCTCTGCAAACGCTCCTGCAACCGCTGAATGGCTGTGTTCATGTCACCGGCTGCCTGGACTTGTCCTGCATTCTGGTGCTGGGAGGCCTGAACAGTTGCAGGGGGGTTGTCCACCAACTCGGGAGAACCAACCTGCATATATATATAGATGGCGATGGCAGGAACCAGCAGACCCACCAAGGGAGCTACCCAGCGCCCACCACCGGCCGGCTTCTTTCCCTCTTTTGATTCTTCAGAACCCGTATTCACCAACAAATCCCGGCGCAGCTCGTTTTTGGCCTGCTCATAGCGATCCTGCGGTAATACTCCACTTGCAAGCTCTGTTTCAAGCTCCGCCAGGCGATCCTCAAATATCACCACATTGAGCTGATCCTGCCTGATCCCCTGCTTTAATATTTTTTTCTTCCATACGGGCCACAACATGAGGCCTGACGCAATCAGTGATATGACTGCCACACTTGTCCAGAATAGGGTCATTTTTGTTTCCTCTTGCCACCAGAACCGGTTTTTTGATGTGGCTTTTCATTTTGCTTGCCAAGCAGGCCTTCCAAGCGGTTCTGCTCATCGCTGTTGAGATCCCCCCCCGCCAACACGTCGTCGCCGCGCCGCCGAACGAACATAACCAGCGCAACTACGCCGATAACAAATAAAACCAGGGGTCCAACCCACAACACGTAGGTAGAAGGTTTTACCGGAGGCCGGTACAGGACGAAATCACCATAACGTACAACCATAAAATCAATGATCTCGGCATCACTCTTGCCAGCCTTGATCATGTTGTAGAGCTCACGCCGCAGGTCCATGGCCAGTTCGGCATTGGAGTCCGCCAGGTTCTGATTCTGACAGACCAGGCAACGCAGTTCGGCGGAAAGCTTCTTGAAACGTTGCTCGTCCTGTGGTGTCTCAAACACAAATGTGTCAAAACGCGCAAAAGCAACACTTCCGCAAACCATGAGCAAAAAAAACACCGGAAAAGCTAAATGTTTCATCCTTCCTCCGCCCTGATTTCATTGATAAGCGGCAAGATCGTTTCCTGCCATACCTGCTCTGTCAGCGGTCCAATCTGCTTGTAGCGGACAATGCCCTTGCTATCTATCACAAAGGTTTCCGGCGTACCGTACACACCCCATTCGATGCCTACCCGCCCATCCTCATCAAAGGCGTTGGCAACATACGGATTACCGTACTGGTTTAGCCAGCGAATGGCATCCTCGCGCTTGTCCTTGTAGTTAAGACCATAGATAGGCACGTCACCGGCCCGGGCCAGCGCCATGAGAAAAGGGTGTTCCTGGCGGCAGGCCACACACCAGGTGGCCCATACATTAAACAGACTAACCTTGTGTTTTGTCAGCTCCGCCGTATCGATGATCTTTTCTTTATCCAGAAGCCCGGGAAGAGAAAACTGCGGAGCTGGTTTATCGATCAGTGGCGACGGGACTTTTCTGGGATCCAGTTTCAATCCGGCCACAAACAGTCCGATTAGCAACAGAAAAAGAATCAGCGGAACAAGAAAACGTGCCTTCACAATCTATGACTCCTGTGTTGCGAGTTTGGCATCTATATCCAAACCGGCCTTTCGCCTTGCCATCAACCGGTAACGCCGATCCGAGGCAGCCAGAATGCCGCCAAACGCCATAAACAGACTGCCCAGCCAGATCCAGCGGACAAACGGCTTGTAGTAGATACGCATCGCCCAGCCCCCATCACCCAGTGGCTCTCCCATGGCAACATAAAGATCCCGGAACAAACCAGGGTCAATTCCCGCTTCGGTCATAGGCATCTGCTGTACAGTGTAGTTCCGTTTTTCGGTGTACATGGTGCCAACGGGTTTCCCGTCCCTGGTAACACTAATTATCCCTTTTGTTGATGTGTAGTTGGGACCATGAGCATCCCTGATCCCATCAAACTGGAACAGATACCCGCCCAGTTCCAGTTGATCACCCGGCGCCATACGCAGATCCTTTTCCAGGCTGTAGTAACTGGTGAAAGTGATACCAACAACAGTAATTGCCACCCCGAGATGAGCCAGGCTCATGCCATAAAAGCTCAGTGGCTGGCTTGTCAGCCCTTTCCAGAAACTGGATTTATGGCGAATGCGGTAGAACAGATCCAGAAGGATGCAGGCAACCAGCCAGATGGATATGGTGGCACCAACGACCACCATCAGGTCGAGTTTTCCAAACAGCATCCATGGCCATAGCACGCCAAGAACGAGACTCACGACCAGAGCATAACGCAATATTTTTGCCAATCGCCCGAAATCATCCTGCTTCCAGCGACTCAATGGGCCGATTCCCAATACCACTATCAACGGAATCATTAACGGAACAAACACCGCATTGAAGTACGGGGGGCCCACAGAGATCTTTCCAAGATTCAGGGCGTCCAGAATCAGTGGGTACAGAGTGCCCATCAGGATTGTTGCCGTGGCAACAACCAGCAATACGTTATTGCCCAACAAAAAGGTTTCACGGGAAAGCAGGGCGAAATTGCCCGCGCTCTTTACTTGTGGCGCACGCCAGGCATAAATCACCAGCGACACGCCAACCACAACCCCCAACAACATCAATATATAAACGCCCCGGGTCGGATCACTAGCAAAGGCATGTACCGATGTCAACACGCCGGAGCGCACCAGGAAAGTTCCCAGCAAACACAGGGAGAAAGCAAATATTGCCAGCAAGACGGTCCAGCTTTTGAAGGTGCTGCGTTTTTCAGATACCGCCAGGGAGTGCATCAGCGCCGTCCCGACCAGCCATGGCAGGAACGAGGCATTTTCTACCGGATCCCAGAACCACCAGCCGCCCCAGCCGAGTTCGTAATAGGCCCACCAACTCCCCAATGCGATTCCAAGTGTCAGGAAAACCCAGGCAATAATAGTCCATGGGCGGGACCAGCGCGCCCACGCCGCATCCAGCCGTCCGCCGAGCAGTGCGGCAATGGCAAAAGCGAAAGCAACGGAGAAACCAACATAGCCCATGTAAAGCATGGGTGGGTGAACTATCAAGCCAAAGTCCTGCAACATCGGATTGAGATCGCGGCCATCCAGTGGTGCCGGGAAATAGCGATCAAAGGGGTTTGACGTGAATACAACAAAAGAGGTAAATCCGGCCGCTATCAGACCCATCACGGCAAGCACGCGCGCCACCATTTCCAGGGGAAGGCGTTTACTGAACAGGGCAACGGCTGTGGACCAGGCGCTCATCAGCATCACCCAAAGCAGCAGTGACCCTTCATGCCCTCCCCATACTGCAGAAATGCGGTAGGACAAAGGCAAGGCAGAGTTTGAATGATTCGCTACATAGGCAACCGAGAAATCATGAGTAACAAATGCGTAGGTCAAAATACCAAAGGAGAACACCAGCAACGAAAGTTGGGCCCAGGCGGCTGACCGCGCAAAGGCCATCCAGCTGGGAATTCCCCGGGCTGCGCCAATCATGGGAACAATACCCTGGGCCAGGGCAATGATCATGGCCAGGATTAACGCAAAATTACCAAGTTCTGGAAGCATAAAATTATTCCTTTTCGGCGTCAGCTACGCCCATTTTTCTAGCAGTTTCCAAGGCGTGCTCAACCTCGGGCGGCATGTAGTTTTCATCGTGTTTGGCCAACACTTCGGTAGCCATGACACTACCATCCGGCGCCAGCTTGCCCTGCACCACGATTCCCTGTCCTTCACGGAACAGATCCGGAAGAATGCCGGTATATTTGACGGTTATCTCGTTGGCTTCATCATTGAGTCTGAAAGAGACCTCCAGACTGTCAGGATCCCGCTGAACACTTCCGTCAGATACCATACCCCCGGCACGAAACATACGATCCTTCGGTGCTTCACCATTGACAATCATGGTAGGGCTGTAAAAAAGATTGATATTTTTCTCGAGCGCGGTTAACGCCAAAACGGCCGATATGCTCACAAACAAAACAATTACAATTGCCAGGATCAGGCGGTTACGTTGTTTTGGTCTCATCGTTCAGTTCTCCTCATTCGGCGCGCGATCTCACGCAACAAACGTTTTTCCCGTAACCGGGGCTGAATCCAGCTACCAAGCATGAAAACGGCCGCCAGAGCATAGGATGTCCACACGAAAAAGGCATAACCGCCCATATGGAAAAAATCACTCACTGTTTTTCTCTCCCAACAACTCACGAACCCAGAGTTTGTCCTTTTCCCGCTCCAGTAGTTCACAGCGCGCCCGCTGGAATACATTACTCAGATAATAAAACTTGAATGCCACGGCCATTATCAGCAAGGGAATAAGCATGCTGATGTGAATGGATGGTTTATCGAACTTGGTAACAGTTGCCCCTTGGTGAAGAGTGTTCCACCACTCCACGGAGTAGTGAATAATCGGAATGTTCACCACGCCTACCAGCGCAAGAATGGCCGTCGCCCGTGCCGCTGTCTCCCGGTCCTCAATGGCTGACTGCAATGCCATGTAACCCAGATACAGGAATAGCAGAATCAACTCGGAAGTCAGTCGCGCATCCCATACCCAGTAGGTGCCCCACATAGGCTTTCCCCACAGCATTCCGGTCAGCAGCGCCAGCGCGGTGAACATTGCGCCAACCGGTGCGCTTGCGTTGGCAACTGCGGTTGAAGCCTTGATGCGCCAAATCATGCCTACGGCAGCAGAGCCCGCCATCACCATGTATACAAACATCGACATCCAGGCCGCAGGAACGTGAACATACATGATCCTGGTGGTATCCCCTTGCTGGTAGTCCGGCGGAGAGTTAATCAGGCCGTAATACAACCCCACCACAACCAGGATGAGGGTGATCCAGCTGCACCAGACTGAAGCGGTTCCGGCAAAACGGTAAAAATTCTTTGGCGAGGAGAGCCTGTAAAGCCAGTTTGGAATGATAGACACTGTTCGTTAATCCTCAATTCAAGCTAATACGTAACGCCGCCGCCGTCGCCAAGGGAGCCAGGGCGGATGCCAATGCCAGTAATGAGCCAAGAAAAGCCAGCTGCCCGGTAATGTCCAGCCCCGCTCCCGCATTGCCTACGGCATTGGCTGCAAAAATGAGCACCGGGATAAACAGGGGCAATATAAGCAGTGACAACAACACCCCCCCTCCCCGCAGCCCAACTGTCAGTGCGACGCCAATTGAGCCGATCAGGCTGAGCACTGGTGTTCCCAGTGCCAGAGTGGCCAACAACGAGAACAGGCTTTCATTGCCGAGATTCAGCAGCATCCCCAGCACCGGCGCCAGCACCAGCAGCGGCAAGCCGCTTGTCAGCCAGTGTGCCACTATTTTGGCCAGTACCAGCAGTGGCAGGGGGTGCGGGGTCAATAACAGCTGTTCCAGTGAACCGTCATCAAAATCCGAGCGAAACATATTGTCCAGTGACAACATTGCCGCCAGCAACGCGGCCACCCAGATCACACCGGGAGCGATGGTATGCAGCAGTTCAGGCTCCGGATCCAGTCCAAGCGGAAACAGGCTGACAACAATAACGAAAAACAGCAGCGGATTCAGTATCTGCGCCCGATGACGGTACGCCAGCATCAGGTCGCGCCGCAGTACGGAAATAAAAGCTGCACCCGGACTTGCCTCGTTCATGTTCCCAACTGCAGCTGGCGCACGGAGCAACCCTCGAGATTAACCACATGATGGGTAGTCAAAACAGCCATTCCACCCGCCTGGGCATGTTCCGACAACAGCTCCTCCACCAATTTGCGGCCCCCGGGATCCAGTGCTGTAAACGGTTCATCCAGCACCCATAGCCGGGCATCCAGCATCAGCAGTCTTCCCAGTGCAACACGCCGCCGCTGACCAGCAGACAGATTATGGCATGGCACATCATCACAAAAGGCAGGAAGTTGCAGCCGTTCCAGCACCTTTTCCGCATCTGCGTCTTTTCTCGGACGATCCATTGTTTTGGCAAAATCCAGATTTTCCAATGGTGTCAGTTCACCCTTGATGCCAGGAGCATGCCCTACATAGGCCAGCTGGGCGCAATATTCCGCCAGATTCTTGCGAATATTCTCGCCACGCCACTGAACTTCTCCCTCGCTGGGCAGCGTTAATCCACAAAGAATACGTAACATGGTTGTCTTGCCACTGCCGTTGTGCCCCTCAACCTGTAGTATCTGACCGGCTTCCAGAGAAAAGTTCAGATCAGTGAATATATACCGGTCATTGCGGGAAATCGCCAGCCCCACCCCCTCAATCCGGGAACTGTCATCCATACTATGATTCATCCCGGCGGGTTTCAGTGCATCGAATGGACCACTGACATACAATTGCAAATAACCCATATGATTTGCGAGCATTCTGGAGTTGCTTTGAGCAGAACGGATAACCATCCCGACAGTAGTATTTCATGGTTCAGTAAGCTTTAATTGCCGAACCGCTGATTATAATCAAGTTTACTTTAAAATGGCCAACCAATTTTTTACATGGAGCCTACTCTTTCACTCAGTGGATTGTCGTTGTACCGGACCTCGGGATTGATATATTTAGCAACATGAGTGTATTGGCCGGTCCTGATACGGAAGTACTCCGCGCAGCGATAACATGGGCGCAACAGAGTATAGACGTTATTCTCGTAACGGTAGCCCGAACCTGGGGCAGCGCCCCGCGCCCCGTTGGCTCACTGGCCGCAATCTCCATCAATGGTCAGATAGCAGGCTCGGTATCCGGAGGGTGCATCGAAGATGATCTTGTGATGAAAATTTGCCATACCGGCAAAACAATCACCTCTCCTGAAACAGTCAGCTATGGCGTAACTACCGAAGAAGCCAGAGAGTTTGGCTTGCCCTGTGGAGGGCGTTTGGTTCTGGTTCTGGAAAAGCTCACCGGAACGGAAACAACAAGGCACATCCTGGAGCAGATTGCGAACCGCCGACAGATTGTAAGGCAGCTATGTTTGAAAACAGGTACTGTTACGTTGCTCCCGGTACAACCAGACACTCAACCACTGCACTGGGATGAGCAAAAAATCGAAAAGCTGTTTGGTCCGGTCTGGCGATTACTCATAATCGGGGCTGGCCAGCTCTCCCAATATGTAGCCCAGATTGCACTGACCCTCGATTACCAGGTCATCGTTTGTGACCCGCGGCAGGAATATCTCTCCTCCTGGCAGATCCCCGGGATCCAGCTCGAGTCACAGATGCCGGATGATGCCGTAACTGCACTGGCCAACGACAAATACAGCGCAGTCATTGCATTGACCCACGATCCCAAACTGGACGACATGGCCCTGATGACCGCCCTGGACTCTGAAGCATTTTATGTGGGGGCGTTAGGATCCCGGCGCACCAACAACAGCCGGCGCAAACGGCTGACCACACTCGGCATATCAGAGACCGGAATCGCACGCTTGCACGGTCCCATTGGTCTGCCCATCGGCAGTCACACCCCACCCGAGATAGCCGTGGCAATCATGGCTGAACTGACAGCCGAGCGGCATGGCGTTCAACTAACCAGCAAAAACCACGCGCCATGATCAAGGGAGTCCTGCTGGCCGCTGGGAAAAGCTCCCGTTTTGGAGCCCATAAACTGTTGCATCCACTCCCCGATGGAAACCCCATCGGCGTTACTGCGGCACGCAACCTGCTCGCTGTCCTGCCCGACTCCGTTGCCATTGTTCGTCCCGGGGATCGGTTACTGGCCGAACAGCTGGCAACCACCGGGATTCATATTGTAGTCAACGAGCATGCCGACTCCGGAATGGGCACCAGTCTGGCCTGCGGGGTTTGCGCAACATCCGCCGCAAAAGGCTGGATTGTTGCACTGGCAGATATGCCTTTCATTCAGACAAAATCCATTCGGGCTGTCGCCACTGTTCTGGACAATAGAGACACAATTGCTGTGCCATATCATCGGGGGAAACAGGGTCATCCGGTAGGATTTGGAAAAAGATACCAGCCACAACTGAGTCAGCTTTATGGCGACAGAGGTGCACGCCGGATCATTGAACAAAACAGGAAACAGATCCACAGAGTGGAGGTCGATGATCCAGGAATTCTGAGCGACATAGATTTACCATCAGAACTCAACATCCATCCATCGCACACAAGTTACTAATCCGGAGAAAAAATTGCAAAATCGCATAGTGGAACTGGAGACGCAAGTTGCCTTTCAGGAAAATACCATCGAGCAACTGAGCAAGGTAATCAGTAAGCAACAACGGCAACTTGACAGACTGCAACAGGAGATAATTCTGATTAAAAAACGTATCGAAGAGCAGCAGCCGTCAGTCACTGCCGTTACAACAGAAGAACACCCTCCACACTACTAAACAGATGCTCATAAAACCTATCAACGACGGTCAGCAACAGCAGGTGCGAAATGCGACATCGGACTGCCTGACGCGCGCCGGAAAAATTTTCCGGATTGAACTTGAACCCATCACTATCACCTTTGATCTGACTGGACGTTCGGCCGGAATGTATCGTGTACAACGCGGACAGCGCACAATTCGTTACAACGCATACCTGTTTGCAAAATATTTCGACGACAATCTCGCAACCACTGTGCCGCACGAAGTCGCTCACTATGTAGCCGACATGTTATACGGTTTTCAACGGATTCGGCCGCACGGAGCGGAGTGGCAGGAGATAATGTGCGCACTGGGTGTTGAACCCCGTGCCACCGGGCAATATGATCTGACCGGCATTCCTGTCCGGCGACAGCAGCGCTTCAGCTATCACTGCCGGTGCAGTACACACCGGTTGACTGCTTCCCGTCACTACAAAATATGTCGAAAAAAAGCCGCCTATCTTTGCAATCACTGCGGAGACAAACTCATTCGCACCAAGTAACCAGTGCCCCGGCATTGCTATCGCAAAAAAGCGTTTTTCAGGACCATTGACACCCCGCCTTCTGCAGACAACTAACCCGCATTTCTCACCAGGTGGCGAGATGATCGCACAGAAATTTGGATTCACAAGGCATTTTACGAAGGAGCGGAATAACCGTGTGTATTTCCGGCTGAGTAAAATGCCTTGTGGATTCAAAGATCAAGCGAGGGCTCGTCATCCTGGCGAGAAATACGGGCTAAAGCAGCGGCACATATCCAGCCTTTGCCGCAGTAGCCTGTCCGGCAGCTGAACGGACATAGTCGATAAATGCCTGCACACCCGGGGCAGCATTTCGACCTGGAGGGATATTGAGCAAGATGCCCAATGTACGCGTGAGAGGATATTGTCCGTTTTGAATGGTTTTAGCCGCAGGAAGAAAGGCGGCTTCTTTCTCCCGCCGGGCCAGCGCCAGCGCACGAATCTCCGCGGAGCGCAGCGCACTGCTGGAGAAGCCGATCGCAGCCACATCATCAGCCAGAGCCACCTGCAGTGCAGCAGGGCCGGCCACCGCCTGAAAACCGGTACGAAAATCACCATCACATAAGACAACATGTTTGAACATCAAATAGGCACCCGTACCTGCCGTCAGTCCCAGCGGCGTAATCATGGCCTCCTCCAGACTGCCTTGCACACCCGCATCATGCCATGTTTTTATCGCCTTCCTGGCACCACAGCGACGGGTGGCGGAGTAGATAGCGTCAAGTTGCCTGATATCGATCTTCCGTAACGGATTGAGCCGGTTGACATAGACCGCCACACCATCCTTTGCCACCGCCGCATAGCCAGGTGAATAACCAAAACGGTCGATGAAACGATTCTTTTGTTGCTGATTCAGCGGCATGCTGGTCAATACAGCATTGGCACTGCCATTGAGCAGCGCCTCAACCCCCCCTGCGCTACCCGGATCAGCAACGGTAACCGTAACGGCCGGATTGCGTTCTCTGAACTCCTCTGCCCACAGGGTGATCAGATTTGCCAGAGTGACTGAACCGGTGACCACGATCTTACCGCTGGCTGGCGAGCCCGATGCTTCAGATTGTGCAAAAGCATCCCCCGGCATCATCGCCAACAATACCCAACCAACCAACCAAAGCCGTAAACTGGTGACAACAGACATAACAATACCTCAACTATTTCTGTCCAAAATCATGCAAAGGCTGCTGTACCCGGGAGATGAATTTTTTATGTCGCGGCGCACGGTACTGGAAGTGCCGGTAGACCTGTACCTTGACGATGTCGGTAACCAGTGCCGACACGATAGAGTATCCCCAGATCAGGGCGATCTCGGGCCAGCTGATCGGGGTAATAAGGCCAAAGCCGTAAGCAGCCAGAACGGTCGCTGCCAGTTTGGTGATCAGTGCCGACCAGATCATGATGGGAGCAGGCCAGGGCCGTCGCCAGAAGTATCCTTTGGTGCGCGCCACAAACAACACCAGATGACCGGCCACAGCCATTTTCAGGAAAATATAGGTCTGGATCTGCACCACATCGAGCTTGAACCAGTCCATGGCAAGCAGCAGCATCCCGAAGCTGCCAATCACCCCCACCACCCCCATGGTGGTTGCCACGGTGATCACCTGACGCATATCCCAGCGCACCGGGTTTTTCTCCAGCCCGGTTCGATCATAGGCGATGGTCATGATGGGGAGATCGTTGAAGAATGCCAGCAGGATAATCATGACCGCGGTGATGGGATAGAAATCGAAAAACACCATGGTCAATACGACAAAAAACATGATTCGAATGGTCTCGCTGATCCGGTAGATGGCATAGGCGTTCATGCGCTCGAAAATACGCCGCGCCTCTTCGATAGCACTGATAATCACCGACAGCCCGGGGGCGGTCAGCACCAGATCTGCCGCCGCCCGAGCCGCATCGGTTGCACCACTGACGGCAATCCCCACATCGGCCTGTTTCAGCGCTGGCGCATCATTGACCCCGTCGCCGGTCATGCCGGTAATATGGTTGCGCGCCTGCAGCAATTTGACGATGCCAAACTTGTGTGCCGGAAATACCTCGGCAAAACCGTCCGCCTGTTCCACCCGTTCGCCGTCCGCACCGGCGCTGCGGCCATCCTTGTCAAAAGAGAGTGCGCTGGCGGGAAGAATGTTGGTGCCAAGCCCAAGCTTCGCGGCGATCTGTTTGGCGATGGCGCGGTTGTCACCGGTAACCATTTTCATATTCACGCCGTAAGCCTTGGCGCGCGCGATGGTCTCGGCGGAATCCTCCCGCGGCGGATCGAACAGCGAAATGATGCCAAGAAACTGCCACTGTTTCGCACCCTGCTCCCGGCGCGCCACCCCCAGAGCACGATATCCCTCAGCGGCCAGGGCATCCACCTCCCGCTGGGCGCGATGCCGCTGCTCCTCGGTCAGCGCGGACATCCGCATGATGACCTGGGGTGCCCCTTTGGTCACCTGAAAGGTGTGACCACGATGGTCGTTTACAGTAGCCTCGGTGCGTTTGTGCACCGGGTCAAAGGGAACGAAATGAATCTGCCTGAACGCGTGAAGCTGCTTTTTGTCCGCTATCCCCTCCAGTATCGCTTCATCGATAGCATCCCGATCCTCTTCTCGTGAGGCAAGTGCAGCCGCCAGCAGCACCCCCTGTTCATGACTGTTGTTGAACACCTCGATTCGGCCAAGTGTCAATCTGTTCTGAGTCAGTGTGCCGGTCTTGTCGGAACAGAGCACATCCATGCTGGCCATCTCCTCGATGGACTCCAGCCGGGTGACAATGGCCTTGCGCCGGGACAGTGCTGCAGCACCCACAGCCATCGTCATGGAGAGAACCGCCGGCATGGCTACCGGGATGGAGGCAACGGTCAGGATCAAGGCAAACTGCACCAGCTCCAGCCACAGCGCATTGCGGTGCAGCTGAAACAGCACCAGAAACACCACCAGCGCCAGGCTGACGTAGATCAGATAGTCACCAATCATCAACACCGCTTTCTGGAAGTGGGAAGCGGTCTTTGCCTGCTGCACCAGACCGGCAGTTTTGCCAAAGCGGGTGTGGATGCCGGTGGCTGTCACCTCGGCGACCACCTCGCCCTGCTTCACCACCGTGCCGGAAAACGCTCTGTCACCGATCTTCCGGATTACCGGCAGGGACTCTCCGGTAAGGGCCGACTGATCCACGCTCAGATACCCTCCGGCAACCAGATGAACATCTGCCGGAATCACATCCCCCAACCGGATGCGCAACACATCGCCGGGGACCAACAGCCTGGCATCAATCTCCTGCCAGTTGCCATCACGCAACACCCGCGCCCTGATTGCCAGCTGTTTCTTCAGCGCTTCCACCGCGTTGCCGGCGGTAAACTCCTGCCAGAATCCGACGCCGGCATTGAACACCAACAGTGCGACGATGATCCAGAAATCGTCCCAGTGCTGAACCAGGGCGGAGAGGACGGCCGCTATCTCAATCATCCAGGGAATAGGCCCCCAGAAATAACTCAGCAGGCGCAAAATTGCCGAGTGCTTTTTCTCTTCCAGTGCATTGGGCCCATACTGCTGCAGACGTTTCGCCGCCTCTTCAGAGCTGAGACCGTGGATAGATGATTCCGTCACCGTCACAGGTTTAGTCATTGCCGATTCTCCACGCATTCAGGATCGTTTCCCGATACGGAGAAAACCCGCTTTGCAATCAACCGCAGTTCATTGTCGAACTCATACAGATGCGGACTGCCGGTCTCCAGTTCATAGGATATGATCTGCTGTGGCGTCATCTGCTCGATATGCATCACGATGGAGCGCAGGGAGTTTCCATGTGCGGAGACCAGCACCCGCTCGCCCTTGCGCAGATGGGGAACAATCTTTTCCCGATAGTAGGGAATGGTTCTCTGCGCTGTCATCTCCAGGCTCTCACCATTGGGTGGCGGAGTGTCATAGCTGCGCCGCCAGAGATGCACCCGCTGCTCGCCAAACTGCTTGCGGGCCCAATCCTTGTTCAGCCCCTGCAGGTCACCATAGTAACGCTCGTTGAGTTTCTCCGAGACATAGATCCGCAGCTCGTTTGCATCCCCTTCCGCGGGAGTAAAA
>Ga0256839_1002313_pt1 | contig 21387 bp, 20 predicted proteins | sample 354166metaG_FD_185968 | JGI IMG/M metagenome (GOLD analysis project Ga0256839, IMG submission 185968) | Hydrothermal vent microbial communities from Mid Atlantic Ridge, Atlantic Ocean - 354-166 | ecosystem: Environmental > Aquatic > Marine > Hydrothermal vents | place: Atlantic Ocean: Mid... | reverse complement strand
CCGGCACCCGCCGCGGCTCGCCATCCCCCTCGTCGGTGAACCACGCGCCCCGCGCGAGGATCTCCACCTCGCCGCCCCGCTCGAGCCCCACCCGGCGCAGGCGTCGCTGCGGATGACGGCAGAGATCCTCGAGGCTGCTGAGCCGGGCGTAGGCGATGCGGGCGTCCTCCAGGCGGCGCACCACCTGCTCCCGATCGAGCCCGGCGAAGACCTCGTGGATCACGGCATCCAGGGCCGCCCGGTGGTCCAGACGCCGGACATTGTCCGAAAAGCGCGGGTCTTGGGCAAGTTCCGGGCGCCCCAGCACCTGCCGGCACAGCCGCTCCCACTCGCGGGCGTTCTGCACCGCGAGCAACACCCGCCTGCCGTCCCGACAGGCATAGGCTCCGTAGGGCGCGATGGTGGGGTGATGGAGGCCGAGCCGGGGCGGCATGCGGCCGGTGTGGCGGAAGGTCAGATAGGGGACGTTCATCCACTCCCCCATGGCGTGGAACAGGGAGACCTGGACGGTCCGCCCGCGGCCGTCGCGGCTGCGGGCGAAGAGAGCCCGCAGCACCCCGGCATAGGCCTCCATGCCGCCGCCGATATCGGCCACCGACACCCCGACCCGGGCAGGCTCCTCGCCCACCCCCGTGACATAGGCGATCCCGGATTCGGCCTGCACCAGGAGATCATAGGCCTTCATGCCGCGGTACGGACCGGCCTCGCCGTAGCCGGAGATCTCGCAGATGACGAGCCGCGGAAACCGCCGCCGCAGCCGCTCGCTGCCGAGCCCGAGCCGCTCCGCCACCCCGGGGCCGAGATTGTGCAGGAACACGTCGGCGCGGGCCAGCATGCGCATCAGCAAGGCCCGCTCCTGTTCCCGCTTGAGATCCAGAGCGATGCTCTCCTTGCCGGCGTTGAGCCAGATGAAGTGGACGCTCTCGCCGTGCACGAAGTCATCGTAATAGCGGGCGAAATCCCCCTCCGGCCGCTCCACCTTGATCACCCGCGCGCCGGCGTCGGCAAGCAGCCGGGAGGCGAGCGGTGCGGCCACCGCCTGCTCGAGCGCCACCACCAACAAACCTTCCAGACCCCGGCGCACCATGGCCGTTCCCCCGGCCGGCATGCCCGCCCTTCGCCTCAAAACGCGCCCGATCCTCGCCCTGGTCCCGGGATCTCCGCGATCATGACCCACCCCGGCGCGAGGCGCGGGCGACGATGGGCTGCACGTATTGCGGCTCCAGATCCCAGGGAAAGAGGATCCAGGTGTCCTGGCTCACCTCGGTGATGAAGGTATCGACCACCGGTCGGCCCTCGGGCTTGGCGTAGACGGTGGCGAAATGGGCCCGGGGCAGCATTTCGCGTACGATGCGGCCGGTGCGGCCGGTGTCCACCAGATCGTCGACGATGAGCCAGCCCTCTCCTTCTCCTTCGACCCGCTTGAGCACCCGCGGCTGGCGCTGTTCGGTCTCTTCGTAGGAATGGATGCAGACGGTGTCGATCAGGCGGATCTCGAGCTCGCGCGCGATGATGTGGGCCGGCACCAGGCCGCCGCGGGCCACCGCCACGATGCCTTGCCACGGTCCGGAGGCGGCAAGACGCCAGGCGAGCGCCTTGGCGTCGCGATGCAACTCCTCCCAGGAGACGGGAAAGAACCGGGCCGGTTTCTGCGGCACAGAGGATCTCCGCTGCTCCGCCCCTTCCCCTCGACACAGCCGGCGCGGCTGTCAAGGGCCACGGGCGGCTTGACAGCGGCCCGCGCTGCGCCCATGGCATGGGGCGCTCCCGCACGAGCCATGGCCCCTGAAGGAGACCTCCTCATGCTCGAGGACGTCAAGGAGAAGGTCGGTTTCGATCGCCGGGTGGCGCGGCTGATCCTGCGGCGGCTGCGCGGTGTCGCCCGCGAACAGAAGAAGGGCGGAGCGGCGCCCGACGATCTGCCGTCCCTCGACGAGATGCTGGCCCAGGTGCGCGAACGCGTGGACGGGCGCCTCGCGCGCCTGCTTAAGGAGCGCGAGGGATCGTGATGGACACGGAGGAAGCGACCATGGCGACCGCACCCCTGGAGGGACGCTCGGCGCTCTCGGCCGGAAAGTTCCGGCGCTATTTGGCCCGGGCATCCGAACAGCTCTACGAGGCGCTCGCCGAGGCCGGAGCCGCTCCCGGCGTCAGCCTGGCCGAGCTGCGCCGGGCGGTGCGGGAGGAGGCCGAGGCGCTGGTGCGGGAGTGGCAGGCGAAGCGAAGGAGCGAGACCTGAAGGGGTCGCCGGAGCGAGCCTCGCTCAGCGGCCGAGCTTGCTGCGGAGCAGCGCCAGCACCCCGACCGCCAGCGCGAGCAGCATGCCGCCCGCGAGCCCGGCGGCCATCGCCCCCAGAAAGCGCGCCTTGAGCAGTTCGAAGCCGCGGGCGAGCGCCACCGCCTTGCGCAATCCCTCCCGATCCTCGAGTCCGAGCCGCTCGAGCACGCGACCGCTCGCCTCCTCGGCCACCTCCCGGGCGATGCGCTCGAGCTCCAGCGCCACCTCGGCGCGGCGTACCGCCAGCACCTGCTCCTCGGTGCGGCGATGGCAGGCCACCTCGTGCAGCCCCGGCGGCAAGGGGCGCAGGTCCAGCAGTTCGCAGGCCGCCTCCACCGCCCAGCCGCCCTCCTCCTGATCCAGCGCACACACCAAAACCGGCACGTCCATGGCGGCATCCTGCAACAGCCGCAGCGCCGCCGGGCCCTGGGCATCGGGAAGATCGAGGTCGGTCACCACCAGATCGGGACGCTCGAACGGCTGGGCGAGGTCCAACAACGCCTCCGCCAGACTCTCGGCGACGCGCACCTCATGGCCGGCCCAACGCCCGCCGTCGCGGGCGAGACGCTCGCGCGCCCCCTCGTCCACCACCAGAATGCGCAAGCCTCGCCTCACCGGCCAACCACCACAGGGCACATGGTCCGTCTCCATGGCCCGCCCAGGCTAATCTGACCGACGGCTGCTGTAAAGGTTTTTCTTCCTATTCCACCCGCTCCCCGTCCCGGTGTTCGAGACGGCGGACCCCGTAGCCGGCTGTTTCGAGCGCCTGGATGATGGCGCGGGCGTGGCGGGCGTTGCGGGTTTCGATGGTGAAGTCGACCTCCACCTGGCGCACCGAGAGGCGGGAGAAGGCCCGCTGGTGGACCACGTCGATGATGTTGCCGCCCGCTTGGGCGATGGTTCCGGCGACTCCTTCGAGGCCTCCGGGCAGGTCGGTGATGGCGACCCTTAGGCGCACCAGCCGGTCGCTGCGCACCAGCCCGCGCAGGATCACAGCGCTCAGGATACGGCTGTCGATATTGCCGCCGGTGAGCACCGCTCCCACCCGCCGGCCCCGGAAGCGGTCCGGATATTCCGCCACCGCCGCCAGGGCGCAGGCGGCCGCACCCTCCACCACCGTCTTTTCGATCTCGAGCAGGGCCACCACCGCCGCTTCGATGGCCGCCTCGTCCACCAGCAACATTTCGTCCACGAGCCGTTCGATGATCGCGAGGGCGCGTTGCCCCGGTTCCTTGATCGCGATTCCCTCGGCGATGGTGGGCCCGCCGGCGGCGGGAGGCTCGCCGGCGAGCCGGCGCGTGACGCTCGGATACAGCGCCGCCTCCACGCCGCAGATGCGAAGCCCGGGCTTGAGCGCCTTGGCCGCCACGGCCATGCCGGCGATGAGCCCGCCGCCTCCGACCGGAACCACCAGCACGTCCAGCTCCGGGACCTGGGCCAGCATCTCGAGGGCGAGCGTGCCCTGGCCCGCCATCACCAGCGGATCCTCATAGGGGTGGATGAACGTGGCGCCCCGTTCGCGGGCGAGCTGCCGCGCCCGCACCCCGGCCTCCTCCACACTGTCCCCGGCGAGCACCACTTCCGCGCCCAGCCGTTCGCTGTTTTCGATCTTGGTGAAGGGGGTGCGCTCCGGCATCACGATCAGGCTCGGCACCCCCAGGCGGCGCGCGTGATAGGCCACGCCCTGGGCGTGGTTGCCGGCGGAGGCCGCCACCACGCCGCGCCGGCGTTCTTGTTCCGAGAGCGCGAGCAGACGGGTGAGGGCGCCGCGTTCCTTGAACGAGGCGGTGTACTGGAGGTTCTCGAACTTGAGCCACAGCTCGCAGCCGTGGATCGCAGAGAGGGTGCGGGAGTGCAGGAAGGGGGTGCGGACCAGCTGGCCGCGGATGTTCTCCTCGGCCCGTCGGATGTCCGCGAGGCTAAGCGGCAGCTCCACCTCCGCCCCTCCCCTCACGGCACCAGCGCCAGAGCGTCCAGTCCCAGGGTCTCCGGGAGGCCGAAGCGCAGGTTCATGTTCTGCAGGGCCTGGGCCGACGCGCCCTTGAGCAGATTGTCGATCACCGCCACCACCACCGCCCAGTCCGGACGCTGACTCCTCTCCACCCCGATCAGGCACAGCGCGGTGCCCCGCACCTGGCGGGTCGCCGGCAGTTCTCCGAAGGGCAGCACCCGCACAAGCGGCTCCTCGGCGTAGCACCGGGCGAGTTCCAGATGCAAGTCCTGGGCGCTCGCCCCCTCTTTGGGCCGCAGGTAGAGGGTGGCGAGAATCCCCCGGCTCATGGGCACGAGATGGGGCGTGAACACCACCGTCACCGTCCGGCCCGCAACCTCGCTCAACAGCTGGTCGATCTCCGGCGCGTGGCGGTGGCGGCCCACCCCGTAGGCGTGCAGCCCCTCCTGCACCTCGCAGAAGAGGGTGCCGAGCCGCGGCTCCCGGCCGGCTCCGCTCACCCCGGATTTGGCGTCGATGAGCAGCTGGTCGGCATCGATGAGACCGGCCTTTACGAGAGGAAGCAGCGGCAGGAGGGCGGCGGTCGGATAGCAGCCCGGGTTGGCGATCAGCCGGGCGCGGCGGATCGGATCCCGGAACCATTCGGTAAGCCCGTAGACCGCTTCGCGCTGCAGCTGCGGAGCCTCATGGGGCTTGCCGTAGACGCGCGCATAGAGGGCGGGATCGCGCAAGCGGAAGTCCGCGGAAAGATCGACGATCACAAGCCGGCGGGGAAGCGATGCCGCCACCTTCTGGACCATGCCGTGGGGCAGGCAGCAGAACACCGCTTCCACCGCGTCCGTATCGAGCTCCTCGAGGCGGATAAGGGCCGGCAGCGGCAGAGGTGCGAGATGGGGGAAGACGGCCGCGAGCGGCTTGCCGGCATGGCGCTCGGCGGTGAGGGCCTGCAGCCGGAAGCGCGGATGGCGCGCGAGCAGCCGCACCAGCTCCGCGCCCGTATATCCGCTCGCCCCGAGCACCGCGACCGGAATCGGTTCTCCGCCCACCGCCGCTCTCCCGCGCCTTTCCGCAGGCGATTCCCTACCGCGTCCGCACGCCTGCGTCCACGCGGCCGTGCGCGCCTTTCGGCCGCTTGACGCGGCGGTTTTGTGCACTTCATCGAGGTGGAGGTGTGGCCATGGCGTCGGGCTCGGGCCTGGAGGGTGGGATGGCCAGCGAGCTGGTGCGCGGGCATGTGGCCGCCTTTTTGAGCGCCTTTCTCTGGGCCACCTCCTTTCCGGTCACCGAGGTGCTGCTCGCCGACTGGGATCCGCTGCCGTTGGCCGCGGTGCGCATCGCCGGCGCCGGCCTGGTGCTGGTGGCGCTGCTCTGGCTGTTCAAGGGAAGCGGCGAGCTGCGCCGCGCGCCCTGGCCGGAGGTGGCGCGCATCGGCGGCCTCGGCATCGGGCTCGGGGCTTTGCTCCTGGTGTTCGGCCAGAGCCGGGCGGATCCGGTGACCGCGGCGGTGGTGACCGCCTGCATGCCCGCGCTGTCCGCCGCGGTGGCCCTGGCCGAGCGGCGCTGGCGGCCGTCCCCGTCCCTGGTGTTCGGCATCGCCCTTGCGGTGGCGGGCGGTGTGCTGGCCGCGCTGGCCGCCTGGCCGAGCCGCAGACCGGTCCTGTTCGGCGGCGAGCTGGCGTTGCTCGCCGCGATGATGCTCTGGGTGTGGTACTCGCGCGCCGCCATGCGGCGGTTGCAGGGCCTCTCGGACCTCGCCACCGCCGCCCTCACCACCGCGGCCGGCGGGGCGCTGCTGGTGTTCGCCGTGGGTCTGGCCGCGCTCGCCGGCATCGACACGCTGCGGGTGCGGTGGGATCCGGCCTCGGTGGGTCTGTTGCTGTGGCTCGCCGGAGCGGCGGTGGGGCTGTCGGTCGCCCTCTGGATGCGCGGGGTGCGCCGTCTCGGCGTGACCGCGGCCTCCTTCCACCTCAACCTCGTGCCCCTCTATGCGGCCTTGCTGAGCGCCCTCACCCTGGGGGCGGTGCCGGCAGCGCAATGGCTCGGCGCCGCCCTGGTTTTGGTGGGCGCCCTGCTCGCCCAGCGGGAGAGCCAGAGGCTCGAGCTCCAGGACCACGCCGCGGCGCCCCCTTCTGCGGCCGGCCCTCAATCCTCCGCCGCAGCACCCCTGGAACGTTCCTGAAGGCGCCGCCATTCGGCGAGCAGCTGCGCCTTGTCCGGGGCGAAGTCCCGCTCCACCCACCACCGTTCGAGCCGCCGCAGCCAGCGCCCCACCTCGGGCCCGGGAGCGAGCCCCGCCGCCACCAGATCGCGCCCGCGCAGGGGAAAGCGGGGCGGCGCGAAGGCGGCGAGAAAGGCGCGGGCCTCCGCACACGCCGCGGCCGGCAGGAGGCCCTTGGCGGCGGCCAGGCACAACCGGTCCCGGGCCCGCTCCGGACCCACCCGGTAGGCGAGCTGCGCCCACTCGCGCGCAGCGCCCGGGCGGGGAAGCTCGGCCGAGAGCAGATCGCGAAGCCGCTCCCGCTCCCGGCGCGACAGCCGAAGCCGCAAGGCGGCCTCCTCCGCCCGCCCATGCCCACAGCCGTCGCGCAGCAGACAGGCGAGGCGCAGCAGCCAGTCGCCATCGGGACACACGAGCAGAAGCCGCTCCAGGGCGGAAAGGTCGGGGGACGGCAGCAGCTCCGCCCAGCAGCCGGTGGCGATCATGAGCCGCAGGGCCTCCACCGCCCCCGGTGCCACCAGCAGCCGTTCCAACTCCTGCCGGATGCGCTCGCCGGACAGGCGCCGCAGGCCGGCCCGTTCCTCGGCGCAGGCCGTGAGCGCCTCCGCATCCGGCGGCGGCCGTCCGTAGCGGGCGTAGAAGCGGAAGAAGCGGAGGATGCGGAGATAGTCCTCGCGGATGCGCTCGCGGGCCCGCCCCACGAAGCGGATCCGGCCTCGAAACAGGTCCTCCCGGCCGCCGAAGGGATCGAACAGACGCCCTTCCAGATCGCAGCTCATGGCGTTGATGGTGAGATCCCGGCGCGCCGCATCCTCCGTGAAGTCGTCGGTGAACCGCACCCGGGCGTGGCGGCCGAAGGTCTCCACGTCGCGTCTCAGGGTGGTGATCTCGAACCGCCGCTCCCCCACGAGGGCGGTCACCGTGCCGTGGGCGAGACCGGTCGGAAGGGCGCGGATGCCGGCCCGCTCCAGGAGCGCGAGCACCTGCTCTGGCGGTTCGGCGGTGGCGAGATCGAGATCCGCCGGATCGTGCTCGGGATCGAGAAGCGTGTCCCGGACACACCCGCCCACGAACCGGGCCGGCGCTCCCTCCGCGGTGATCGCCGCCAGCACCCGGCGGCTCTCGGCCGCCTTCAGCCAGGGCGCGCCGGCAAGCGGCCGCTCAGGGTCCACGATCCTCTCCCCCAAGGCCGGTGTCGCCAGCCGGCACCACGGTGCCCGGGACGATGCGATCGCCCTCGAGCCTTGCCGGCAGATAGCGTCCCGGGGGATCGCCGCCGATCAGCGCCAGCACCACCAGGCTCACCGAGACCAGCGCCAGGCCCGTCGCGGCCAGGGCATACCATGGCGTGTTGTCGAGGAAACGCTGTCCGCGCGCCACCAACAGCCGCCACAGGAAGAAGGCCAGAAACGGCAACAGGAAGGGCAGCACCACCTGGAGCAGGATGCGCGCCATCATCCCCTCCCGTCGAGGATGCGGGCGAGGTCGAACAGGATGCGTGCGGTCGCCCCCCAGATGCGATGGCGGGGATGGGGCAGCACCGGAAAGCGCCTTCGCGCCGCCCCTTCGCCGAGACACTCCCAGCGGTAGCGCCGGGGATCGAGCGCCTGGTGCAGCGGAAGGAAGAAAATCTCCTCCACCTCCTTCGGATCGGGGCACAGCAGGGGTTCCCGATCCACCCAGCCCACCACCGGATGGATGCGGAAGCCGGTGCCGGTGCGGCAGCAGGGCAGGCGGCCGAGCAGGGCCACCTGTTCGGGGGCGAGGCCCACCTCCTCCCGGGCCTCGCGCAGGGCGGTGGCGGCGGGATCGGGATCCTCGGGCTCGATGCGGCCGCCGGGAAAGCACACCTGGCCAGCATGGTCCTTGAGATCCGGGGCGCGCTTGGTGAGCAGCAGCGCCGGCCCCGCGGCCCGCTCCACCACCGGCACCAACACCGCCGCTTCCACCAGACCACTGCTCTCCGCCGTCGCGTTTGAACCGGAGGCGAGCGGCTTGAGCCTGCGGGTGAGCCAGCTCCTATCCACCGTCCGCCCCCTTCGCCTCGCTCTCCTCCAGCGGGAAAAAGCGGCCCGCGCTCCACACCCCGAGCACCGTCTCGGCGCCCGCACCATCGGTGGTGGCGAGGTCGGCGAGCTGGTAATAGACGCTGCGCGCCACCCGCGCCTCCAGCCCGCGCGGCAGCAAAAGATGCGGCACCAGCGCCGCGCCCCGCCGCACCAGCCGCCAGTCGGCGTCCCTGCCGAGCACCGGCTCCGCCCCGAGCCGGGTGCGGAACAAGAGCCGCTGGTCGCGGCCCGATCCGAGACGCTCGAGCGCCACCGCCTCGTCGGGGGTGTCCTCGACCTCCACCGGGATGCGCTCGAAGGGGGTGAGCAGCCAGTGCCGCCCGTCCGGCGCCCGGTAGAGGGCGGTGGCGAACAGGCGCACGAGCTCGGGCCGCCGGATCGGGGTGCCGCGATAATACCAGGTGCCGTCGCGGGCGATGCGCATGGCCATGTCGCCGCAGTGCTCCGCGGCTCCCTCCGCGAGTTCGCGCAGCACCGCTTCGACGTCGAACGGTTTTCGGCGCACGGGAGGTCGCCCTCGCTTCGACTTGACCCGGATGCGCACGGTTTCACCTTCCCGCCGCATCCTCCGCCCTCTAACTATGGTGAGCCGGCCGGAGGATCCAGCCGCGCAGCGTGGGGAGACGGGCTCGGTGCAGGCGCAGGAGGATTGGGTCCAGGAAGTCGAACAGGCGATCGAGGACCTGGGCCGGGTGCGGTCCGAGATCGGCCGGGTCATCTACGGCCAGGACCGGGTGGTGGACGAGGTGCTGATCGCGTTGCTCGCAGGCGGCCATGTGCTGCTGGTGGGGGTGCCGGGTCTCGCCAAGACCAAGCTCGCGGCCACCTTGGGGGTGGTGCTGGGGCTCGTGCAAAAGCGCGTCCAGTTCACCCCCGATCTCATGCCCGCCGACATCCTCGGCTCGGAGATCCTCGAGGAGGGGCCGGACGGCCGCCGTTATTTCCGGTTCGTGCCCGGACCGGTGTTCGCCCAGCTGCTGATGGCGGACGAGATCAACCGCGCGAGCCCCCGCACCCAGGCGGCCCTGCTGCAGGCCATGCAGGAACGCAAGGTGACGGTGGCGGGCACCGACCACCCGCTCCCCTCCCCCTTCCACGTGCTGGCCACCCAGAACCCCATCGAACAGGAGGGCACCTATCCGCTGCCCGAGGCCCAGCTCGACCGGTTCCTTTTGCAGGTGAACGTCGACTATCCGTCCCTGGAGGCGGAGCGGCGCATCGTCATCGCCACCACCTCCGCCGAGGAGCCGGAGCCGCGGCCGGTGCTCAGCGGCGAGCGCCTGTTGGCCCTGCAGCGGCTCGTGCGCCGCATCCCGGTGGGGGAGCGGGTGGTGGAGGCCATCCTGCGGCTGGTGCGCGCCGGCCGTCCGGGGGACGGCACCGGTCCCGATCTCGCCGAGCTGGTGGCCTGGGGACCGGGCCCGCGGGCGAGCCAGGCGCTCATGCTCACCTGCCGGGTGCGGGCGCTCCTGGACGGCCGGCTCACTCCCTCCTTGGACGACGTGCTGGCCCTGGCGCCGCCGGTGCTGCGCCACCGCATGGCGGTGTCCTTCGCGGCCCGTGCCGAGGGCATCACCGTGGACCGGATCATCGCGCGGCTGTGCGACCATGTGGGGTGAACGCCTGGGCCGCGCACGGGACGGCCTGCGGGGGCTCAGATCCCGCGCCGAGGGGCTGGCGGAGCGGCTGCCGGGCCTGCTCGTGGAGGCGGAGCGGGTGGCCGCCACCGTGGCCCAGGGGGTGCACGGGCGCCGGCGCACCGGCATCGGCGAGACCTTCTGGCAGTTCCGCACCTATCAGCCGGGCGACGACGCCCGCGGCATCGACTGGCGCCAGTCGGCCCGCGCCGATCAGACCTATTTCGTGCGCGAACAGGAGTGGGAGGCGGCGGAAAGCGTCTGGCTGTGGTGCGACACCTCCGCCTCCATGCGCTTTCGCTCCCAAGCGTCCCGGGAGGGCAAGCAGGAGCGGGCGCTGTTGCTGGCGTTGGCGCTGGCGGCCTTGCTGGTGCGGGCGGGCGAACGGGTGGCTCTGCTCGGATCCGGCCACCCGCCGGCAGGCGGGCGGTTCGGCCTCGAGCGCCTCTTCGAGGGACTCGAGCGGGCGCTCGACCAGGGCCAAAGCCTGCCGCCGGCGGAGCCGCTTCCGGGCTTCGCCCGGCTCGTCCTGCTGTCGGACTTCTACGCCCCGCTTGCGAGCTGGCAGGCCCGTCTCAGGGCCTTCGACGGCGGCGGGCGGAGCGCCGCGCTGCTGCAGATCGTCGATCCCATGGAGGAGGAACTGGCCGTGGGCGGCCGCGTGCTGTTCGAGGGGCCGGAGGCGGAGGGGCGCCGGCTGATCGGCCAGGTGGAGGCCATCCGGCAGGACTACCGCCGCCTGTTCGAGGCCCACCGGGGGGCGCTGCGGGACCTCTGCCAGCGGCGCGGCTGGCGGTTTGCGGTCCACCGCACCGACCGCAGCGGCGCCGCCGGCCTGTTGGGCCTGTACGAGATGCTCGCCCCCTCCGCGCGCGCGAGGTGAGCCGTGCTGGTCTTGGGTCCGCTCGCCTTCCTCCAGCCCTGGCTGCTCCTCGCACTCGCCTCCCTGCCGCTGATCTGGTGGCTGCTGAGGGCGACCCCTCCCGCACCGCGCCTGTTGAGATTCCCGCCGATCTTCCTGCTGTTCGCCCTCTCGACCTCCGAGCGCACCCCCGCCCGCACGCCCTGGTGGCTGCTGCTGCTGCGGATCGCCATCGCGCTGCTGCTCATCCTGGCGCTGGCCCAGCCGGTGCTCCACCCGCGCGAACAGCTGGTGGAGGGAAGGGACGTGGTGATCGCCCTCGACGACGGCTGGTCGGCGGCACCCGGCTGGCGGGCGCGGGAGACGACCCTCGAACTGCTGTTCGACCAGGCGGCGCGGGCCGGAGCACAGGTGTGGCTGCTCCGCACCGCACCCGAGGTCGCGGGAATCCGCCTCGAGGCGGTGGATCCGGCGGAGGCGTCGGACATCCTCGCCGGGCTCGCCCCCAAGCCGTGGCCGAGCGCTTACGCCGAAGCGGCCGCCGTGCTGGAGGCGCAAGGCCCCCCGCGGGCCCAAGTGTTCTGGCTGGCGGCGCCGGTGGTCGAGGACGAGGAGTCCGCCCGCGGCTTTCGGGCGTTCGCAGAGGCCCTGTTGCGGCGCGGGGAGACGGTGATGTTCACCGGGCCGCAAGAGCGGCCGCTGCTGCTGCTGCCCCCGGAGCGCGCGCCCGAGGGTCTCCGGCTCGCGCTGCTGCGGGCCGTCCCCGGTGCGGAGGAAGCGCGCGATCTGCTGCTGCTCGGCGAGGGGGAGGAGGTGCTCGCGCGGGCGCAGGCGGTGCTCGCCGACGGCGCACGCCGCGCCGAAATCCGGGTCGAGCTCCCGCTCGACCTGGTGAATCGCGTCGCCCGCGTGGTGGTGGCCGGCGAGGAGAGCGCCGCTGCGGTGGTGTTGTTCGACGAGCGCTGGCGGCGGCGGGTGGTGGGCATCGTCGGGGCGCTCGAGGAGGCGGAGAGCCGCCCCCTGCTCTCCGAAGTCTATTATCTGCGTCGGGCCCTCGAGCCCTATGCCGAAGTGCGCGCCGGGCGTCTGGACGAGCTGTTGCAGAGCCCATCCTCGCTGCTCGTGCTGGCCGACCTCGGGCGTCTGCCCGACGACCAGGTGGAGCGGCTGCGGGCGTGGATCCGGGCGGGCGGGGTGGTGATGCGTTTCGCCGGTCCCAAGCTCGCGGCCGGCGGCGACGGTCTGTTGCCGGTGGCGCTGCGCCGGGGCGATCGCATGCTGGGTGGCGCCCTCTCCTGGAGCCGGCCGCTGGGATTGGCCCCCTTCCCGGAGGACGGTCCCTTCGCCGGCCTCGCCCCCGATCCGGAGGTGAAGGTCCGCCGCCAGCTGCTCGCCGAGCCGGGCCCGGAGCTCGACGCCGCCACCCTCGCCCGGCTCGAGGACGGCACCCCGATCATCACCGGCCGCAAGCTGGGGCGGGGCTGGTTGATCCTGGTCCACACCACCGCCGATCCGAGCTGGTCGAGCCTGGCGCTGTCGCGCCTGTTTTTGGACCTGCTGCGGCGCACCCTGGAGCTGGCGCCGGGCGTGGGCGGCGAGGTGCAGGGACTGCTCCGGCCGCGTGCGGTGCTGGACGGGTTCGGCCGGCTCCAGCCGCCGCCGGGCGAGCTGCTCACGGTGCCGGCGGAACGGTTCCGCAACGATCCGCCCGGGCCGTTGCTGCGGCCCGGCCTGTGGGTGTCGGCCGAGGCGCGCGGCGAGGCGCCGGCGGCCGCCTTGAACCTGCAGCGACGGGTCAAGGACCTGCGCCCGGCTCCCGAACCGCCCGCCCCGCTCGCCACGCGTCCCTATCTGGCGGCGGGAGAGGTGCCGCTCTGGCCCGCCTTGCTGTTCGCCGCCCTGTTGCTCGTGCTCCTGGATCTCGCCCTCGCGCTCTGGCTGCGCGGGCTCTTGCCGCAGACCTGGCGGTGGGCCGGGGCGACGGCGCTGTTGCCCCTCCTGGTGGCCGCCCGCCCGCTTGTGGCGGCAAGCGATATGGTGGATGTGGACTCCCTCGCGCGCCTCGCCGCCGAGACCCGTCTCGCCTATGTGCGCACCGGCATCCCCGAGGTGGATGCCAAGAGCGAGGCCGGGCTTAAGGGGCTCGGCCTGGTGCTGGCCCGCCGCACCTCGGTGGAGCCGGCCGAGCCGGTGGCGGTGGAACCCTGGCGGGACGAGCTCGCCCTCTTCCCGCTCCTCTACTGGCCGGTGCCGCCCGACCATCCCGATCTGCCGGAGGGCACGCTCGCCCGGGTCCAGGCCTATCTCGAGGGCGGCGGGCTGATCCTCTTCGATACCGGCGACGCGGCCCGGCTGTTGCCCGGACAGAACGGCCTCGGTCCGGGCCAGCGCAGGCTGCGGGAGCTGTTCGGAGCGCTCGACCTGCCGCCTTTGCGTCCGCTGCCCGAGGACCATGTGCTGACCCGATCCTTCTACCTGCTCCAGGACTTCCCGGGACGTTTCACGGGCCAGCTGCTGTGGGTCGACGAGGCGCCGCCTACGGTCAACGACGGGGTGTCGCGGGTGATCATCGGCGCCCATGACTGGGCCGGGGCCTGGGCGGTGGACGAGTTCGGCGCCCCCCTCTACCCGACCGTGCCGGGGGGCGAGCGCCAGCGCGAGATGGCCCGGCGCTTCGGGGTCAACCTGGTCATGTACGCGCTGACCGGCAACTACAAGACCGACCAGGTGCACATCCCCGCACTGCTCGAGAGGCTCGGCCAATGAACGCCACAAGCCTCGTCTTCGATCCCTGGCTGCCCGTGCCCCTGCTGCTGCTGTTGGGGGTGGCCGGCGCCGCGCTTTTGGCCCTGGGGGCGGTGCGGCGGGCGCGCGGCATCGCGGCGCGGGCGGGTCTGCTGGTGCTGCTGTTGCTGCTGCTCGCGGGCCCCACGCTCAAACGCGAGGAGCGGCGCCCGCTCGCCAACCTGGTGCTGCTGGTCGAGGACGCCACCCAGAGCCAGGAACTCGACGTGCGCCCGCAACAGCGCGCGCGCGCCCTCGCCGGGCTGCGCGAGCGGCTCCAGGCCCTCCGCCGGGTGGAGGTGCGGGAGCTGCGCATTTCAGACGATCCGCTCAGCGGCACCGCCCTCGTATCCGCGCTGCGCGAGACCCTCCTCGAGCTCGACCGCGACCGGCTCGCCGGGGTGCTGGTGGTGAGCGACGGCCAGGTCCACGACGCGGACCAGGCCGCCGATCTGCTTCCCGAGGGCGTGCCCTTCCAGCTCCTGCTCACCGGTCGGCCGGACGAGCGCGACCGCAGCCTCGAGGTGCTCTACGCACCGACCTTCGCCATCGTGGGCGAGGACCAGGAGATCCGGGTGCGGGTCCGCGACCGGCCGCAGCCGCTGAGTACGCGGGTGCCGTTGCGATTGTGGCGCGACGGGGCGCTCATCGAGGAACGGGAGGTCGCCGTGGGCGAGGAGGTGCGGCTTTCCTTCCGCCTCGACAAGGCCGGCCGCAGCGCCCTCGAGGTGGAGGTGGAAGCCGCTCCGGGAGAGCTCACCGAGCGCAACAACCGGGCGGTGGTGTTCGTCAACGGGGTGCGCGACCGGTTGCGGGTGCTTCTGGTCTCGGGACTGCCGCACCAGGGTCTTCGGGTCTGGCGCAACCTGCTCAAGGCGGATCCGTCGGTGGATCTCGTCCATTTCACCATCCTGCGGCCGCCCGAGAAACAGGACGGCACGCCGGTACGCGAACTCGCGCTGATCGCCTTTCCCACCCGCGAACTGTTCGAACTCAAGCTCAAGGAGTTCGACCTCATCATCTTCGACCGCTACATGCGGCGCGGGCTCCTGCCCCTCGTCTACCTCGACAACATCGCCCGCTACGTGGAGGAGGGCGGGGCGCTGTTGGAGGCGGCGGGACCGGAGTTCGCCTCGCCCTACAGTCTCTACCGCACGCCGCTCTCGCGGGTGCTGCCCGGACGGCCCACCGGCGAGGTGTTCGAGGCCGCCTTCAAGCCCACCCTCACCGATCTCGGCCGCCGCCATCCCGTCACCCGGGCCCTTTTGGAGCAGGACGGAGGGCAAGAGGAGCCGTCCTGGGGGCGCTGGCTGCGCCAGGTCGACGTGGAGCCGCGCGCCGGCGACGTGCTGATGAGCGGCTTCGCCGGCCGCCCGCTCCTGATCCTCGACCGGGTCGGCAAGGGACGGGTCGCCCAGCTGCTCTCCGACCAGGCCTGGCTGTGGGCGCGCGGCTTCGAGGGCGGCGGCCCGCAGGGACCGTTGTTGCGCCGGCTCGTCCACTGGCTCATGCAGGAGCCGGAGCTCGAGGAGGAGGCGCTCGTGGCGCGCGCGGAGGGCGATGCGATCGTGGTGGAACGGCGCAGCCTCGCCCGCGAGCCCGTGACGATCGAGGTGATGAGTCCCTCCGGGGTCCGCATGCGCTACCAATTGGCCCCGGATGATCAAGGAATCGCGCGCCTGCGCATTCCCGGCCCGGAGCCCGGGCTCTATCGCATCGGCGACGGGGAGCGGACGGTGTTCGCCGCCGCCCGGCCGGTCGCGGAGGTGGAGCTGCGCGATCCGGTGCGAAGCGCCGAGCCGCTTGGCCCGCTGGTCGAGGCGAGCGGCGGCACGGTGGTGGATCTCGCGCAAAACGGCGTACCCGACCTGCGCCTGGTCGGGGCGGACCGGCGCAGCTTCGGCCGCGGCTGGATCGGGGTGCGCGACCGTGAGCGGGCGGTGGTGGAGGGCACGACCCGCATCCCCTTGCTGCCGCCGCCTTTGGCTCTGGCCCTGGCGCTCGGGCTTTTGGGCGTCGCCTGGTGGCGGGAGGGGCGGGCCTGAGCCGGGTTGGGACACGGAACGGTTGGCAGGCGCCCGCACTCGTGCCATGCTTCCCCCGAGCCCGACGGTCGGGCGGCGCGCCGCCCGGCAGAGGGCCCGGACACAGGGAAGGAAGGAGGTGCCATGCGCCTGTTGGGTACAGTGGTCGCCGCCACGATGGCGGCGGCGACAGGGCTTGCGGCCGGCAGCGCCCTCGCCGGTCCGACCTTCGATGCCGTGCGCGAGAAGGGATTCGTCCAGTGCGGCGTGAACAGCAGCGGTCTTCCCGGCTTCGCCACGGTGGACGACCAGGGCAACTGGTCCGGCTTCGACATCGACCTGTGCCGGGCCATCGCGGTGGCCGTCTTCGGCGACCGCAACGCGGTCAAGTTCACGCCGCTCACCGCCAAGGAGCGTTTCACCGCCCTGCAGTCGGGTGAGATCGACGTCTTGGTGCGCAACACCACCTGGACGCTCACCCGCGACACCGCCCTCGGTCTCGATTTCCTGGGCGTCAACTACTACGACGGCCAGGGCTTCATGGTGCCGAAGTCGCTCGGCGTGAAGAGCGCGCTGGAGCTCGACGGCGCCTCGGTGTGCGTGCAGACCGGCACCACCACCGAGCTCAACCTGGCGGACTTCTTCCGCGCCAACAACATGTCCTACGAGCCGGTGGTGTTCGAGACCAACGACGAGCTGCTGCCGGCCTTCCAGGCGGGCCGCTGCGACGTGTTCACCACCGACCAGTCCGGGCTGTACGCCACCCGCACCAAGTTCGAGAACCCGGACGACTACGTCATCCTGCCGGAGGTGATCTCCAAGGAGCCGCTCGGGCCCGTGGTCCGGCACGGCGACAACGAGTGGGGCGATGTGGTGCGCTGGACCCTGTTCGCCATGATCGAGGCGGAGGAGTACGGGGTGACCAGCGAGAACGTCGACGAGCTGCGCGCGAACAGCACCAACCCCACCATCCGCCGGCTGCTCGGGGTGGAGGGCGAGTTCGGCAAGAACCTCGGCCTGCCCCAGGATTGGGCCTATCAGATCATCAAACAGATCGGCAACTACGGCGAGGTGTTCGAGCGCAACCTGGGCATGAACACCCCGCTCAAGATCGCCCGCGGTCTGAATGACCTCTGGACCCGCGGCGGTCTCCAGTACTCCATGCCGTTCCGTTGATCGGGACCCGGCGACCCGTCTCCAGCACCCGGTGATCCCTCGGGCATCGGGCGCTGGGGCGGGTCGCCGCCCTCGCTCCAGCGCACCTTCGGCCCGACCTCTCCATGGCCTCCGCCTCCCACCGTCCGGCGCCGCCGCGCGCCACCGCCTTCTGGCGCGATCCCCGGGTGCGCGCCCTGTTCGCCCAGGCGCTGGTGCTCGGCCTGGTGCTGCTGGGTGCGGCCTATCTGGTCCGCAACACCCTTCTCAACCTCGAGCGGCTCGGCGTCTCGTCCGGCTTCGGCTTCCTCAACACCACCGCCGGCTTCGACATCAGCCAGACGCTGATCGCCTACGACCGCACCTACAGCTACGGCCGCGCCTTCATCGTCGGCCTCCTCAACACCTTCTACGTGGCCGCGGTCGGCATCCTGCTCGCCACCGTGATCGGCTTCGTGATGGGCATCGCCCGGCTGTCCTCCAACTGGCTCGTGGCCAAGGTGGCGGCGGCCTACATCGAGATCGTCCGCAACGTGCCTCTGCTGTTGCAGCTGATCATGTGGTATGTGGTGGTGCTGGGCGGTCTGCCGGCGCCGCGCAACAGCCTCGCCCTCGGCGAATCGGTGTTCTTGAACGTGCGCGGCCTGTTCATCCCCCGCCCCCAGTTCGAGGAGGGCTTCGGCTGGGTGGTGGCCGCCTTCCTGGCATCCGTGGTCGCGGTGGTGGTGCTCGCCCGCTGGGCGCGGCGGCGGTTCGAGGCCACCGGACAGCCCTTTCCGGTCTTCTGGACCTCGCTCGGCGTGCTGTTCGGCCTGCCGGCTTTGGCCTTTCTGCTCGCGGGCCAGCCGCTCAGCTTCGAATATCCGGTGCTCGGCCGCTTCCGCATCACCGGCGGCATGGTGATGCTGCCCGAATTCATGGCCATGGTGCTGGGCCTTTCCGTCTACACCGGCGCCTTCATCGCCGAGATCGTGCGCGGCGGCATCCTCGCCATCTCCAAGGGCCAGTGGGAGGCCGCCTACGCGCTTGGCCTCTCCCGCGGCCAGGCGCTGCGCCTCATCATCGTGCCGCAGGCGCTTCGGGTGATCATCCCGCCCCAGACCAGCCAGTACCTCAACCTCACCAAGAACTCCTCGCTCGGCGTCGCGATCGGCTATCCGGACTTCTTCAACGTCGCCGGCACCATCAACAACCAGACCGGTCAGGCGGTGGAGGTGATCGCCATCACCATGGCGGTCTACCTCACGCTGTCGCTGCTGATCTCCGCCTTCATGAACTGGTACAACGCCCGCATGGCCCTGGTGGAGCGCTAGCCCATGGCCGTCGCCGAACGAGGCCGCAGCCCCGCCCTGCTGCCGCCGGTGAGCGAGCGTCTCGGCCCGCTCGCCTGGCTCAAACGCAATCTCTTCTCCACCTGGTACAACAGCCTGCTGACCATCCTCGTCGGCTATCTGCTCTATGTCGTACTGGTGCCCTTCTTCGAGTGGGCGATCCTGAACGCCACCTTCTTCGGCGACAGCAAGGAGGCGTGCGACTTCGACGGCGCCTGCTGGGCGCTCATCACCTCGCGCCTCGGCCAGTATCTCTACGGCCTCTATCCGGTCGCCGAGCGCTGGCGGGTGAACGCCGCCTTCCTGCTCCTGATCCTCGCCATGGTGCCGTTGTTCCTGCCCCGCTTCCGGCACCGTCTGCTCTATGCCTGCGGTCTCGTCTTCCTCTATCCGCCGGTGGCCTATCTGTTCTTCGCGGGAGGCGTGTTCGGGCTGCCCTTCGTGGAGACCGCGCAATGGGGCGGCCTGTTCCTGACCCTGGTGATCGCCGGCGTCGGTATTACCGCGTCTTTGCCGATCGGCGTGCTGCTCGCCCTCGGCCGGCGCTCCGAGATGCCGGTGATCCGGGCCCTTTGTGTGGTGTTCATCGAGGTGATCCGCGGCGTGCCGCTCGTGACCATCCTCTTCATGGCCTCGGTGATGCTGCCGCTGTTCCTGCCCCCCGGGGTGACCATCGACAAGCTCTTGCGGGCGCTCATCGGCGTCGCCCTGTTCGCCTCCGCCTATATGGCCGAGGTGGTGCGCGGCGGGCTGCAGGGGATTCCCAAGGGCCAGTACGAGGCCGCCATGGCGCTTGGCCTCGGCTACTGGCAGATGATGGGCTATGTCGTGCTGCCGCAGGCGCTGCGCATGGTGATCCCCGGCATCGTCAACACCTTCATCGGGCTGTTCAAGGACACCGCGCTCGTCACCATCATCGGGCTCTATGATCTCCTCGGCATGTCGCGCTTCATCATCCAGGATCCGAAGTGGCTCGGCCTCGCCGCGGAGAGCTATCTGTTCGCCGGCTTCGGCTTCTGGGTCTTCTGCTTCGCCATGTCCCGCTACAGCATGTACGTGGAGAAGGTGCTCTCGGCGGGCGAGCGGCGCTAGGGAGGGATGCGATGAGCGGCAAGGGTGCCCCGGCCATCGTCATGGAGGCGGTGCACAAGTGGTTCGGCGAGTTCCACGTGCTGAAGGGCATCGATCTTGAGGTGGCGGAGCAGCAGAAGGTGGTCATCTGCGGCCCCTCCGGGTCCGGCAAATCGACCCTGATCCGCTGCATCAACGCGCTCGAGGACTATCAGCAGGGCCGCATCGTGGTGGACGGCATCGAGGTCACCAAGGACGTCAAGAACGTCGAGGCCATCCGCCGCGAAGTCGGCATGGTGTTCCAGCAGTTCAACCTCTTTCCCCACCTCACGGTGCTCGAGAACCTCATCCTCGCCCCCATGCACGTGCGCCACATGCCGCGCAAGGAGGCGGAGGAGCTCGCCATGCAGCTGCTCGAGCGGGTCAAGATCCCGGAGCAGGCGCACAAATACCCGGGCCAGCTCTCGGGCGGGCAGCAGCAGCGGGTGGCGATCGCCCGCGCGCTCTGCATGAAGCCCAAGATCATGCTGTTCGACGAGCCCACCTCCGCCCTGGACCCGGAGATGATCAAGGAGGTGCTCGACGTCATGGTCGAGCTCGCGGAAGCGGGCATGACCATGGTGGTGGTCACCCACGAGATGGGCTTCGCCAAGTCGGTGGCCGACTATATCGTCTTCATGGACGAGGGCGAGATCGTCGAGATCGCCCCGCCCTCCACCTTCTTCACCAGCCCCAAATCCGAGCGCACGCGACTGTTCCTGAGCCAGATCCTCCACCACTGATCACCCCGTCTTCAAGCGCCGGCATTCCATCCCCACATCCGACGGCGCAAAGGGCCGTTCATCGACCGTCGGAGGATGGAAATGGGCATGCCTATGCTGTGGGCGTTCTTGTTGCTTCTGCTGAGCGGTCCGCTGTCCGCCCAGGAGATCATCGGCGGCGGGGAGCGGCGCGGCTTCGAACCCGGGACCAAGGTGCTCTGGCAGACCGATCTGTCCTCCTGCCCGGTGGGAGAGGTCCTGCCCGATCTCGAGGTCCAGACCGGATCCTACGAATGCGCCCGCTTCAAGGACCGGATCTGGATCCGCCCGCTCGCGCACAGCACCCGCATCACCAAGTCGTTCGACCAGCCCCTGCCCGCGGAATGGTCCCTAACGACGCGCTTTTTCGCCTTCGAGGAGGGCTGCCCCCGCTTTGTGCTGCGGCTGATCGCTCCGAAGACGGCGGATCCGAACCGCGCACATGTGGGCGTTGATGGAAGCTGTGGAGAGCTCCGGGTCGGCAGCGAGAACCAGCCGCGCGAAATCCGGCTCGGAAGTGCGGAGCGAATCGAGCCCGCGCGCATCTACGAACTTGCGGTGCAGGTGCGGCGCGGCCAGATCCGCTTCTTCCTTGACGGGCGCCGCATCGCGGTGCGCCCCTTCCGGCCCGAAGGGCCGATCGGCGGACTGTATCTCGCCTTCTTCCGCAGCTACGAGCACGAGACCCCCTTCGCGGACCGGCCGGTGCTCTTCGGCGACATCCGCATCGCTGCTTATGAGAAGGCGGAGGCCCGGCCCGAGCCCGAGAAGGACCTGCTCGCCGAACTCGGCGCGAAGGAGACGGAAAAGGGCCTCGAGATCACGCTTCCCGATGCGATCCTGTTCGACTTCGGCAAGTGGGAGCTGAAGCCGGAGGCGCGCGAGACCCTCGAGAAGCTCGCCCGAATCGCCGAGCTGCGCCCCGGCCCGATCACCATCGAGGGCCACACCGACAATGTGGGCTCCGAAGGCTTCAACCGCGTGCTCTCGGAGCTCCGCGCCCATGCGGTGGCGCTTGAGCTCGCGCGCGCAGGCGTGGACGCAAAGCGGCTCAAGCCGGTGGGCTTCGGCGAAAGCCGGCCGGTTGCGCCCAACGACAGCGAGGAGGGACGGGCGAAGAACCGCCGGGTGGTGGTGGTGTTCGCCAAGCCCTGACGTCGAAGCGAAGGCCCGTGAGCGGTCGCGGGCGGGGAGGCCAGAAGCATCA
>Ga0256839_1002312_pt1 | contig 21387 bp, 22 predicted proteins | sample 354166metaG_FD_185968 | JGI IMG/M metagenome (GOLD analysis project Ga0256839, IMG submission 185968) | Hydrothermal vent microbial communities from Mid Atlantic Ridge, Atlantic Ocean - 354-166 | ecosystem: Environmental > Aquatic > Marine > Hydrothermal vents | place: Atlantic Ocean: Mid... | reverse complement strand
TGCGGGAACGGGTCGAGGATGTCATTCTGAACCGGCGGCCCGATGCCACCGACCGCCTGCTGGATATTGCGGCCCAGTTTAAAGGTGAAAAGGGCGTTCAGCTTACCGAAGATTTAAGCTGGCGCGAGAAGCCTGTGGCGGAACGTCTGTCTCATTCTCTGGTGAAAGGCATCACCGCCTATATTGAGGAAGACACCGAAGAAGCCCGGCAGAAATCTGACAAGGCGATCGAGGTTATTGAAGGCCCGCTCATGGACGGCATGAATGTGGTGGGAGACCTGTTTGGCTCCGGCCAGATGTTCCTGCCCCAAGTGGTAAAATCTGCGCGGGTGATGAAACAGGCCGTGGCTTATCTGTTGCCCTTCATCGAGGAGGAAAAGGCCACAAGCGGCGAAATCAGCACCAAGGGTAAAATCCTGATGGCCACGGTTAAGGGCGATGTCCATGACATTGGCAAGAATATTGTCGGCGTTGTTCTGCAATGTAACAATTACGAGATTGTCGATTTGGGCGTTATGGTATCCTATGAAAAGATTTTGCAGGCCGCGCGGGATGAAAAGGTCGACATCATCGGGCTGTCGGGTCTGATCACGCCGTCTCTGGAGGAAATGACCCAGGTGGCTGAGGAAATGCAGCGCCAGAATTTCACCATTCCTGTGATGATTGGCGGGGCGACCACGTCCAAAATTCATACGGCGGTTAAAATCTCCCCCCATTATGACCATCCCATCGTCCATGTTCTGGATGCTTCCCGCGCCGTAGGGGTCGCCAGTAATCTGCTCAGCAAAACCAACAAACAGGATTTTGTGGCCAAAATTGCCGGCGAATATCAAGGCCTGCGGGACGCCCATGCGCGGGGCCGGAAAAAGAAAGACCGCATAAGCATTGGCGAATGCCGGGACAATAAATTTCCTCTGGATTGGGATAATTACACGCCGCCCAAACCATCATTCCTCGGGGTGAAATCATTTGACGATTTTGATTTGGGTAAACTGGTCAATTATATTGACTGGACGCCTTTTTTTCGCACATGGGAATTGACGGGGACCTACCCCAAGATATTAACGGATAATGTGGTCGGCGAGATTGCCAGCAATTTATTCGCCGATGCGGAAGCCATGCTGAAATCCATACAAGATGAAAAATGGCTGACGGCAAAGGCTGTTATCGGCTTTTGGCCCGCCAATGCGGCTGGGGATGATGTGATGCTTTATACGGATGACAGCCGCAAGGAAATTCTGGAGCGGGTGCCATTTTTGCGCCAGCAAATCCGCAAGCGCGAAGGCAGCTATAATATGTGTCTGGCGGATTATGTCGCGCCCGAAAGCAGCGGCAAAGCGGACTATCTGGGCGGTTTTGTGGTTACGGCGGGTCTTGGCATTGAAGAAAAACTGAAAGAATTTCAGGCAAAATTTGATGACTTTAATGATATTCTCCTAAAGTCATTGGCCGACAGACTGGCAGAGGCTTTTGCCGAGCAGATGCATGAGCAGGTTCGCAAAGAATATTGGGGCTATGCCAGGGATGAAAAACTGAGCAATCAGGAGCTAATCCGCGAAAGATATGACGGCATCCGCCCCGCCCCCGGCTATCCGGCCTGCCCGGATCATACGACGAAGCCGGCCCTGTTCGAGCTGCTGGACGGCACCAGAAATGCCAGTGTCACCCTGACGGACAGCATGGCCATGCTGCCGGCCTCATCCGTATCCGGCTATTATTTCAGCCACCCCAAAAGCCAATATTTCGGCATCGGCAAAATCGGCGAAGACCAGCTCGAAGATTACGCAAAACGGCGCGGCATAGACGTAAAAGACGCAAGGCGCTGGCTGGCGAGTAATATTATGTAGTATTAATCGGGGGCAGAGCCAAGGGCGTTCTGTTGATTTTCTGGATTGATCACCACAGTGCCCGCCAGCTTATCATGCCATCCTTGCTTTTTAGGATCCCAGATAATCCATAGATAACCAATACCAAGGGCTAGAAATGATATGAAATAGCCTAAATAGCGCAATATATATTGTTGCAGGCTGGGTTTGCCGCCCGTTTTTGCATCCACGATGATAAGCTTTAAAACCATCTTGCCAGGGGTTGCCTGCTTATAAAACCAAAAAGCAATTGTCGCGACCAATGGAAATACCCAGCTTAGGAGAAAGTCATAGGTACCAACAATAAATCTTTCATCGTCTATATATCCCCAGCCATATATGGCGATCAGTAGCGGTATCGTGATGACAAGGAGTATGACGCTGTCTATTATTGTGGCAGCAAGCCTCGGCCAGAAACCAATATAATGCATAATATTCCGATCTTTATTTATAATCTCATCGATTACATCACGGATGTTGGCAGTATCGCCCGCGTAAAACAAGATTAATTTGACATAATCGAAGATATAATGATCTGTCCTTGACATTGTGCGTGGTATTTGATTCTTTGAAACCATGAAAATTACGTCTCTTATCGTTGTTATACTTGTTTTGCTGGCCGGCTGTTCCACATCTCCGCCGCGAAATATTGATGATGGCTGCGCGATTTTTAAGGAGAAAAGCGGCTGGTATAAGGCCATGCTGCGGTCGCAGAAGAAATATGGCACGCCGATTCATGTGCAGCTGGCAATCATTCATCAGGAATCAAGTTTCAAACATAATGCCAAGACCGAGCGCACCCATATATTCTGGGTGATTCCGTGGGGGCGGAAATCAACGGCTTATGGCTATGCGCAGGTTAAGGACGGCACATGGGACTGGTATAAACAAAAAACCGGCAATCGCGGCGCGGACAGGGATAATTTTGCTGATGCGACGGATTTTATCGGCTGGTATACGGATGTGAGCCAGAAAACCCTTGGCATTTCCAAATGGGATGCGGAAAATCAATATCTGGCCTATCACGAGGGCCACGGCGGTTTTAAACGTAAAAACTACCGCAAGAAACCCTGGTTGATGAAGGTGGCCAAAAAAGTCCAGCGCAACAGCCTGAAATATGCCGCCCAGCTGAAAAAATGCGAGAGCAGTCTGGATCGCGGTTTCTGGTTCTGGCCTTTTTAAGGTCTGACCCTAGGTTAGATTTTAGGCGGCTTTAAATTTCAGGTGGCTGGCCTTTGCGCAGCCATCCCGTGATCGCATAACGCCCGCCCTCGGCATGGGGAACCACATAGCTAACGGAATGTTTTTGCGGTATTTTAAGAATATTCAGCGCATTGAAGCTTGGCGTTATGCCTTGGCTGATATGGCCATCATCGTCAATGAATTGCAGAATGCCGCCCCAGTCCGGTCGCCAGTTGGGGGTGAAATTCATCACCATGGCGACAAGACGGTTTTTGCCGCCAACATCGTCACTATGGTCGGAAAGAAAATGCCCCGCCCTATATTGGGTGCATTGGGAATCTGAAAAACTGGCCTCTTTAAAACCAGTTACAGCCCGCATGAAATCCAGATAGTCTTCTGAATTCACAAAATCCAGATATTGATTGATATACAGATGCTGATTTAACTTTTGCTCACGGGCATCGGACAAAGAATAGGCATTGAAGATATATTGAAAATCATATTTTGCCTTTTCATTGATATGGGTATTGAGCAGATGCCGCTGAACATCATCCATGGCGTCAATTTGAATTTGATGGAGGGTGTAGCCTTTTTCCCCATCATTAAAATTGCTTTGCCAGGGGACCTCGCTTTGTAAAGCGTCGTAAATTGCCATGGCCGATTCCGGCGTTAATATTTCAGGAATATGCACACGTCCGGCATCTTGAAATATTCTGGCAAATTTCTCGATATCCAAATCAGGGTTTAATTGAATGGTTATGGACACGTTGTTCTTTCCTTGTCGTTTTTACTAAATTTGATGAGAATATTCCCGCATATTTTTTCTATCATTGCTGGCCTAAGATGATATAGAGTGTCTCTATTCAGGTAAAGGAAAATGCTTATGTCTATTTGGTCTTCAATCATCGGGGGCGCGGCCGGGGGCGCTATTCTGGGCGGGCCTATCGGGGCCATCATCGGGGCGGTGGCGGGTCATTATATTGGTAAAAAAATGGGTGAGGGGGGCGAAGGGCTTGAAACCGATCAGGTCTCTTTTACCATTGGAGTCATCGCGTTAAGCGCAAAAATGGCCAAGGTCGATGGCCATGTGAGCCGGGAAGAGATTGACGCCTTCAAGCAGGCCTTCAAAGTGCCGGAAAGCGAGATGAAAAATGTCGCGCGTATATTCAATATGGCCCGAAAAGAAGCCACGGGATTTGAGCCTTATGCCCTGCAGCTGGCCAAATTATTCCGGGCCAAGCCGGCGATGCTTGAAGAATTGCTGGGCATATTATTTCATATTGCGCGGGCGGATGGCGTCATCCATCCGGCGGAATTGCAATTTCTGGCTGATGTATCGGCGATTTTCGGGTTTTCTGCTGCGGAATTTGACCGAATCAGAGCCGAAAATCTTGGGCCGGATAAAGCAGACCCTTATGAAATATTAGGCGTCAGCCGGGTGGCCACGGATAAGGAAATTAAATCGGCTTATCGTAAATTAATCAAGGAACATCATCCGGATCTATTGGCCTCCCAAGGCTTGCCGCCGGAATTTATCGAGGTCGCCAACGAAAAACTGTCGGTGATTAATGTGGCCTTTGATCGCATCGAAAAAGAACGCGGCATGACGTAGGGAGCGCGTTATGCCGATCCACCATATTCTGTTCGGCTTTATTGTATCCCTTGTCTGGGGCGTCAATTTTGTTGTGATGAAAATCGGGCTGGAGCATCTGTCGCCATTTTTATTTATGGCCCTGCGGTTTGCTATTGTTTTCCTGATTTTATTTCCCTGGCTGCGCATTGTTAAAGGCAAGATGACGCTGATTTTTGCGGTTGGGCTTTGTTTGGGTGGGTTGCATTTTGCCTTTGCAATCATGGGATTAAAGCTGGCCGAAAATGTAACGTCAATCATCGTCATCGTACAAATGCATGTACCGCTTACGTTGATTATGGCGCATTTCCTCTTAAAGGAAAAACTGAGCTATTGGCGGGGCAGCGGGATTGTTGTTGCCTTTATCGGGGTGCTGATTATCTCCTTTGACCCCGCCATCATGCATGAACGTATTGCGATTATCGTTATTTTCGGCGCGACCATGCTTTATTCTATTGGGGCTATTTTAATGCGGCAGCTTCAGAATGTCGGGGTATTAAATACGCAGGCCTGGACGGCAATTTTCGGCTTTCCCATATTACTCAGCCTATCCCTTTTCATAGAGACTGAGCAGTTGGAACAGGTCATGACGCTGAGTAGGGAAGGCTGGGCAGCTGTATTTTATACGGCGGTTTTATCCTCCGTTGTGGGTTACGGCGGCATGAATTTTCTGCTGAAACGTCATCCGGTACCGTTGATTGCGCCGATTTTTCTCAGCACGCCATTGTTCGCAACCGCCGCGGCTGTTATTGTCTTTGATGAAATTTTGACCACACGGTTTTATATTGGCACCGGTTTAACCCTGGTTGGGCTGGCGGTCATTCATCTGCGGGACTGGTGGAAAAAACGTCAAATAGTGCAGGAGCTATTACCATGATGCCTTATCCATCGCCCAATTATGATGATCGCCCCGAAGGCGTTAAGATCAAATATCTGATCCTGCATTATACCGGTATGGATACGGGCAAGGCGGCGTTGGACAGGCTGTGTGATGAGGCGGCCAAAGTCAGCGCTCATTATCTGATCGAAGAGGATGGCCGCGTATTTTCACTGGTGCCGGAGGATAAACGTGCGTGGCATGCGGGACTATCCTCATGGGAGGGGGAGCGTGATATTAACGGCCATTCTATCGGGGTTGAACTGGTAAATCCCGGTCATGACAGCCCGGGTTACAAAGGGGATTACAGGCCTTTTCCCGAGGCGCAAATGGCGGCATTGATTGATCTTTGCCGTGGCATCCTGACGCGCCATGATATAAAGCCGTGGCATGTTCTTGGCCATTCAGATGTCGCCCCGGCCCGCAAATGTGATCCGGGCGAGCTGTTTGACTGGCAACGACTGGCTGAGGCCGGGATTGGCGTCTGGCCCTTCAAGGCGGATAAAAAACAGCCCATTGCGGGCAATGCGGCCTCTTTTCAAGAGAAAATGTCTCTCTATGGCTATGAATTTGACGGGCATAAGGATTTTTCGGGGCAACGGATTGTCACGGCTTTTCAACGCCATTTCCGGCCCTTGGATATCAGCGGGGATATTGATGATGAATGCCGTCAGATTTTGGAAGAGCTTCTGACCATCAAGGCCTTAACATAAATTACGCTTAATATTCCGGTTCAAGGGCATCATTCGTGTGCTGGGCTTTTGCGGTATCAGGCAGCAGGCCTTCGGGGAGCGTATCCAGTGTTTTCTCAGTATTTGGCCCGGCGGGGCCATGTTCAAAAAGATATTCACCATCTCCGGAGCAACCTACTGTGAAACTTGTTAGCACGGCGGCCAGCAGCAGTGTTTTAAGTGTATTTCCGGTCATATGTATATCCCGTTTAAGAATGATGTTTTCAGGTTTGTTTTTCATTGTTTTTCGCAATGTGCCCGAGTTTTACGCGGAAGGCAAGTTGTGGATTCAATTTACCAAGAATTATCGCAAACATTAAAGCTTTATCAATATTATTAGTCTATTTTCTTCACGTAATGCCCTGTCATGGCTTCTGGGAGTAGTAATGTCGGTTTCGCCTAACACGAAAGATTCGGAAAAAATTAGCAGCATCAAGCTTGGCTTGGCCTGCATGCGGAGTACGAAAAGGCGAACAGTTGTTTGGCCGGCCACGCTTCATGTGGCGGATTTCGAGTTTAGAGCAATGTTGTATGATATTTCCCTGGGCGGGATGCGTTTGAAGTTGCCCCTGCCGCTCGCGCGGGGCGCGGAAGCCAGGGTCAAAATCAAAAATAAAGTTGTTTTGAACACAAGAGTGGTGTGGTGCGCCGGTGAATTTATCGGATTGAAATTCTGTGATCCTCTTGAGGTCGTAAGCAAGGCGCTTGGGGAATTATCTGCGGGCCTTGACGACATAAAATAAAAAAATATTTTTTCGGCAAATGTCGTTTTTACTGTTTTTTATCTTAAAATTAGACTATTCACAGCCTATCCAGATGGTTGGATGGTCGCTGCCGCATTTATGCGGGAGAGGAAAGTCCGGGCACCACGCAAGAACGGTGCCGGTTAATGGCCGGCGAAGGTGACTTCAGGGAAAGTGCCACAGAAAGCAAACCGCCTGCGCTTATGGCTTTGGCTATGACAAGGGTAAGGGTGAAAGGGTGCGGTAAGAGCGCACCGCTCTGTTGGTAACAACAGAGGCAGGGTAAACCCCACCGGGTGCAAAATCGAATAGGAACGTCAGCCCTTTAGGGCAGCTCTTCTTGCGGAGTGTCGTTCGGGTAGATTGCATGAGGGTGCTGGCAACAGTCCCCCTAGATGAATGATCATCCATTTGCCGTGTTTTCAGGAACAAGGCAAGGGACAGAACCCGGCTTACAGACCATCTGGATATTTTTTATGGGTCAAATAGGGCCGGTTGCTAGAATCTTCGACCAACAGGTTTTGCAAATTCATATTCTTTTATTTCGCTAATTTTGTCTATGATAAAACCTTTGCGCTCGGGGTGTTTTTTGCGCACCATATCTATGACATCACTTTCCGTTTCGGCCTCATAAGTAAGAAAATGCAAATGGGCCCATTCACGGGTATAATTTGGGTGAGTTTTATTTTGTTTGTCCAGTTCTCGAACCTGTTCATTATAAATCGAAACTTCAAAGCACTTAAGTTTTTCAGTCATTGTTAATCTTCATTTCCTTGGAATCATACTACTGCCAACAAGTTTTATTAGACTTTACTTAAGTTAACTTTAACAATTCATTAAATTTTATTGTTTTTAGGCGGCTTCGTTATTTTTTATGTGTTGGTTTTATGTATTGGGGGATGTTTTTACGTCATAGGAAACAGGTAAAATAGTGGCCAGCGCGGTGGCGACATGGTTTTCCGTTCCATCTTCTGTGATGGCATAAACATCAGAACGGCTGATCACCTGCCTCTTGCCGACGCGAACCACATATCCCTTGCCAATGAAATGTTTGCCAATGGCCGGGGCAAGGAAATTTATTTTATATTCTTGTGTCACAACCTCTCCGACTTCCGTGGCGGCGGCAATGGCGCAGACATTATCGGCAAGAAAACCCACTACGCCGCCATGAAGGAAACCATGTTACTGGGTTAAATCTTTTGCATAGGGTACTTCTAATTGGGCGTAACTTTTTTCAAGGTGGGTGAGCGTTACATTGATCAAGGCCGAGAAGGGCTGATGCAGCATAATGTCGGTTAACTGCGCCTTTAATTTTTCAAGTGGGCTGGTCATGATATTTCTCTTTAGATTGTGGTCTTTGTTTTTACCTTATGGTAAAAGAGGTCGCGTTAAAATAAAAAATGGGATGATTAATGTATTTTCTGAAATCTGTATTCTTCTTCGTTATGGCAACCGGCCTGTTTGTCATCAATTCATTCGCGGAACAGGAAACCGCCTTCGCTACGCCAAAGGGCAAGGGCCTTTCAATAGAGCGAATGACCACAAGCCCGGCGCTGGGCGGCAGCGCGCCGCGAAATGTCAAATTCTCTCCCGATGGCGCGCGCGTCACATTCCTGCGGCCCAGCGCGGTTGATTATAAAACTCTGGATTTATGGGAATATAACCTGAAGGACAAGAGCGTCCGGTTGTTGGTGGCGGCTTCCTCGATCGTGACCGGCGAAGAGAAATTATCACAGGTCGAGCGGGCGCGGCGGGAACGGATGCGTATCACCAGCCGCGGTATTGTGTCTTACAGCTGGTCAAAGGATGGTCAAAAACTGCTATTCCCCCTGGGCGGTGATTTATATGAATATGCCCTTGAAAGCGGCAAGGTGGCGCGCCTGACCATCTCGGAAGATTTTGAAACCGACAGCCGTTTCTCGCCCCGGGGAAATTATGTATCTTATATTCTGGATCATAATATTCATGTGGTCGACGTTGCATCCGGCAAAGACCGCCAACTGACAACATCCCCGTCACCAACCATAAAAAATGGCAGCGCTGAATTTATCGCCATGGAGGAGCTGGACCGGGATACCGGCTATTGGTGGTCACCAAATGAGAAATATACGGCCTTCATTCAGTTTGATGAGGCTCCGGTGGAAATCGGTCAGCGTTATGAAGTTAACCGGGATGATTTTAAACTGTTACAGGAACGCTATCCGCGTGCCGGCACCAATAATGTCACGCTTAAACTTGGTATTATGACCGTTAAAACAGGCAAGGTGAAATGGGTGGATCTTGGGGCAGATCAGGATATTTATCTGGCGCGGGTGAAATGGCTGCCGGATAATAGCGGGGTGTTTTTCCAGCGCCTCAATCGGGCTCAGGACAGGCTTGACCTGATTTTCGCGGATGCAAAGACGGCTAAAGTCAGACCTGTTTTGACCGAAACCTCGAAATATTGGGTTAATCTTCAGCATAATCTGGAATTTGTCAGGGATGGCAAAGAGTTCATCTGGGCATCGGAGCGCAATGGCTTCAACCATCTTTATCATTATAAAGCTGACGGCAGGTTAATCGGCCAGTTGACGGACGGCGACTGGGTGGTGACCGAGATATTGCAAATTGACGAGGCCGCAGGAGAATTATATTTCTCCGGCCATGCGGACACACCAATTGAGCATCATTTATACAGGGTAAAATTATCAGATAAAAAAGTGACGCGGCCCCTGCGCCTGTCCAAGGCCGCAGGATGGCATAAATTTGTCTTTTCGGAACGAGCGAATGATTATATAGATTATTTTTCTGATCCCGGCACGCCGGAGCAGGTCTCAATCCGTAACAGCGCAGGCGAGCTTTTATCATGGATTGACGAGAATGCCCTGACGCAGGGGCACCCTTATTTCCCTTATATGGCGGATCATATCATGCCGGAATTCGGGCATTTCAAAGGGCCGAGCGGCGATGACCTTCATTACCGTATCTATAAGCCTTCTCATATGGTGGCGGGGCGGAAATATCCGGTGATCTTTGCTTTATATGGCGGGCCTCTTGTCCAGCGGGTCAGGCGGGCCTGGGGGGATCCTTTCCACCAGATTCTGGCACAAAGCGGCTATATCGTTTTCACCCTTGATAATCGGGGCAGCGCAAAGCGCGGCACTGAATTTGAAGGCGCATTATATCGCCAGTTGGGCAGGGTAGAGGTGGAAGATCAGGTGGCCGGCGCAGAATTCCTGAAGCAATTTGATTATGTAGACCCGGATCGCATCGGGGTTCAGGGTCATAGTTACGGCGGTTATCTGGTGCTCATGTCATTGTTTCAGGCCCCCGAAATATTCAAAACCGGGGTATCCAGTGCGCCGGTGACGGAATGGCGGCTGTATGATACGGCCTATACCGAACGTTATCTTGGTATGCCGGATAAGAACAAGGCAGGCTATGATAACAGCAGCGTCTTTCCCTTTGTGAAGAGTCTTGAAGGTAAATTGCTGCTCATACATGGCATGGCCGACGATAATGTGATTTTTAACAACAGCAGTATGCTGCTGGATGAATTACAGAAAAACGCCCAGCAATTTGATTTTATGGCCTATCCCGGGCAGACCCATAGAATTGGCAGCGATAAAATGCGAAAACGTCATTTTTTGAATTTAATAAAACGTTATTTTGATGAAAATTTATAACGTTATTATGGTCTGCCTATGTGTGGGAACTTCCTTTAGATTTTGTTAAGATTAATGGGTTAATTTGGCAAAGGCAGGATAAAATGCTATAAAGCTATCCCCCTGAGAAATGTGGATAAATGTGAATGGCCAAAGATGATATGATGAACAAAGGCGTGAAAGCTGTCATAAACTCCATGCGCAAGCATAACAGAAGAACCGTTGTTCAGCCGGTAACATTGGGCATCGGAAGTTTTACTTTTGATTGTACGGCGTATGATGTTTCCCTTGGCGGTATTCGGCTGAAAGTTGATATTCCCATTGAGAGGGGGGCGGGCGTCTATGTGCAGCTTAAAAACAAGCTGAAACAAACGGCCAAAGTCATTTGGTTCGCCGATGGTTTTCTGGGGCTTCGGTTTATGGATAATCCTGAAAAAGTGAAAGTTGGTCTGGGTAACCTTTCTAACGGGTTAAGTTAGGCCAGCGGATTAAGTTAAAAAATTGTTTTTGAGTATGGAGTATGTATGAGTAACTTAAACAAAGACATGGATGCAGAAACGGACATCATTCGCAGGCGCTTTTCGCGGCAGCCGGTATTATTGAAGGCCGTTCTGGATACGGGGCATTATGAGTTTGAATGTGTCGCCTATGATTTATCTTTAAAAGGTATAAGAGTAAAACTGGACCTTCCCTTGAAAACGCATTGTGAGGTTTGGTTGCTGGTGAAGGATTGCCCCAGAATTCCGGCCCATGTCATATGGTCGAAAGAAGGCTATATCGGCCTTGAATTTTCGCTTTCATCCAAGCAAGTCACAGACATATTGGGCAGCATCGGCGCGCGTCTGCCTAAAGTCTGATTCCTTTAAAATGAAATTATATTGAACAAACCATATTGGTAAAACAGGGCTTTCTTTCATGTGCGTGATAACCTTCAATGGTTATGTTGCGTTGCTTGTATCTTAGTGCAGGCAACTCTGAATATTGAGAGCTTTTTCCCCTTTCAAAAAAAGAGGCGGGTTTCCCCGAGTCTTTTCAGCCGATATTTCCATTTACCCGGGAATCCAATTCCCTTTCAGGTTTTTTTACGTCGCGGCGTCATTTTTTTTCATTTTTAAAAATGAAGAAAAGGGCCTGATACGGCATTCTATCCCACTGTAATATAAGACATAACTTATCATGGATGGGGGTATTAACCACTTTTTAACCACCTGTTAGTACCATGCAAACCCATTGACTACCCATTAAATACCATGTTATTCCATGATAGATTGATAGGGTCACTCAAAATACAGATAATGATAACATAATATGGGGCAGAAAATGCCATTATTTTCGTCGAAATACACCAATAAGGTGGACAAGAAGGGCCGGGTTTCTGTGCCGGCCCCCTTTCGTTCGACATTGCCCGATGATGATCAGTCCATTTCTGTTTTGCCGTCTTTGGTAAGTAAGGCCATTGAGGGATTTGATTATTCATATTTGATGCAAATCAGCGAGCGGCTGGATAATTATGATATGATGACGGTTCCCGGTCAGCCCTCGAACCCGGCGGCAAAAATTCTGTCCAGAAGCATGACCATTTCCTTCGATAGTGATGGCCGGATTGTCTTGCCTCAGGAATTTATGAAACATGCCGGCATTTCTGACCGCGCGGTTTTTGTCGGGCTGGGGAAAACTTTTCAAATCTGGAGCCCCGAAGAATATCAAGCAGCGATGGCGCAGGATGACGAGGAATTGATGTGATGGCGGATACCGTATGTGATCCCCGCCATTTCCCCGTGATGCGGGATGAAGTCATTGCCATGGCCGCCCCCAAAGACGGTGAAATATTCATCGACGGTACGTTTGGGGCAGGGGGCTATAGCCGCGCACTTCTGGAAAGCGCCAATTGCACCGTTTATGCCATTGATCGTGATCCAAATGTTCAGGAAACGGCGGATGAATTGGCAGGCGAATATCCGGGACGCTTTCATCTGTTGCCGGGATGTTTCTCGCAAATGGATATTTTGATGGAAAATCAGGCTGTGGCGGCAGTGGACGGTGTCTTGCTTGATATCGGTGTATCCTCCATGCAGTTTGATGATGCGCAGCGTGGCTTTTCTTTTCAGAATGACGGCCCGCTCAGTATGCGCATGAGCGATGAGGGATTAAGCGCGGCAGATGTGGTGAACCATAGCGAGGAAAATGAGCTTGCGGATATTATTTATCAATATGGCGAGGAAAGAAAATCTCGCCGCATTGCCCGCGCCATCATAGAGGCCCGCGCCATCGACCCCATCACCCGCACCGCGCAGCTTGCAGCCATCATTGAAAAGGCGGTGGGTTATAAACGGTATATTAAAGGCAAGCGACAAATTCATCCGGCCACCAGAACATTTCAGGCATTGCGTATTTATGTCAATGATGAACTGGGTGAGCTTGCCAGAGGCCTCTGCGCTGCGGAACGTATTTTATCGCCGGGTGGGCGTTTGTGTGTGGTGTCTTTTCATTCGTTGGAAGACAGGATAATCAAACAATTTTTCAAGCAAAGAAGCGGCGGTATTTCGCACGGCTCCCGTCATATGCCGCAAGCATTGACGGCAGCAGGAAATGCGGAATCTCAGCCTGCCTTTACCATGATTGCGCGCGGCGCTGTCAAGCCGACCAAGACGGAAATAGGACAGAATATACGTTCGCGATCTGCAAAGCTTCGCGGGGCCTGTAGAACATCAGCAGCCGTTTACCCAAGAGATAAATCCGGAGATGAAAAATGATCAAAGTCGTTGTGAGTTTCTTTGTACTTATGGTGGTGATATCCGCAGGGACCGTATATAGCCTGAAAGAGACAACAGAACGGCTGGAGGCCCGCAAAAGCCAGCTTTCCGCACAGATTTTAAAAGACCATGCGGCCATCAAGGTGCTGCGTGCAGAAATGGCCTATTTGGCGCAGCCGGAACGATTGCAAAAATTAAGTGCAAGGTTTCTCGCCCTGGCTCCCGCAGAATCAGGCCAGATGGCCGGTGCCATAAATGCGATTGCCACCCGCGAAGGGGGCGGGCAGAATATGTATAAACTGGTCTCATTCCCTGTGGATGAATTTCCGGTATTATTGCCTCAAAGCAAGCCCTTAAATAAAAAGATTCACAAGCCTCAAAATAAGCGGATCAAGCCCCAAAACAAAAAGATTGAGGCACCAAGTTTTTATGAACGCATTTCTCTGACCATAGGAGATGATGAATGAGGTCTGCTGACCTCCATATTGAAGGCGTTAAACACGAAGCCATCGAGGTGGCGCGAAACCGTTTGATGGTGCCGGCCTTTCTTTTTGTTCTTGGCTTTGGCATATTGATTGTTCGTCTGGTGTCCATTGGCATATTTGAGGATATATCGGATCAGATCACCCATGCCCGGCCAGTAACAACAGAAATCGTGCAGGAACGTGTCGATATTCTGGATCGGAACGGGGTCGTTCTGGCAACTAATTTGTCCGCGCCATCGCTGGCTGTCCGCCCGAGGCTGATTACGGAGCCAGAAGAAACAGCAGACAAGATCGTCGCCGTTTTGCCGGGCCTGAACAGGACAAGCGTACTCAACAAGCTTAAATCGTCTCATCACTTTCTTTATATCAAGCGTAATTTAACGCCGAAACAGGTATGGCATATCAATGCCCTTGGCTATCCGGGATTGATTTTGGAACAGGCGGAAAAAAGAATATATCCTCAGGGAAATCTGGCGTCGCACGTCTTGGGTTATGTCGATGTGGAAAACAGGCCGCAGGCCGGGGTTGAAAAATTCTTCAATGATCATCTGTCTAATGCGGTGCGCTCAAATGAGCCGCTATATCTGTCTCTGGACATCAGGGTTCAGCATATCGTACGGCAGGAGCTGGCCTATGCCATGAATAAATTTTCGGCTATTGGCGGGGCGGGCATGGTCATGGATATTAATAGCGGCGAAATTCTGGCCATGACGTCCCTCCCGGATTTTGACGGCAATGGTTCGCTGCAGCCGGCATCTTCGGAAATGAAAAATCGCAATATTCTGGAACCTTACGAAATGGGTTCTGGCTTTAAAACCTTCACCATTGCCATGGCGCTGGACAGTGGAACGGTGACGTTAAATGATTCCTTTGATGCGACTGAGCCCCTAAAAGTTGGCCGCCGCACGATCAATGACGATCATGCGAAGGAGCGCATATTGAATGTGCCGGAGATTTTCACTTTTTCTTCAAACATCGGCTCATCTCTTATTATTCGAGAGGTGGGCATAGAGCAGCAGAAGAATTATCTGCAAAAATTCGGCATGTTTGAAAAGCCCGTTGTTGAGCTTACGGGCCTGTCGCGCCCGATCTTGCCGGCGCATTGGGGGGAGATTCAGTCCATGACCGTATCTTATGGCCATGGTATCGCGGTAACGCCGCTGCATTTGGTGGCAGGAGTGTCAGCTATGATCAATGGCGGGCGCCTTATTCCTGCCACCTTGATCCGTAAAGATACAGCTCTTGACAATGACTATTACCCACAAGTGATTTCGCCTGAAACCAGTCAAAAAATGCGTCATTTGATGCGTCTTGCCGTTGAATATGGCAGCGGCAGCAGGGCCCATGTAAAGGGCTATCTTGTTGGCGGAAAGACGGGCACAGCAGAGAAAGTGGTGAATGGCAAATATAGCCGGCAGGATAAAATCACGTCCTTTGTTGGTGCCTTTCCCATGGATAACCCAAAATATGTGGTTTTTGCCATGCTTGATGAGCCCAAGGGTATAGAGGAAACTTTTTACAAGGCAACAGGGGGATGGGTCGCGGCCCCTGTGGTTGGAGAGATTATTAAAAGAGTTGGCCCGCTTCTTGGGGTTCTGCCAAAAGAATATATTGAAACAAAATACCATAATTTGATTCTGGTTGATGCCGGGAAATAATTAAAACGAGACTGGATGAGAATGAAACTTTCTGAGCTGTTAATGGATAAGGCGCTTTGCCGTGACGTAAAAATCACGGGCATTACGGCTGATAGCCGGGCAGTACAAAAAGGCTTCCTTTTTGCTGCGCTTCCCGGAACTCAGGTTGATGGAGCAGGATATATCGGGGCGGCGATAAAGGCGGGGGCGGCGGCTATCCTTTGCCGTCCTGATGCTGTGCTGGATAATGATGACGTCATATGGATCAATGATCAAATCCCCGCGCGGCTCTTTGCCCATATTGTGGCCCGTTATTTTGACCAGCAGCCAGATACAATCGCGGCCGTAACCGGAACGAACGGCAAAACGTCTGTGGCCTCCTTTACCCGCCAGATCTGGGAATATATGGGCCATAAGGCGGCGGCTATCGGGACGCTTGGGATTACGGCACCCGGAATGTCAGATGTGGGGGCAGAGGCAACCGGCATGACGACCCCGGACCCTGTCACGCTGCAATCCGCCATGAGTGATCTTTGCCGGGCGGGGGTTGATCATGTGGTTTTCGAGGCTTCCAGCCATGGTCTTGCGCAATACAGGCTGGACGGCGTAAATGTATCTGTGGCGGCCTTTACCAATCTGACCCGTGATCATTATGATTATCACGGCGGCAGGGAAAATTATTTTTATGCCAAGGCCCGCCTGTTTGGCGAGGTGATGAAGCCGGGCAGTATCGCGGTTTTGAATGCGGATTGCCCGATCGTCATGGAGGTGGCCGATATTTGTTGGGCGCGGGGCCATAAGGTGATCACCGTGGGGCAATATTCCGGCGACATTCGCCTGCTTCGTCAAAGAACGTCAGAAGTCGGGCAGGAAATTACCATAAGTTACAGGTCAGAAATATATGACCTTACGTTGCCGTTAATCGGTTCTTTTCAGGCGATGAACGCCTTGATGGCGGCTGGTCTTGTGATCGGCAGCGGCGGTGATGCGGCAGAGGCCTTCAAGGCGCTGTCCTATTTAAAAGCGGTGCCCGGCCGGATGGAACAGGCGGGGCGGCATTCGGCCGGTGCCAGAGTTTATGTGGATTATGCCCATACGCCGGAGGCCCTTAAAACAGTTCTGGAATCTATCAGGCCCCATACTAAAAATAAATTATCTGTTGTTTTTGGCTGCGGCGGCGACAGGGATAAGGGCAAGCGCAAAATCATGGGGGATATTGCCGCGAAATTTGCCGACAAAATTTATGTGACGGACGACAACCCCAGAAGTGAAAGGCCCGAAGCCATCCGCGCCGAGATAATGGCAGAATGTCCAACGGCCATTGAAATCGGTGACAGGTCAGAAGCGATTGCGGCGGCCGTAAATGCGCTGCAAAAAGGCGATATTTTACTGGTCGCGGGCAAGGGGCATGAACAGGGCCAGATCATTGGCGGCACGGTTCGGCCTTTTGATGATATGTCGGAAGTTCGCTCTGCTCTGGCGGCAAATAATTGTGGTCATTCTTTGAAGAGGAGTATCGGCTTATGACGTTGATACCACTTTGGAGCGCGGAGGAGGTAGCCCTAATATTTTCCGTAAAAATCACGGTGCCATGGCAATGTCAGGGCATTTCCATTGACAGCCGAACGACGCAAGAGGGCGATCTTTTCTTTGCCTTGATTGGTCCCAACTCCGATGGTCATGATTATGTTAAAATGGCCATCGCAAAGGGCGCTGTTGCCGCCGTTATCAGCAAGCCTGTGGACGGGCTTGATCCAAAATTCCTCGTGAGGGTTGATGACGTAAAATCTGCATTGGATCACTTGGGGCAGGCGGCGCGGGCGCGGGTGGATATTCCCATCATTGCCATAACGGGCAGTGTGGGCAAGACCGGCACCAAGGAAGCCTTGAAAAAAGCCCTGAGCCGTAATAAAAAAATTCATGCAAGTGTTTTAAGTTATAATAATGATATTGGTGTCCCCTTGTCTTTGGCCCGTATGCCGCGAGATGCCGATTATGGTATTTTTGAGCTGGGCATGAACCATGCGGGCGAAATGCGGGAATTGTCCAAAATGGTCAAGCCCCATGTGGCCATTATCACGACGGTTGAGCTGGCGCATAGTGAGTTTTTTGAAGATGTGACCGGGATCGCCGATGCCAAGGCTGAAATTTTCGAAGGCCTGTTGCCGGGCGGCAGCGTGGTTTTAAATTATGACAACCACCAATATGAGAGATTAAGCGACAGAGCCCAGGCACTTGGTATTCATAATATTATATCCTTTGGTTCTGATGAGCGCGCGCATGTCCATATTCTCCGGCAGGTTTTTCATGACACCTGCAGCTGCGTCATTGCCAATATCAAAGGCCGGATAATGACCTTCAAGGTCGGCATGCTCGGGCATCATTGGGTCATGAATAGTCTGGCTATTCTGTCGGCTGTTGATGCGGTGGGCGGTGATCTGGGGCTTGCAGGTCTTGGCCTTGCGGATATAAAGCCCCTTAAAGGACGGGGGCGCCGACATCAGGTGTTTCTGGATCAGGCCGGGGAGGCCTCAATTCTGTTGATTGATGAAAGTTATAATGCTAACCCCGCTTCTATGAGGGCGGCTCTGGAAACATTGGAGCAAACGTCAATCAAGAAACATGCAAGTCGTATCGCCGTTTTGGGCGACATGGCGGAATTGGGCAAGCAAAGCGAAATATTGCATGCAGAATTGGCCAAGGTTATCGAAGATAAAAATATTGACCGGGTTTATACCGTTGGCCCTCATATGAAATTTCTGTCCGATAAACTGGCCGGATTTCGCAATGCGGGACATTTTGAAACGAGATCGGCATTAGAGGATAAATTAACCCGGGATTTACGCAACGGTGATGTGGTTATGGTCAAGGGATCCAATGCCAGCGGCATGGCCCTTGTTACCGAAAGAATTCTAGATATGGAAGCGCTGGCCATTAAGCAGGCCATGTAAGGAAGTAAATTAATGCTCTATCATTTATTATATCCGTTAAGTGAAGATTACGGGATATTCAACCTGTTCAGATATTTGACATTCCGAACGGGCGGCGCATTGATGACGGCCTTTCTCATCAGCTTTTTATGTGGCCCCAGGATCATTGGCTGGTTAAAGCATAAGCAGACAAACGGCCAGCCCATCAGGCTTGATGGGCCGGAAAGCCATATTCTCACCAAACAGGGGACGCCGACGATGGGTGGTTTTTTGATCCTGCTTGGCTTGACAGCGGGGACGCTGTTATGGACGGATTTATCTAACCAGTATGTCTGGGCCTGCCTTGTTGTGACCACAGGTTTTGGCCTCATTGGTTTCTTTGATGATTATAAAAAAATCACCAAATCCAGTTCTGACGGCGTGCCGGGAAAGTTAAAATTATTGCTTGAGATTGTCGTATCTGTCATTGCGGTGCTGATCATTATGGATAAAGCGGGAGACGGCATAAACAGTCAGCTCGCGGTGCCGATGTTTAAAAATATGTTGATTGACCTCGGCTGGTTCATGATACCCTTTGCCGTTTTTATTCTGGTGGGGGCCTCCAACAGCGTTAACCTGACGGATGGACTTGATGGTTTGGCCATCATGCCGGTGATCATTGCGGCGGGAACATTCGCGTTGATCTCTTACCTTGTGGGTAATGTTGTATTTGCAGATTATCTGCAGTTAACCTATGTGGCCGGCGCGGGCGAACTTGCCGTCTTTTGTGCCGCAATCATCGGGGCGGGCCTAGGTTTTCTATGGTTCAACGCGCCGCCGGCCATGATTTTTATGGGCGACACGGGAAGTCTGGCCCTTGGCGGCGCTCTGGGCGCCATAAGCGTGGTAACCAAACATGAAATTGTCCTTGGTATTGTCGGCGGGCTTTTTGTGCTTGAAACCGTGTCGGTTATTGTTCAGGTGGTTTCTTTTAAATTGACGGGGAAACGGGTATTTCGCATGGCCCCTATCCATCACCATTTTGAGAAAAAAGGCTGGGCGGAACCCACTATCGTCATTCGTTTCTGGATCATTGCCGTATTGCTGGCACTGGTCGGGCTGGCCACATTAAAGTTGAGATAAGGAGAATTTAGGGTAAGGCATGACCGTATTTTCAAGAACGGATACCAGTCTGCTCAGTGACTGGTGGTGGACTGTGGACCGCTGGCTGCTTATGGCGCTGGCCCTGTTGATTGGTTTTGGCGTTGTGATGACATTCAGCGCAAGCCCCGCTATTGCGGAAAAGCTGGGTCTGGGTTCTTTTCATTTTGCCAAACGTCAAATTCTTTTCATCATTGCCGCGATGATCGCCATGTTTGGCGTGTCATTATTACCTGTCCAGTGGGTAAGGCGTCTTGGCGTCACTTTGTTTCTGGTCGCTGTCATATTGATGGTTTTGACGATGGTCATCGGCTTTGAGGCCAAAGGCTCCCGCCGTTGGCTGTCAATCGGAAGTTTCACCCTGCAAGCTTCTGAATTCCTGAAACCTGCGTTCATTATTTTTTCGGCATGGATGTTTTCAGAAGTTCACAAAAACCCTGAATTCAGGGGCTGGTCAATAGCTATTTTTTCTTATCTTATTGTGGTGACTTTGCTGATTTCTCAGCCGGACTTTGGCCAGACCATATTGGTTTCTCTGGTCTGGGGCGCACAGTTTTTTATGGCGGGCCTGCCGATGATATGGGTTCTGGGCCTTGCGGGCCTTGGTATGGCAGGGGTGTTTCTCGCCTATATGCTTATTCCGCATGTATCGGACAGAATTGATCGCTTTTTATATCCAGAGGTCAGTGATACCTATCAGGTGGATACTGCCTTGAATGCCCTGCGAAGCGGGGGGATATTTGGCCGTGGCCCCGGCGAGGGGGCGGTGAAGAAGATTCTGCCTGATGCCCATACAGATTTTATCTTTGCCGTCACGGGAGAAGAGTTCGGCGTTATTATATGCTTGATTCTTATTGGGCTGTTTGCCGTCATTGTGGTGCGTAGTTTGATCAGGAATATGAAAGAAACAGACATGTTTGTCTTTCTTGCGGTGTCTGGCCTGATCATTCAATTTGGCCTGCAGGCTTTTATCAATCTTGGGGTTAATCTTTCGGTACTGCCCAGCAAAGGCATGACCCTGCCTTTCATTAGTTACGGTGGATCGTCTATGCTTTCGATGGCGATTGCCATGGGTATGGTTTTGGCGCTTACGCGGCGCGGCGCGGGGAATAATCTGGAAAATCTTAATTCCGGATGGAGAAAGTCATGAAGCGGCGGCGCACCAGTCATATCGTATTGGCCGCAGGCGGTACAGGCGGGCATGTTTTTCCCGCCATCGCCCTGATGCATGAGCTTCGTCGCCGTGGGCACGAGATAACCTTTGTCACCGATGATCGGGGCTATCAATATCGCGATCATTTCGAAGGGGTCAAAACCCGTAAAATCTTTAGCACCACGATGGCCAATCGGGGGTTAATCGGCAAGCTGATGGCCCTGCCAAGGATCATCAGCAGTATTTTTGATGCCCGGCGTATTCTGGCGGATATGAAACATCGCCCGGGGGCCGTCATCGGATTTGGCGGCTATCCTTCTTTTCCAACCATAAAAGCCGCCCTGTCATTGGGCATCCCCACCTGCATTCATGAACAGAATGCGGTATTTGGACACGCCAACAGATATCTGGCAAAATCGGTCGATGCTATTGCGCTGTCTTTTGAGAAAACCCAAAAAGCCAAACTGGAAAAATATGCGCAAATCGTGGTGACCGGCAATCCTGTGCGCCGTGAAATTATAGAGCTTGGAGATAAATTTTATCCGGATATCGGGGAAGATCGCATTTTTCGCATTCTGATCATTGGCGGCAGCCAGGGCGCCAGTATTTTCGGGGAA